>Ga0082212_10004154_pt1 | contig 20186 bp, 19 predicted proteins | sample TergutNt197P3_FD_71548 | JGI IMG/M metagenome (GOLD analysis project Ga0082212, IMG submission 71548) | Neocapritermes taracua P3 segment gut microbial communities from Petit-Saut dam, French Guiana - Nt197 P3 | ecosystem: Host-associated > Arthropoda: Insects > Digestive system > Gut ... | reverse complement strand
AAGGCAGAGTGGCATGAGTCGGAATATGCTGATTGAGTCAGTGGTTGCGGATTATGTCAACAAAGAATATCCCGAGTCGGACGTACAGGAATAAACCACGCATACATTTCCCTTAGCCGAGCCGCCGTATGGTGGCTTGTGCTTGTTTTACTTAGAATTGCTATCTGTCCCCTTGCGTAGTTTATCAAACCCGCCGAACACTACCTCATAAGCATTTTCCGCAGTAATATCCATTAGTGGAACATAGTATCCCGAAACACGCTGAAAACCACGATATGTTTTTGATTTTCCTTCAGTCTTGATTTTTCCCACGTAGTTTAAGCCATTGTCCACTTCATACTCAATCATATCATCTACATTATGAAGTGGGTGATTAAACTGCCAATGGTTACTTGGAGAGGGTTGGGCATTTGACCAACTGCCTATATCTGTATAATCAAATCGTGCAATATTAACAACAGCCTCTTCGTGTTCATCGCCCGATAAATCAACCTCAAACACATAGACTGCTCCATCATACCATTCGTTTTCCAATTCCCCATCTTGTTCGTTCTGAAATAGAAGAATAAAACTGTTATATGCCCAACCGTGTATGTGCTTATCAGAATTCCATCTGAGAAACTTATCTGTACAACAGACGTAGTCTCCCTTTTCTTCTGCACTACTTTGTAAGTAAGACATCAATTTTTGCACACTATCATATGTGTTGTAAACGACCTTAAAAGCCGTTACTATGCCTTTTCCTTTGTCATTTGAACTCATAGTACATATCCTCCGTTACAAATTCACAATTCCCAAACACAAAATTCGGGACTGCGGTGTAATTAAATTGCCAGTATGCCTCTTTGTCAATATTCGGAATATCATAATTAAATCCGTCAAATCGTTCAAACCCTTTTTGTCTTAACAGGCTTGTCAAGTCTTGTACAACAAGTTTCTGAAAAGCATTGTCAATGGATAAGTTGCTCAACTCGATGAGGGTCTTCTGCCAAGTGATGTAACCAAAATCTACACCGTCTTCGATTATCCTCTCGCCGTTTTTCTCACGGTTTTTAATGTTTCGATATATTTCTGCGGCGGAGTCCTCGGGAGCAAGTAAAATTAAAAACTTTTTCTTGCACTGTGGATATTGTTTAATCAACAAACGTGACTCTCGTGCCAATTGATTGCGGCTTTCAAGTTTTTGTTCGTCAGATTGTAACAATATTTCATCGGGGTTATCGTCAGAAGATAATCCGCTGTGCAACTTTACTTCAATCAGAATAACAACATCGTCAAGTTCGATTATCACATCGGGTTCTGTTCTTTCAAAACTTTCCCAAAAGAGAATTCTGTTGTGCCATTCGTATAAGTGCGATGGCAAGCAGTCAAGTGTACTTTTCGGATATACACTATTCTGAAGTATGGTCTTGATGCCATGTTCAAAGGGCAGATAACGTAAACTGCCGAAGAAGTTGCCAGTCAATTGGTCTTCTAAACGGTCAGAGAGGTTACTGCCTGTCCGACTTATTTTTCCGTTTATTTCAGCAATCATAGTCACCCTCCAACAATTCATATACATCATTATATCATGAAACGACAGATTTTTCAATACTCTATGCCAGAAAAAATTTTATCTTTCTCTAAAGTTCCGAAAATCGTGACTTTTTCTTACTTCACAACATAGGACAACCACTGATTGTCATATATTGAAACATGAATAACATTAACACAATTGAAAGGGACGTTGAGTACATAGAAATTGAAAACACGAGATATAAAATTAACTACCATTATAACGGCGAAGTGTCTTTTATCGACCTTATAAAAAACGCTCTCAAACGTGAGGTGGAGACGGCTTTGCGGAAGATGGAAAACAATTGAATAAGGCAAAACGACTTGACTTTATGCGGGTTTCATGGTATAATGAGACTATAGGTTTAAGGCGTTTTGTTGCTGTGGAAAGGAGTAGAAAGTGATAAATCAGCAACAAAAACTCGGAGCGATTTACTTGCGTTTAAGCCGTGATGACGGTGGTGATTCGGAGAGCAATTCAATCACGAATCAGCGGGAAATGCTCCTGCGATATGCAAGCGATAAAGGCATAATAGTGATTAACGAATATATCGACGATGGGGTCTCGGGAACTACGTTTGACAGGTGCGGATTCAATCGGATGGTTAGCGACATAGAGTGCGGCAAAATCGGGACGGTGATTTGTAAAGACCTTTCTCGCCTCGGCAGAAATAACGCTTTAGTCGCTTACTACACCGAAATATTCTTTGTAGAAAAACGAGTAAGGTTCATTTGCGTTAATGACGGGATAGACTCCGCCCAAGGTGATAATGACATAATGCCTTTCAAATCCATAATCAATGAATACTACGCAAAAGACATCTCGAAAAAGATACGCTCGGTAAAAACCCTGCACGCCCATAAAGGCAGACGTGCAGGAGGCAAGACTCCATTCGGCTACATCTTAAATCCTGATGACAAGCACTATCTAATCCCCGATACAAGAATCGCTCCTGTCATAAAGGAGATGTTCAGCATGGCAGCGAACGGCAAAACTGTTGGCGATATTCGCAAGTATTTAGTTGCCAACAATATCCCCACACCGTCAACGTATAGGGGAGACAAAGCCGAGAATTGCGACTGGAACAAAACGTCAATTACGAAAATTCTCAAGAACTGCGTGTATATCGGACATACGGTAGCACAGAAACACGCAACTGTGTCGTTCAAGAGCAAAAAGAGGATTATTCGCCCCGAAAGTGATTGGGTAGAAGTAAAAAATACTCATGAGGCAATCACCGATGAGCAGACATTCAACAAGGTACAGAAACTTATCGGTGTCAAGCAACGTGCGAATAAATCCGACTTTGACAACATTTTCAAGGGACTGCTACGATGTGAAACTTGCGGAGCCAGTATGTCATTACGCAACTCAAATCGCCCTCCGCATTATCTGTGTAACACAAGCCGAAATCAGCACGAAACATCTGTCAGGAAATGCACGACCCACCATGTCAGATTCGCCGCTCTGAATGAAGTGGTTCTGCGAAAAGTCAAGAAGTTGGCGGCATTGGCAAAAGTTCACGAGAGTGACTTAACTGAATTCTTACGGACTATTCGTGACAGTCACAGTGAATCCGATGTGAAACGAGAGCAACAGGAATTGGAGCGGCTGAATACACGAATCACCGAACTCGATGCGATTATCAAGAAGCTGTTGGAGCAGAACGCTCTCGGCGTGATTTCCAACGAGAGGTTCGTGCCGTTGGTGACGGAATACGATTCCGAGCAGAAAGCGTTGCTGGCGAGGGTTGGAGAAATTCAGAGCAAGCTGAAGAGGAATTTAGCCAACACAGGGGAGGCGGCAGATTTTTTCGGATTGCTCACAAAGTACACAGACATTCAAGAACTCACCATGCCGTTACTGCATGAGTTGATTGACAAGATTGTGGTTCATGAGCGGGTTGTTCAGCGAATTGAGGGCAAGGAAGCAGTCGAACAAGAAATTGACGTACATTTTAAGTTTCTCGGGCTAACGCCCGAGTCTATTTAGGGGTCAGACGGCACCATATAACGCCACCACCCCGGGGGTATTAATTGTACCGCTCTCAAATCTTTCCGGGAGTTCATCGGGTTGATTCAAGTCGTGCGAATTGCTCCCGGTACCCCCTTCAATTAACGTGTTCAAATTGTATTTACCGTCGGTAATTAATAAACCGGTACCCATAACCCCATACAAGCCTTTATGTCCCGAACAACAAATAATATTTATACCGTCGCTTAATTTTATAGGGATTACTCCCCCGCCCTGCGCCGCGTCAAGCACAAGACAAATCCCCCTCCGCCTACACAGCTCCGCTATCTCTTTATAGGGGAGGATTCTACCGGTAACATTGCTTGCCGCGGCGCAAATAATGGCTTTTGTTTTGGCATTAATTAACGATTCAAACGATTTTACCGTTTCTTCATCATTTTCAAAAGTTCTCGCAACCGAATAAGTAACCCTTCCCTCTTTTGAATAAGCGTGAACCGGTCGAGCAGACGCGTTATGTTCAATATCGGATATTATATAATGTACACCGTCAGTTGCGAGCCCCTTTATCGCCATATTTAGCGCATGGGTACAGTTAATCGTGAAAACGGTGTTTTCTACCTTCGCCCCAAAAAAATCGGCGCATTTTTCTCTTGAATCATACACCGCTTCGGCGGTTTTCATAGAAATTCGATGTCCCGCTCTGCCCGGATTACCGCCATATTCGTTAAGCGACTTTTTTAACGCCGATATCACCTGTGGCGGTTTTGGAAATGTTGTTGCTGCATTGTCAAAATAAATCATAATAATTCTCCACTGCTATAGTCGGTTTAATATATCATTGTATGCTGTATTAGCGGGAATGTTCATGGAATATTCTTCAAACATTAAAATTTATTCCTTGACAAATTATAATAATTACTATATAATGTAAAAAAATGCAATATAAAAAATATTATAAAATTGTTAAAGGATGAATACTATGTTAAACACGGTTACCGAACCGATTACGGTCAACAAATTCTCTCGCGGAGACATTATTGTTAAAGAAGGGGACGAATCGCTTAAGCATATGATTGTCGTTCTGCAAGGAAACGTAAGCGTTTATAAAAATTATAAACGCTCTGACCAAATTTTTATAAAAAATATCGGGCCGGGCGATTTTCATTCGGAGCTGTCCCTTTTTTTGGAGCATAATCAAACCGATACATTAGTCGCTATGTCAGAGGTTGTCGTTTCTTTTATAACGCGAAAAAGCCTAAATGAATTTTTCATAAAGTACAGCGGGATTGCAATATCCGTTGTTGAGAACATCTGTGAAAAATTGACCGAATATATGCCGAAACCCGAAATTGCCGACACACCTGACGCTCCCGTTGAAAAAATCGAGGTAAAAAAGCCCGAAACAGAAACGCCGTCGGGAGAAAGCGAGCTTTTTCCAAACGGACACGGGAGCTACACCCTTCCTCTCACTAACGACAATAAGCTTGTTTACTGCGCCGAATCGGTCTGTCCCCTTTGCGGAAAATCATTTGAAAATCTCGGAATATTAATGTCGCGATTAAGAAAAAAAGGCACAGACCCCGACTCGCGTGAACGATATTTTGAGGTTGAACCGCTTTATTATGATATTATCACCTGTCCGAGTTGTTTATTCAGCACCGACTTTCGTTCATTTTCGGATACCAATAAAAAAATTGCCGAAAAAATAAACGCGAAAATCGCGCAATTTAAAAATGCAACTAAAATAGAAACCGGTCGAGACAGAGACACCTTTACGGTTTTTGCCGGCTATTACTTAGCAATGCTTTGTTCAACAATTACATCAGAGGACAACTACCAAACTAAAACGGGCGGTCTTTGGCTAAAGCTCAGTCGTGTTTACGGCGATTGCGGCGACAAGAAAATGGAGCGATACGCATTGGAAAAATCGTATGAGGATTATCAATATGCGTATATGCAGCTTCATCTCCCCGAGGAACAAGGGATTCAGGTTTGTTATATGTTGGGCGAATTGAATTATAAATTGGGGAATCTCGAAGAGGCGCGAAGCTCCTACTTTTCAATAAAAACAAACGCTTTTGCAAATCCGGCAATTAAACGAAAGGCGGAACGAAGAATGGACGAAATCCGCGAAATACTACTCAGCCAATAATCATCACCCCCGCTCTTGTACCGCGCCCATAAAGGATAGCGTCACCGCCGCGGCAGTTGCACCCGCCTTCATAGCCGAGGGTATATTGCCGTTGTGCAAATAATCGACAATAAACGCCCCTTGATACGAGTCGCCGCAACCGGTAGTATCCACAACCTCATTAACGTCAACCGCCGCGCAAAAATACTCTTTCCCGTCTCTATAAGCTACGCTTCCTTTTTCTCCGAGCGTTGCGACGAATAAAGTCGGAAACTCGACAGACCACCGTTTCAACATCGGGCGATATTCGTCTCTTCCGCTTATGAAAAATAAATCGAGCGACGAAAAATAACGCCGCCAATCATCATTCGGCGTATGCTCCATAAAGTCAACAGAAAAAAGCTTAGGCTTAGCTTCAATAATTCTTGAAATCAAGCCGTCATTTACAGTTGTGGCGACGGCGTCCGCATTTTGTATTAATATCTCGTCGGCGGGCGATATAATAAAATCTCGAATAACGCCGTTAGTCCAACTGTCCTCTTTAAAATATCTGTCTCCGTCTTTAGTAAGATAGACCTTATTATTAGCTGTTTCACCGTTGACCGAATACAAATGCGCGCGGTTTATTTTGTATTCGTCGGCGGTTTGTTTTATTTTATCGGCATAAGCGTCGTTTCCTATATACCCCATCAAATAAACCTCGGCTTTGCCCGTAGCGGCACAGCTTACGGCTAAATTTAATGCATTTCCGCCAACCTTAACAATTTTCTTTTCGGGAAAAACATCAACACAGCAACAGGATAATGCAAGTATTTTCTTCATTATAGTTTTTTGTCACAGGCGATTAATACCGAAATATCGTCGCCGCTTCCTTTCTCGCTCGTTTCCTCGAGCCATCTTTGTAAACGTCCCCAGACGGTGTTTGTCCCGTGAAGATTAATTGCGGTATAATACTCGCAACAAGTTTTTAGAAACATTTCCTCATCGGGATAGCTGTTAGAAAAGCCGTCGGTAGTAAGCATAAATGCGTGCGGCGTTACATCGTCGTGCCGATGTCGAACCTGTGTTATTGCTTTTCGCCAAGACTCATCGTGACAGAGAGAATGTGTGTCAACTCCGAGTTGTTTATCCCCGCTGATAATATGCTCCGCGCGATTCTCCGTTAAAAGCAATATATCACCGTCGCCGAGCTGAAACGCGAAATAGAAGGAAGATGTAATCAGAAGACCGAGTAATGTCGAGCCGTATTGTCGCCATAAATTAAAATCACTTTTTATATCGTCGTCGTTTGAACGATTATTAACGCGGTGAGATTTTCTTACGCGACTTTTCCATTCTTTTTCTATTTCTTTAGCTATGGTTGTATCACCCTCTCGATGCAAAAACGTACCGAGCTTATTTATATCGTTTTTATGCTTTTTAAATGCCGCGCTTATAATTGTGTGAAAAACGTCAACGGCGATTTTTGAACCTTCCTCGCTAAACGGGGATTTGTCGCTTCCGTGACCGTCGGCAACGGCAAGAAGGGTCATGTCTTTTTTGAAAACGCGATTTACCTTTATATTATCCTGACACGGTTTTCCGGCGAGCTTATGCGACGCCCCCGTAACACAGACGCCGATTACCCGCATTTCACCAGACATTGATGTCATCGGGGTCACTCTCCTCGGGTACCGGTATATTGTTTATATCGAATATAATCGGACTTGAATTTGAACCGCCCGCGCCGCCCGCAACCGTTGTCGAATCGGGGGTGGCGGGTGCGGAAACAACAGCCGCCGCGGTTGACGCCCATTTTATCATCTTCACCAAATCGGCAGAATTGTTGGCTTGAAGCACTAAATCTCTGTTTCCCGTAAACTCGTTTAAAATTGAAACGTCTGCGTCCTGCCCAATTGATATAGCAATTCGAACCGATTTTTTTCCCCACGGTAAAGCTAACAGCTTATCGAGCGCGGTTTTATAATCGTCGGTAGGCTGTCCGTCGGAAATCAACACTAAAACCGGGGGCAACGCCCTGTCGCTCATTGGCGGGATTGTAAGCTGTGACGAAATCAAATCAAAAGCGTTTCCCATATCGGTTACGCCGCCCGCTTCGAGGTCGCTCCAACAAAAATTATCGACATTTACGGGTTCGGGTGTGACCCATTGTGCCCCCGACGAGAATTTTAGCGTCCTTATAAGCAATTCCGCATAGGGGTTGTTGCGAGCCGCATCTGCCATTTCGGGGATTGTCGATTGAATAGCGTGATTGACCTTACCGATTTTTTCGCCGTGCATTGACCCCGAACAATCGACCACCCATATAAAATGTAACGGGCGGTTTGATAATTCCCCGCCGGGTCGTTTAAACTCTTTAGTTTCGGACATATCCATTCCTCCATTTTTGTAATTGAATACAAGTCTAAAGGGAACATTTAAATTTCTCCAACCTGTTCCCCGAAATCAATTTTCGCACCCTTAGCAATTAATGCCGATTTACCTACGGCAACGGGCGTGCGCGAGCCGTCGACGCCTATATATGTCCATTCCGCGCCGCTTTCGTTGCGAAGTCCCCATTGATTCGGATTGTTGGGGTTCTGCGTCACCGAAGCAACCGCCTCGGTAAGCTCAAAATTCCCCGCTATATGATGTCGATAAAGCTTTGTATCCTTCATAAGCAAAGCCCTGCTTTTTCCGATGACGATTTTTGTGACGGGGGGGATTTCTTTTCCGCAATTCCAACAGGTTGTGCCGACTCCGTCTGCCGCCAAATCATCATCATAAAAAACCTCGCTTTTACATGAACATTTTACAACCCCGAATAACAGGTTAATAATTGCATCGAGCCAACGCCGTTCCGTAACCCGCCTTTCCGGGTGTTCTATTCCGACGGTAAACGATTCGATAAACAAATCCTTAATCCTCTTCGGAAATATGTCCCAGTAAATTATAGCGTTATCGTGATATCCCTTAACCGGACGATTGCTTTCATTATCGGGGTCAAAAATGAACACCGGCTTTCGCCCGTACAGCTTTTCCATTGCGTATATATCCAACGCTTTGATTTTAGCTTCGAGCGCACCCTCGAGCGGGTGATGTACCATGAACAAATAAAACAACAACACAGCTAATGAAAAAAGGTCGGTATTGCGCGACGGTTGCGCCTCCCCCCTGACAATTTCGGGTGCCATAAAACGCGGCGTTCCGTTTACCGAGACACGCCCCCCCGCCGTGACATTATCGTTATCACAGATTAAAGCGGCTCCGTTTTCGGGGTTAAAAAAAAGGTTGCCGAAGGAAATATCATTATACGCTAATCCCATACCATGAAGCTTTTCATAACCTAAGGTCAAATTAAAAGCCGTGCGCGATAAAGCGACAAAGGTCGGCGAAACCCTACATTTCATCAAATCGACAATGCCCTTAAAATTGTTCGGGCGCAACGGCATTATATAACCAAAATCACCCGTGCTTGTAAATCTCGAATCGTGTACAAGCTCCAGCGGCCAAAGAAAGACATCTGCGGGAGAGCCGCGGGAAATAAGGTTTTCTAATATTGACATTTGCGCTTCGGTAGCGTTATTTTTAAAATACCATTTCAGTGCAAATAAAGAGGTTATCTCCCCCTCCGCAGACAGTAGCCCGACCTCATAAACCTCCCCCTGTCCTCCCGAGCCTAATAGCTTTACAACCCTATATTTATTCGAACATTCCGAAATTAATTCTGTGTTCTTTTTTATAAACCCTTCCATATTACCTCATAATAAACGAAATAATCATAAGCAATACCGTTACTCCCATCCCCGCATAAACGGGTATAAGCTTTTTATTAATGCTTTTTCCCATTTCCTCAACCTGATGCTCAACATTTGCCGAAATGTCCCCTATTTTCAAGCTGTTCTGCTTGTCGGCGTGTTTTTGTCTGTCCCTGACCTCTTCGCAAATCTCATGAATAACGCGGATATCCAATGTTTCTATATAGCGTAAAAAATCATCATATTTTTCGTTTAATACGCCCGTTGCCGTTTTAAACTCGTTTTGTATTTCGGAAATGTGCGATTTATAGTCTTCCATATCCTTGGTGATTTGAGTCTGTATATCCAAAAGCTTTGTCAAAGTCTTTTTTGTAATTTCTATATTGCCCTCCGACACACGTGCTGTAATTTGTTCTGGAATTACGGATATTTGAGCGGGCATTTCAGCAAGTGACTTTTGTAAAGACTCCACGGCTTCTTGTATATTTATTTGTGCAGTTTTATCGAGTATCGGCTCGAGCGATTCGTCAAGGGTCGATTTAAGTGTCGAATGAAACGCGCCCGTAAGACTTTCGCGCAGCTCTCTTTGTAAAAGCTCCAACGCTTGTTTTATTTCCGACAAATCGAGCCTTTGGTTATTATCGGGGGTTGTTATATCGGGCGTCACGCCGCCGACTTTTTCAACGGCCGCAATCGCCTTTTTTATATCTTCATGAAGCGCGGAAATGTGTGCTTTATACGCATCAATTTCTTTATGAAAATCGGCGTTAGATTTGGCGAACGTGTCTGAATACTGTACCTTAATATCGAGAAGCCCCGCCAATGTTTTTTTCAATAGCCCCCCGCTTTCATAGGTTATTTTATCGGGAATATCGTGTATACTTTTTCTTATTTCCGAAAGGCGCGCTTCAACATCTGTCGTTAAAACGGTAGCCGTTTCGGAACCGCCACCTTTGTTGACGTTAGCCGTTGCGAGTTCCAATAAAGCCGATTGTTCACCGAGAACTTTATTTTGCGACATTATTGCGTCGGCGATTTCCTTAATTATACGCATTAGCTCATTAGACGCGGCTACGTTGTCATAAAAAGTATCAATTTCTTTTTCGAGTTGTTCAATAGTGACCATTATTATTCTCCTGTTTTCATAAGACTTTTATTAAATTTATTATTCATTTGCGCGGCTATGAGTCCGTAATATATTGTATCGCTTTTCTCGTACCCCGATTTAGAAACCGCGCTTAAAAAGGTATTGTAACCGTTTTTCGGAATTGCCGAAAGAATCTCGTTAAACATTTTCGTATCAAAATAATTCTCGTTACGAAGCTTATCTGTAAAAGATAAAACTTCATCGTTTTGCATTTCAAAAGCTTCATAGGTGTTATCCATTTCACAGGGGCGTCCGAGAATCTTTTCGCCGTAGCATAAACACCATATAAAAACGCTTTTTACTGCATTTTCGCGACTTACCCCGTGTTCATCGGTAAGGCGTTTTATAAAACGATATGCAAAGGTATTGTCGAGCCTTACCGCTTTTTCTATATCCTTATGAATATCCATTTTATACAATGTCAATACCAAATTCGCCTGTAACGGTTGCATATATAAAAAATCATTAACCAACCCGATAAACCGTTTCCTCGCGTCGAGTGAATCGGGATATTCTCTTAACAACCGCATAAACTCCTGTTCAACCATATATACTCCTTAGGCACTGCCTTAATACTCACCCGACTCAACCGAAACAACGTCGGAATATTCAATATCCTCGGTTACCGCGCCGCACCAACCACAGCTTACCGAAAAATCTTTGTTTTCATCGTTTGACTTAAGCTCACAACAAATCATCTTCCCACAAGTGCATTTTAATAAGAATACATTCTTACAATAAGGGCAACCGGGATAACCGGGCGCGGGGTCGAGCGAGCCGGATATTTCGGTTTTATCGAACCCCTCGTGCATTGCGCGCTCTTCGTCAATCGGGAAAGCCCACGTCCTGAGCCAATCGTTATTGCGCTTTTCTACCCTAATCCCGAACAGCTTATTGTTCGAGGCGCATTTTGCTAATATTACATTCGCTTCCATAATCACACTCCTATATTTTGAAGCTTCTCTGCGGCGTTGTCACAGTCGAATTGATTAAATGCGTCAATTGCCTCGGCGAGCAATACGTTTATCCTTTCGCCATAATCGTATTTGACCGCCGTTTCTAATGCGGAACCTCCCGCTTCATTATCGAAATCATCTGCGGCAGTTAAAGCGGCGGAAACCATCTCTTTAAGAACGGTTAAGTCGCCTTTTTGCTTTTCAATATTCTTCTCCGTGCCGCTCGGCTCCGCAAATATCGAATCTAAACACGTTTTTAATTGTAAAAGCTTTTCTTCAAAAGCGGGATAGTTTTGCTCGCAGAAGTCTAAATTTTCCGCTTTTGCTTTTGATTCAAGCTCTGCGGCGGTTTCCGATAAAGCAATCGCACCTACGGTCGCGAGCATAGACTTCATAGAATGTACCGATATTGAAAAGCTTTTTAAACCTTCCTCCGTTTTTGCGGACAACTCACCCGACATTTTGGTACAGCTCGAAACGAGGGTCTTTTGCATCAACGTCAACGATTCGGAATACAAATTCTCCATTCCCGATGCACGGCTTAAACCAATCTCGGCATTAATTGCGTCTATTGCAGAAACGGAATTCATAAACCTTGAAGCGGATTTCACCTCTGCCATGCTTGCGGAGGTTACAGATGCAATCGCGCTTAGCTCATTGACCCGCGTTATAATTTTTTCGGGCGGTAACCACTTTTTAACAATGTCGTTTAATTTCGGAACCTCTATAGGCTTTGACACAAAGTCATTGAACCCGTTTTCCAAAAACATCTCCTTCGCGCCCAATACCGCGTTTGCCGTCAAAGCGATTACGGGTAAAACGGACTTTTCATATTTACCGCCCATTTCTCTTATAATATGGGTGGCTTCAACGCCGTCCATATCCGGCATCATATGATCCATGAACACAATATCATATTCCGTTTTCTTTAACGCCTCGATTGCCTTTATTCCCGAATCAACCGTGTCGGTTTGTATATCGAGAAGCCCAAACAAGCCCGCCGCTACTTTTAAGTTAAAATCGTTATCGTCAACAACTAATATTCGCGCATCGGGGGCGGATATTTGGGTGTTGGGGTCGGTATTATTCCTTGAGTGTATGGAAACCTCCGCCTCGTTCCCCTTAATATAAGGTATTCGCAATGTAAATGTCGTCCCGACGCCGTATTCGCTTTCGACGGTTATATCGCCGCCCATCATTTCTGCAAATGACCGACTTATTGAAAGCCCTAATCCCGTTCCTACAATCCCTCTGTTTTTAACCGTATCGGTTTGTTGAAACGCATTGAACAGCTTGGGTATAGCTTCCTTCTTAATCCCCTGCCCCGTGTCTTTGATTTCAAAAAATATATTCTCGTTTCCTTCTTGGTCGGATTTCATGAGGATTCTTAACCGAACATATCCTTTTTCGGTGAATTTAATTGCGTTTCCGCAAATATTAGTTATAATCTGTCTTAATCGCAAATCGTCGCCGAAAAGATAACGCGGAAGCTTGTCTTCATGTTCAAGAAGGAATTCAAGGTCTTTTTTCTCGGCAACATATTGGAACATAGAATTAATACTGTCGATAAGCGCGTGAAAATCATAATCAACCGGACTCAACTCGAATTTTCCCGATTCTATTTTAGACATATCGAGTATGTCGTTTATTATCTCGAGCAACGATTTAGCGGAAAAATTAATATCCCTTGTGTAAGAAATCTGTCCCTCGCTTAAAGATTCGTTGAGTAATAACTCCGACATTCCTATAATAGCGTTCATAGGCGTTCGAATTTCGTGCGACATATTAGCTAAGAAGGACGATTTTGCGCGACTTGCCGTTTCGGCAACCTCAACCATTTGTTCGAGTTCGGTCTGTTTCTCGGCTAAAAGACTTGTGCGATTAGCAACAAGCGTCTCGAGCCGTCTGCTCTCGTTGCGATTCATAACTGTCATAATAAACATAAATACGACAATTACCGAAAGCGCGCCCGCTCCGACGAGCCACGGAATACGCGCCCGCGCCGCTTCAATACGGTAATCGTAGGTTTTACGCGTCCAACGTCCCGATATTTCGTTAATGTTTATTAGCTTTAATGCTTTATCTAAAATTCCGCAGAGTTCAACCTCGTCTTTGTTAATTCCGAAGGTCGATTCAAACTGATGCTCAAACACAATGTTAGCCTTATATCCCGCCATTTCATAATAATTGGTAAGCGTAAGAAGCTGATGCTGACTCGACATAACCAAATCAACCTCACCGCGAGTCAAAGCGTCAAGCGCGGCTTTTGTGCTTCCGTATTCGACGGTGTTTTTATGATTAGGGAACCATGTTTTAAAAATCGCCTCGTGTGCGGTTCCTTTTCCGTAACCAACCTTAGCATAGAGAATTTCCGGTATGCTTATATCATGATACTCGGTTTTTGAAATTAACGCGTGGTTATCCAACATGAGATATTCTTCCGGCCAAAGAAAATTCCCGTCTCTGTCCTCGGAAGGAATCAACTCGGTTATCATTTTCGATTCGCCGCTTTTTACAAGCTCGACCAACTCATGAAAATCGGCATTCGCCCCGTTGGTTATAGTAAAATCAATCCCCGTAAGCCAGGTAACCTCGTTAAGTACATCGACGGCAATCCCCTGCCACTCTTTGCTTCGGTCATTGTAAAAGCTTATCGGATAATTGCCGTATTCGGCGGAATAAAAAATCTCGGGATTATTTTTAATGTATTCGCGTTCATTTTCTGTAAGACCCAAAAAGAATTTACGCTTAAGGTATTCGTGATACCCGGTAGAATACAACTCGTTCAAATATAATATTGCATCGTCGTCAAGCATTTTTTGTACAACCGTTATAATTGGTTCAAGCTCGGCGGTCTGTGTGGTAAGCGACACGGGGCTGAATATCAGAGGAAAGAAATTCTCTACGGCGATATGTCCAAATTCGTCAAATGCCGCCTGTGCGGGGCTTTCATCAAAAAAAGCGTCTATTTCGCCGTTCATAAGCATATCGTATGCTATATTATAATCCTCTACCGAAACAACCTCGAATTCGTTTTTTGTATGATAATAAACGTCATCGACCGTGACCGAATCCGATAAAAAGCCATACTTAAGCGGACGGTAGCTCGATATTATTTCTAAGGGGTCGCTCCCCTCGAGACGAATGATAACAAGCTGTCTTTGTGCGATATCGTCCGTCATTAAATAGGTTTTTCGACGTTCGTCATTTGCGGTAAGCTCGCCGGTGAATGATATTTCTCCGCTTTCGAGACCGCTTATAAGCTCGTCCCACTCGTATATTTGAGGAACAAACTCTATACCGAAAAGCTCGGTAAACCAATTGCAAAGTAAAGCCGAAAATCCATGAATCTCGCCCGTTTCGCTAAAAAACGCTTCAATACCGGGATTCATTCCGAAGATAAAAGAGCTTTCGCTTTTTTGTAACGCTTCTATCGCCTTTATATCCTCGTGAGTAACCCCCGGAATGTCTTTATAAGTAGTATATTCCGGTATTTCAATATAAGCTTCCGTTTTTTCTTTATCACAAGATGATAACGCACAAGTAACGGCGGCAAAAATAAGAAATACATATATTATACGAGAAAGCCTCATAACGCCCCCTAAATTTAAACAACTATTTAAACAACTATATATTTAGCAATTTTATTAAGCACTAAATTTTTATCAATCGGCTTTAATATAAAATCAACCGCGCCGGCTTGTATCGCCTTAACCACATAGCTTTTTTCTGCATTACCGGTAAGGAAAATAATCGGAGCCATAACGCGGTTCTCCTTGATTTTCTTAGCCAATTCATATCCGTCCATAAAAGGCATTTCAATATCGAGGATAATTAAATCTACCGAATGTGATTTAAGATACTTTAAAGCCGAGGCACCCGAATTAATAAAGGTCGCTTTGTACGGCGAATCCTTAAGAGTTGTCCTCATAGCGTTTAAGAAAAAGGCGGAATCATCAACCACTAATATGCTTTTAAAGGTGTCCGCGTCGGGTTCCCACGGTTCCCAATCCTCTCTGACGCGGTCGGATTTCCCTTCGCCCATTATTTCCTCGGTAATTTCGGGTTCGTCGTCCTCGCTGTATCTAAATTCATCGTCAAGATTCTTTGTTTCGCTCGCTTCGGGAAAATCAACCGATTCTGTCTTAGCTCTGAACTTTTTCTTTTTATTTGTTCTGTGCATGGAAAGCTGCATATCTATTGACAAAGTAGACATATTTGACAGAAGATACACCACATAAGACTCAACCTTGTCAAACTTAACGCTGTGATACACCTTAATAATGTCGAGACATTCCTCCGCCATGTCCTCCGCTCTTATGCTTAACAACATTTCCTGCATAGCGGTAAGACCCGCAATAATCCCGTCATGATTGCCGTCGTCGAGCGCGATTTTCAATTTTTTTGCGCGTTCGGGGAAGGCGTCTACATAATTGTCTAAAATGCCGACATAATCGCTTAATTCATCACCCGTAAGATTCATTATTTCCTTTGTAAAGGTCGATTCCGTAATCATATTCACCACCTCCTGTTAATTCTCAATTGTTGCTATTATAACACATATAAACCCGCTTGTCAATAAAAATCCGCTTTGACTTTCCCCATTTTTTCAATCTATACTAAACGGCGATATAATAAACATTTTCATAAAAATCAAATAAACCTTATTCAGTACCCTGCGGGAAAAACAGAAAAAAGTTATACAGTCCTCAGCGGCGTTACGAGTATAGGCGAGAATGAAGGCGAGCCGACAATCTTCTGTTTCATTGAGATTCTACTTTATCTCGTAAAAATACCGAGCGGCGCGGAGGATAATTCAGCCGCAATATTGAGTAAGGAAGGTAAAGCGGCGGGACACCCGACAGTCTTCTGCGAGATTGAGATATTATTATATCTTGTGGGGTTGACCGACGGGAGCGAGTGGTAAATGCCGCCGGTGGATAGTTTTGTAATTGATAAATAATAAGGCACTGCCTAACTATAGCTACTCCGATTTTTTATGTCGGGGTAGCTTTTTTGCGTGTTATAAAAATTTTTTAAATTTTTTTCAAAAAACCTATTGACATTTGGATATTAGTGTGTTAGTATGATAGTACACTAATGATGAGGAGGAGGTTATTATTGATGAAAGCGTGGGAGAATTTTACGACCGAGTTTGATGACCGAACGCCGATTTACAGGCAGATTTACGGTTTATTCTCTCGTTCGTTTGCGAGAGGCTTAATCAAAACCGGCGAGCGGATTCCGTCAATCCGCGACATGGCGTTACAACTAAAGGTTAATGCCAACACAATGCAAAGGGTATATCACGAAATGGAGCGCGACGGGTTAATTAACTCAAAACGCGGGACGGGGTATTTTTTTACGGAGGAGAAAACTATGGTAGAAAAAGTAAGCACAAAAATGGCGCAAGAATCAATCGGCAGATTCTTAGAGGAAATGCGTTCGCTCGGTTTTGCCGATAAAGACATAGTAAACGAATTATCGGAACAGATAAAAGGAGAAAAGCGGGGAGGGGGTCATAAAGATGAAAACAACACTTTTGCAAGCTAAGGAAATAGGAATGAGCTATAGCAATAAACAGGCTTTGAAAAAAATCAACATGACGGTTGAATCGGGTAAGATTATCGGGCTATTGGGGCCGAACGGTTCGGGGAAAACAACCCTTATGAAGCTTATTGCGGGCTTGTTACAGCCGGTCTCGGGTGAAATAGTCTATCATAATAACGTCAGACGCGGCGTTGAATCAAGAAGCACTATTTCGTTCATGCCGGATGAATTGCGCTTTCCGAGTTACATGAGCGTTGAGGACGCGTTTAATTATTACCGCGATATGTACCCCGATTATTCGTCGGAATTGGCAGACCAAATGAAAAAGCTTCTCGGAATTGACGAGGAAATGAAATCTAAAATGAAGCATTTATCTAAAGGACAAAAGGAACGCGTCGCGCTCGCGTTGACCTTTTCGCGCAGAACAAAGGTGTACCTTTTAGACGAACCGTTAGGCGGGATTGACCCGGTGGGCAAAAAGAAAATCGTTGACGCTATATTAGCTATGCAATTAGAGGAGTCGTCTATATTGATTTCGACGCATTTAGTCAAGGATGTGGAGCGAATTTTCGATTGTGTATATTTTATTTCCGATGGGGCAATCGTTTACGAAGGAGATTGTGACCAAATGCGCGAGGAAAATGAAAAAACGGTGGAACAGGCTTATTTGGAGGTGTTTAGCTATGGTGATTAATCAATTAAAACACGCATTAAGACACGGTGCGGTGTTGCGGTATACGACATTCGGTATTGTCACCGCCGTTAATGTAGTATTCGGGGCGTTGGCTTATTTCAACGTGTTGGGGTTCGCCGCGGCAGTAACTGCGGTAAGCCTTTCGGGTTCGGGCTTGACGGTCGTGATTATTATTAATTTTGTGGCAGGCGCGGCGAACATTAAAAGCTTCATAGGCTCACCGAGCGGTTACATTTACGCATTAACCCCCATGAAAACGAGCAATATACTTTTTATAAGAATAGCGGCAATTGTTGTTCAGGACGTTTTAGCGTTGATTATAAGCATATACGGTACGGTGTGGCTGTCGTTTTATCTCGCGGACGTTGAGCATAATTTTCTCGGCTCCACAATTGAGGGTATGAAAATATCGTCCGATGTTGCTTTAGCAATTGTATTCGGTTTGTTGGCATATACGTTTATATATACTTTTGTGGTCTTCTGCATTGTTTTTAAAAGAAGCATATTGTTTAACAAAAAAGGAAAGTCATTGCTTATGATTCCGTTTGTACCTTGTGCATTCTGGTTGCTTTCGTTGCTTGACTTTATAATATTCCCGTTCGCAATTGTCGAAAGATGGTTTTTATTCTTTAATGTTACTTTATACAACGCGCTCGGGGTTGTTATATACGCGACATTGTTTATCATTAAAACAGCAATACTGTATGTAATTACAAGTAAATTAATTGACGGGAGGATGAATTATTAATGTGTATTAAAAGATTAATTGTTATATTTGCGGTATGCGCGATAATCTCGACGACCGCATCAATGACGGGGTGCATCGGCGTAAACTGGTACGTTGAACCCGATGCAATTGTCGGCAGGGGTAACATTATAACTAAAACCTACACGGCGGCAGAAATAGGGGAGTTTACAGGTGTGGAGGTTTCATTTCCGTGCAAGTTGTATCTATATCAAGGGGATTCCGAGGAAGTGAAGATTGAGTTACAGGAAAGCTTAAGCGAACATTTCAGTATTAATACGTCGAAAGGATATCTTGAAATAAAAGCGAAAAGGAATATCCGCAGCGGGTTAGGCGAAAAAAACACGCCTAAAGTCTATATAACCTATCGCACGCTTGAAAATTTAAATTTAAACGGCGTTATTGAAATCGTGGAGAGCGATACAATTAATTCCGAATGGGTAGGATTGGATTTAGCGGGTGTGGTTAGCGGTAAGCTCGGTTTTAACGTAGAGTTTTGCTCCGTCAATATGTCGGGTGTCGGCAACCTAACCTTGACCGGAAGCGCGGACAGAGGCGTTTTAGTGTCGTCCGGGACGGGACGGTTATCCGCATTCGGACTGGTTATAAAAGATGCCGATGTAAGTCTTTCGGGGGTAGGCGCGGTTGAGGTAAATTGCACCGAAAATCTTTATGTTTACCTTTCCGGGTTAGGGAGCGTATTATACAAAGGCAACCCGTCCGATATTACACAAGAAAAAAGCGGTTTGGGCAGTATTACCAAAGCCGACTGACCAAAAACAATATGCAACCCCCGAATACCTGTTTCGGGGGTTGTCTCCTCTTGCCCGTTCCAACCCAAGTATGCACCAATTACGGAACGTAATTAATCAGGTATAACAATAGCATCTTGAGCTATTTTGCTGATTATAAACACTCTTGCAAACTCGAGAAGTAGAACTCATAACCCGGAGGTCGGTGGTTCAAATCCGCCTCCCGCAAGCAGTTTGTACAAATACGAACCCCGAACCGATATTCGTCGGTGAGGCGTTCGTATTTGTTTTTCCGCTCGGCTTATAATGCGTGTTAAGACAGGCGGACACGTCCGAGAAGGATTGCACAATCAAATAGCGTGTTTGATTTCACACTCAACATCGTTTTTAAGATTTCCCTTGCCTTGAAACGGAGGTTTCGCCGTAAATATTGATGATGAGCGGGTTTATACGCCTATACTCATATAATCAAAAATTCAAGTGAAATACCGACATTACCTAACGATTATTAGGTAGGGTCGGTATCTTGTGATTCGGGCGATTCGTTTTTTACGTCAATAAACTCCAAATTCTCAAAAGCATACCGCAAAGCAGTATTCACTAACTCGTTTCGAGAACGGTTGGATTTTAATGACAATTCATCAAGTTTATCGTTTATTTCTTCATCTATACGAATCGTCATAGTGATAGTTTTTGTCGTTTTAGGTTTAATAATGAATTTCTTGTCGTTCATAAAGTAATCTCTCCTTATATATAGTATACTTTCTTTGTTGAAACGAAACAAGAACACAAACAGAACACAAATTGCAATAATAAACTTGACATATGTAAAATATCATGCTATAATATGTCAAAATAACACTTATACAGGGGATTTTAACTCATGAAAAAAATAATTGCAATTTTACTTATTAACCCACCAATAAACACTTGACGTTTTAGATG
>Ga0082212_10004153_pt1 | contig 20188 bp, 13 predicted proteins | sample TergutNt197P3_FD_71548 | JGI IMG/M metagenome (GOLD analysis project Ga0082212, IMG submission 71548) | Neocapritermes taracua P3 segment gut microbial communities from Petit-Saut dam, French Guiana - Nt197 P3 | ecosystem: Host-associated > Arthropoda: Insects > Digestive system > Gut ... | reverse complement strand
AAATAGAGAAAAACAAAAGTTACCTATTCTGCCAAAACTACACTGACTGCCGAAAAAACGCTTTTTGGAAACACCAGACACTGAAGACAGCAACGTCTGATAATTTTTGATGCGTCAGCCCTGCCCTCTGGGCGAGGGGACGACAGTTTGGGTACTCCACAAAAACATCCAATTTGTGGCGTGGTGTAGTATATTCCTGCGAAAGCAGGAATCCAGAGAAACGGGTTGAGTACGTTTCGTCTGGGTTCCCGTTTTCGCGGGAATGACGGAGTTTGGGGAACCTTGCAGATCGACAGCGTCTTTCAGCACAGTCCCGTTGCCATCGCCTTGTAATCTGGTACAATGGCGGCAGGTTGTGTTGTAGAAGGGGAGTTTACGCGGGGGATGGGCGGTATGTGGATTCAATATTTTTTCTATGAAAAGGGCGATTATCAGCGACATACACAGTAACCTCGAAGCACTTGAGGCTGTGTTGCAGGACATTGAAAACCAAGGAATCACCGAGATTTACTGTCTTGGAGATACTGTTGGTTACGGTCCGAATCCAATAGAATGTGTTGAAATCGTCCGAAAAAAGATTACCATGTGCCTGCTTGGCAACCATGATCAGGCATCGCTCTTCGATCCCGAAGGGTTCAATAACAGTGCCCAAAGGGCAATTTTTTGGACGCGGGAACAACTCGAAAACTCACGAATTCCCAATGCCGATGACCGCTGGGATTTTCTCAATACACTGCCGAGAATCCACAGGGAAAACGACTTCTTGTATGTGCATGGCTCTCCCAGAAATCCGCTCAATGAGTATGTTTTTCAGGACGACATCTACAATGAACGGCGGATGGAGCGGCTTTTTTCTGCGATTCCAAAGGTTTCGTTTCAGGGACACACGCATGTGCCGGGCATCTTTACCGAAGACAGAGAGTTTTACGCGCCGGACGAACTGAACATGCGTTACACTTTGGGGGATAAAAAGGCGATGATCAACGTCGGATCGGTAGGGCAACCGCGAGACCGAGATCCAAGGTCATGCTATGTCGTCTTGGATGACAATGTCATTTTCTACCGTCGGGTCGAGTACTCTTTTGAGAAAACGATAGAAAAAATCATGCCTATTTCTGAACTCGATAACTATCTCGGACAGCGACTCCGCGAAGGGAAGTAATAACAAGGATGACGATGAAAATTTCGTGTTTTTTTGTCTTTTTGTGTGGTTCGTGCTTAATATAAAATATAAATTGTTCTGCAATCTTCATGCAAAGAGAAAAGCAACATTTGATCTCCATTTGCAGTATAGAGAGTGCCGTCATTCCCGCGCAAGCGGGAATCCAGACATAAAGCATTAAACCCGGCAATGACAATTTTGAAGTGCTTGACGGACCACAACGAACAATTTCTGTCTGTCCATACGCGAAATATTTACAACAAAAGCGAATCTGCTACAATAGGATTTAGAAGGTGCTTGAATTTGTTCGGAGGCTATGGTTCTGAAAGGGCAATACAATGGCAAAACGTACTGACACCAAAAATACTTCGCTCAATTCTGCAAAAAAAATTAAGAATGACGAATTTTATACGCAAATGCCAGATATTGCGAGAGAAGTCTCTCGCTACGCAAGCCAACTCAGAGGTAAAGTAATTTTATGTAATTGCGATGATCCATACGAGAGCCATTTTTTCAAATACTTTGCAATGAAATTTAACTCGTTGGGGCTTAAAAAGTTGATTGCTACGTGCTACACCGGGTCGCCCATTGCCGACACGGAACTATCACTATTCGATCATGAGCCAATAGATGACAAAACAACGAGGGCTCCTCATAAAATTGAAATCGTGGAGGTTGAAGATTATGATGGCGATGGTGCCGTCAACTTGTCAGACGTAGAGAATTTGCTACGGAACAAAAAAAACGTCCTAACAAGATTGAAAGGGAACGGCGATTTTCGCTCGCAGGAATGTATCGAATTGCTAAAACAGGCGGATGTTGTCATAACGAATCCACCGTTTTCTCTCTTCAAGGAATACGTTGCTCAATTGATGGAATACGACAAGAAATTTTTGATTATCGGAAACATGAATGCAATCACGTACAAGGAAATTTTCAGGTTAATCAAAGAAGATAAATTGTGGTTGGGGTATGGGTTTGCCAACGGAAATGCCTATTTCAAAGTAATGCCGAATAACGCCAATTTTGCCGACGGTGTTTATGATCCAGAAACAGGTACGGTAAAGTTTCGTAATGTTCACTGGTTTACAAATCTTGATACTACAAAACGCCACGAGGAGATGCAATTCTATAAAAAATACAATGCAAGAGAATTTCCAAAATACGACAATTATAATGCCATTGAGGTGTCTAAACTGGCGGAAATACCAGAGGACTATGATGGTTATATGGGGGTGCCGATTACGTTCCTTGACAAGTACAATCCGAATCAGTTTGAAATTGTATGGACAACAGATAGAGGCGGAGACGGCATGCTGGATTGGTTAAAAAAACCGTATCATCTTGGTTATGGTTCGGGTTACGTTAACGGTATCAAATTGTATAAGCGCATTATCATCCGCAAGAAGGGATAAACAACAAACATGAAAATCGAATTGCACGAAATTACGATAAGAGACCTCGTCAAAGATTACAAAGACTGCCAAGAAGAAGGAGTCTTCGGCTATAGCGGAAAACTCAATATCCGACCACCCTATCAACGTGAGTTTGTCTATAAAGACAAACAACGCGAAGCAGTCATTCAAACTGTTCGAAAAAATTTTCCACTCAACGTCATGTATTGGGTGGTAAACGGCGACGTTTATGAAGTTCTTGACGGACAGCAACGGACAATTTCTCTCTGCCAATATGTGAATGGAGACTTTTGGGTGGACAATCTCTTTTTTGACAGTCTCCCAAAAGATAAACAAGAAGAAATTCTTAACTATAAATTGATGATCTATTTTTGCGAAGGAAGGGACAGTGAAAAACTCGATTGGTTCAGAACGATTAACATTGCAGGCGAAAAGTTGTCCGACCAAGAATTGCGCAATGCCGTCTATACCGGCACTTGGCTTGCCGATGCAAAGTTAAAATTCAGCAAAACCAACTGCGCCGCATATGGTTTGGCAAAAGATTACGTGACCGGTTCGCCGATCCGCCAAGAATTTCTCGAAACGGCAATCGACTGGATCAATGACGGCAAAATCGAGGAATACATGTCCCGAAATCAACATGTTCAAAATGCCAATGAGTTGTGGTTGTATTTTCAATCCGTAATTCAATGGGTGATGGCAACGTTTCCGACTTACCGCAAGGAAATGAAGGGACTCCACTGGGGCAAACTGTACAATCGGTTCAAAGGCGGTACGTTTGACACCGCAGGATTGGAAGAGCATATCAAAGCGTTGATGATGGATGACGACGTGACTGCCAAGAAGGGCATTTACGAATATCTGTTGTCGAATGACGAGCGGCACTTGAATATCAGGGCGTTTTCGGATTCGATGAAGCGAAGTGCTTACGAGCGGCAAGAGGGTGTGTGTCCGAAGTGCAAACAGCATTTTCCCTTTGCGCAGATGGAAGGGGATCACATTACGCCCTGGCACGAAGGGGGCAAAACGGCAAAAGAAAATTGCCAAATGCTGTGCAAGGGTTGCAATCGGCGTAAGTCGGGAAAGTAGAGGAACGCAATTAGACGCGCATGTCATTAGAGCGTATCAAACGTTGAAAATCCTATCAAGTTCTTCGCTGGACGTATTGACGACGTGAAACTGTTTTAACAAGCCTCTATATCGGGAATCGTCGCAGAGTTCCCTAAACCTCGGCGATGTATAGACATCCAGCGGGTTGATCGTAACAAAAATGATTTCCGATTGATGATGGGCAGGAATTCTTCGGAGCGTTTCTCCCAAATGGTCTTCCTTACTAGGAGCGGCAAAAGTCAAACGGCGCAAGACCTGATCCTGTACCGGAAATCCTAGCGGAGCGTAAAGGGACTCCATCGGGTCCTTATTGGTGGCAAAAAAAATGTTTCCTTCATTGTGCCGCGTCAATTCAGAAACAAGAGTTGCCGCAAAACTGACCGCCAATTCAAAACTGTCCCGATGGGAATCATTCCAATCTCCTTCGTGATAAAGATCAAGAATAATCGTACAATCTTGGTTTTGGTGCAACTCGTATTGCCGAACGACGGGAGACTGATGCTTGGCAGAGGCACGCCAATGAATTTCCTTTTTGGAATCGCCGTGTTGCCAGGGACGTATCCCCAAAAAATCGCCAGTTTGCCGGCTCGGCTGATAGTGAAACCGTTGTCGGCTCTCATTTGTCTTGCGTTGCCGGGACTTCCATTGATTTGACAGTTTACCCACTTTCGGATAAACAAAAAATTCGTTCCCCCCTGAGTGAAGTCCTTGTGGGTTTGGGGATTGATCGAACTTACTCCGAAAAAAACCGAAGGGAAACCGTGTTGAAATTTGAATTTGTTCAAACCGATAGCGTCCTCGTTGGGGCAGGCATCCCGCATACGATTGTTGCCGAGTCTGTCCATTCGCCACATCGTTTAGGTAAACAGCAGGTTCATAAGGTTTTTCCAGTGGCAACGATTTGTTCTCACGGAGATAACGGATTCGATCAATGACGACGAGTCCCCAGCAGGAGAGAGACCATTTTTTGGCAGGTCTCGAATTCGATACTTCAATTCCGACGATGAAAGGTTCTCCAGCGAAGATCCGTGTCGGCACGATGCGTTGAACGCGGATACCTCTTATCGTGCGCCGTCCCAAATGAAAGGCTAAAAGGGCAGGAGCGAACATAAATGAAGCGAACAGCAACATCGTGTTGACTTCACGTATCAGCGAACCAATGAGAATCGTAAATACAATGAGGAGGTAAACAAAACCCTCCTGCGTAATGGATGTTTTCATCAAAATGGAAAGGGGTTATACGTTTTGTCCGTGCTTACACGGCGGGCTCTGAAGTCGGCTACGCCGATGCAATCGGGTTACCATCAATGAGACGTTGTTGCAGTGTCGTCGCGAAGCCGGTTACTGTGCCTTGCTCCCTGTTCCAATAGGATTTTCTTGATCACGACGGCATTGACTTTTTCCATTTCCACACCGCGATGGAACTCGTCGATGGGAGAACTCCGGTCAATCAGGTAAAAAGCTCGATACCGCCTGACCGTACTGTCGTCCACTCCCATTTCGTCGTCTCCCGATTGTCCCAGTTCGGCTCCCAATACATAACCTTCTGCACCATAGATAGCCCTGAACATCGGATCATCAGGATCATTACGATTGATAACATTACGGCTAAGCATCGGATATGTTGTCAGCAATGCATCTGGGGTATCAAATTTTTCGACATTAAAATAGCCGACGGTAATCCAAACTCCAAAAACGTTGGAATGAGTCGTGGTTACATCGGAAAGCCGCATGACATTGTCCAACACCGTATAGGGATTGCTTGCCGTATCGTCCCTCATCACGGGCTTGCCGCCCGCCTCCCAACCGAGCAATGTTGCACTGTGCGGAGAACCGAAAAGAGCGTCTTCTGCCGAACTTGGAGGGATCAGCGGCGGAACGAGCCGCGTTGCCGAAGGGGAACGAAACGGTCGGAATTCCGAAGGATAATCGGCAAGATTCCCCGACCACTGACGGTATCTGTAAAATTCGCTGTAACTGGGGAAATGACTCCTGCCGTTTTTGAGAGCGTTCCATCCTTCTTCGGTAGCGGTATTGAGGTTGATCTTTCCCGGCTCCCTATAGGTTAACCCCTCGTCGTTCCGCGTACCGGTGAATCGGGAAGGAACATGAACAAAATCAAACCAACGCGGCATGTTGAACTCATCCCAATCAAGGTAGAGGTTCGCAGAGGGGACAGGATGATAACCGAAGCGCGGTTGGCTACCAAAAAAAGCATTGTCCGTCCCATTGTCATGAAATTCCATGCCGAGCCGTCCCGGTGCTGAAGTGGGAATGAGCATGATCTCTCCCGAATTCATGAACGGAGCGTCGTTCCAGGGAAAATGCAAGTGTTGACCCAGATAATCGGGGTCGCCCGGTGTATATTTCGCCGGATTGCCAAAAGAATGTTTCGGCGGGAAAAGAGTAGAATAATCGGTATAGGCATTGATTTCTAAACCGGGTTTACCGTCCGTATCCGCAATGTCGAGGGCTCTGTCCCAAAGATTGAAATGTCCCGACGATGTTGTTTGCTTCCACTGCCGGGAAGAAAAATACATCTTATCCCGGTCTCTATAGGGACCCAATTCGTTTTCCTTCAGGTCTTTGCTATTGAACACTTGCAGATCGACCATATTCCAATCGACGGTCAGATAGGGATTGCAAATCGGATGGTGCGCCCGGGTCGGATCGGCAAGCCGCTGCAAACAGAGCGTCTTGAAACATGGAACCGTTCCCCGCTGATAAAGAATTCCCAAATCGAACCATGATGCGTTATTACCGGTTTCTCTTGTATATCCTTCAAAGGTTTCGGAGACATTCACTCCCATATATCCGGGGAGGGGTAAGTCAATGTTTCCAAAATTGGCTTCAATACGGTTCGTGGCGGTCATTGTATTAGTACCGGGCGGTAACGAAACGAAAGTGGGAATTTCTGCATGAGATACTTCCGGCGGAACAATGACAAGCGAGGAGTTCGGCATGAGACGTGCGGGCGTAACGCTGTCTGAGGTTACACCATTGATGAACGAACGCCGTTGGATTTCCCTGTCGGTCGATGGAAAATCTCCTCCAAACCAAACAAAACGTTCGGGGGATCCCAAATCGGGATGGTAATGTCCGTCAGATGGAGTGCCGCCCTGCCATTGATAAAACTGCGGATACCGGATTTTGCCGTCGCTCGGCTTGAGTAACTGTTGAAACGCATTTCTCTCAGGATATTGACCGTCATTCCAGTTGAATTTGTTTATATCCGGGGAAGTTGCAGCGCGGACTTTAATTTCTTCACCAATGGCAAGCCGCCAAATGTAGTCGTTGCCAATAGAGGTTCGTTTGGCAAGGTCAATCGAACCGTCCGGTTCTACAAGACTGTTCGCTTGATACCGATTAGCACTCACACGATGCGGGTCTCCTTGTCTATAAAGTTCAACGTAAAGATAGCCTTGAGGACGGAAAACCTGCCGGAATGTTCGATTGCCGGAAATATCGGTGACTCGACGATCATGAATGGCAAGGGTCTCCGTCAGGGCAACTTCCGATTTTTCAAAGCCCCAAATCAGTGAACAATTATTGCTCGACAGGTCTTCCGGTGTCAATGTTCCGTCAATGACTTTCGCTATCAAAGTGGCATTGTTAAAAGCGGTAATGCTGCCGGGTTGGGATTCCGTTTTCTTAAAGATAAAAGGAGTCATCACGTCATCGGGATCAAGGAAATCCACCACGTTAACCGACCATTGTGCCAAACGTTCCAGTGTTTCTGCATCGTGAAGGGTGGTTGGAGTCGTAATGAGAACCCTGAGTAGGTAGAAAATTTCCTGGGCAAACCGGACTTTTGCTTTGAGCAATGCCTTTTTTTCAGCATTGGTTGCGGTGGGATTCCAATGGGTCGCCCAGTTCGGGAATGGCGCATCGGATGTCCCATACGGTTTCGTTCCATCCAATAATGTCAGGCGGTTCAGATTTACCTTTTCGCCGCTGTTACGTTGGATTTCTTCGGGCAAAAGAGCCCATATCCCATCGAATCGGGTATTGACATCGTCTTGGAACGAAATATAACCGTCATCCGTCGATGCGTACTGGAGTGCGGCAACGGGTATGTCGCTGCTCCGCGTCGTTAAACTGTAACGCAACTTTGATAAGGTCTGCGCCGGTTGTGTGGGAATGTAGGGATCGTTCAGAAGACTCCGCAAACGGAGCGGCAGTCTCGCATAATCAATATCAATAATCGAACGCACAAGCGACTCTAATTCCCCCTCCTCTGCCAGAAACGGCGTATCACCGCTCGACTTGTCGTAGGGATTCATCAAATAGGGAATCTCATTATTGGGAACAGGATTTCCCGTTTTTCGGTTTCCCAGATCATCAAAATCCATCGGAGCCGTACCTGACCAATCTGCCGCGAGTCCCCCTTGAGTGTAGGCTTCGATGTTAATTCCGTTGTTTTTCAGTAAATTGTTCCCTGTCCCGCCCGGCTTTCCATCGCTTCCGTAGCGTTCTGTCATCATTTTTTTCGTGAGCAACTCCGAGTACAAGTCGGCAGTTCCCAATCCCATTCCCCGAGCACCGCTGGGTGCCGAGGAATTTTCGGGATTCCCCAAAGTGTTCACGTTAATTCGACCGTCCATATCGATTACGTAGTACGAAACGAGCGGCTTGTACAGTTCCCCGGTGGAATGTTCTTGGACGGGCAGACCAATATCGAGCCAAATCCCGTCGGCGCGTCCGTCGCCGACATTGTCCACGTCCCAGGGACCTTCGGTCAGAAATTTTTTCAGAGCCGCCATGTTTTCGCTGTAGTTTTTATTGTTATCCCAGCGTGCCGCCGGATTGCGTCCGGTAAATGACGGATGATCCGTTGGTAAGGGACGCAGAACGTATTTACGTAGTTCGGCGGGATCAGCGTCATTCCAGTACCGCACGAGTTGCGGACGGTGAAACGAAGGAATAATCCCTTTCAGTTCACCTTCTCGGAAATCGTTCCATGCCAAAAACATGGTCATGTAATCCGGGGCGGTATAGTCGGAACCCATTTGAACATCTTCGTTTTCCAGATATTCCCTATATTCCTGAACTCCATCACTGCTGGGGGCAAGAAACTGAGGACGCAGAGCAAACGGTTTGGCATCTCCATCCATCCGAGAAAGCAACGTATTGGAATCGGATGCCTTATAGCCCACCCCCATGCCGCTAAAAGGGGTTAAACTCGAAGGGGCTGAACCCGGATGTCCATAGAGATTTTCCAATATGCTATGCGGAGCGATGACGTTATCCAAATGTTCACTGCCCGTGAGTAACTGTTGGAGTGCTTGATCGAGTTCTCCGTCCTCGCGTATGATGCTCTTTCCGCCGCCATTGCTGTTCATGATCCCGCTCGAGGGGAAATCGACAAGGAATTGGGCGATGCGCTCGGAATTCTGCCGATTCAGAGACACGACCACCATAAAGGTTGTGACCAACATGGCAAACATGACCATCATCGCAAGCACGATCAAAAGCGTGACTCCGCGCCGTCTGTCTATTGTGAATGGGTAATAGGTATTCATAATCTATTTCCTCGTGGATGTGTTGGAAGTCAGGAGAAAGGAGAAAGGAGGAAAGGGAGACGATATTCTAACCCCTAACTCCTTTCTCCTAACTCCTTTCTCCTGTATTCTACTTAAACTGTACACTCCTCAATCGTTTGTGGTACAACACGCCGTTGGGAATATAAACCCGTATGTTCTCACCAACGTTCTGCAAGTTGCCCGTTACCACGATTTGCGGATTTCTGTTCGATAATACGTCTTTGTCCAAAAAGACGATTTTGCACCAAGCCCCTCTGGTCTTTGACGATTCCTTCCACGATACAAACACATATTTCGTCTGCGTGAGCCGATCTACGATGTCGGCACCAACATTGGAAAAAGTAATTGTCCCGCCCCTTGAGGACGGAGTAAAGTTGCCGGACGGTATCGACACTTGCCGATCATAGTCCGGGACTCGATTGTAACAAGCAAGAATATCGACAGGGGTAACAATTCCGTTAACGTCACTGACAAGTACCATATCTCTGCCCAGGGGGATGCTTAAACTAAATTCGATGGATTCTTTGTAGCGGCATCCGCATGTAGAGTGAATTCTTACGTTGGTGCTTCTGTGCCAGTCGTCAGCAGGAGAGGGCATTAACGTGAAGAACCAGTTGTATTTCCCTGAACTCTGTACCTTATCGTTTTGACCTGCGAAGTCGGGACGTTTATGATCGTACGTTGAATAAACGAGGTCGTCGTGTCCCCGCATAGGTTCTTCCCATTTCTTTATCAATTCTTGCCTCGCCTGTACGGGCTGAAACGATGAAAGGGGAAAAATATGAACAAGATTAGGCGGAAACGCATCACTCCCCCTCGGTTCGAACCAAAGGAACCTTGTACAGTTGAATGCGTACAGACGTGTGGAATATTCGTTGCGAAAGGGAAAGTGTTCAGTGGATGTTTGCGGAGGAATACGCGGATCGTTTGGATCATCCGGCACTATTTCCGTTGTCGTCTCGATAATACATTCGCCCGTAACCACAATCACGATGCGAACGAGAACCATCTCTCCGAAACTCTCGATGAATGCTTCCTTGTAGGGAGTAGCAGTGGCTCTGGTGGTGTGTCTCTCGGTGATGGTTCGTTGTGCCGGTTTGCCGAGTGAGGTGGTTATCGTTTCACTCGGAAAAGGTTTTGGAGTTGAAGGAACTGTGCGGGTCTGCGGCGATGGAATCGCCTGTCGAGGTCCAGAGGGAGTATTGAAACCCCAATCCAGCAGATCCCGGATGTAAATCTCTTCGGCGGCGTTGGCGAGCATATTGGAAGCGTACTCCGCATGCTGTGCCTTGGATACTTGAAACGCACCGAAAGGGATCACGGCAAGCACACCGAGTAAGCCGATGCTGACCACGAAAATCGCCGCCAATACTTCGAGTAACGAAATACCGCATTGTCGTTGTGTTTGTGCATACATGTTTAACCTCGTTACGGAGGAGTCAGGAGTCAGAATACAGAAGTAAGGAGTAAGGAGAAAGGAGAAAGGAGAAAAATGAATATTCTTCTCTCCTGTCTCCTCCATTCTGACTCCTGTATTCTGACTCCTGACTCCTTTCCCCTATTTATTCCCTACATTAAAAAAGTGTTCTCTTGCGTACCTTCGGGCATCGCGGAGTTGCTTCGTTGATGTATCGCTTCCCAACTGGATCGGAGCGTTTTCTTCAATACGGATTCCGCCCGTCTTGGGATGTAATGTGACCCAAAAAGTTGCCGGTGCTTGGAGATTCGATTTTCCGTCGTCGGCGAAGGTTTTTTGGCTTGCTACATCAATCTGCCGATCCCACTCTCCAACGCAAAAATAGAGTATTTCGTTAACCTTTTTCGACACGCCATTGACGTAGATCAAATCGACGTGTCCCGCCGGTGAAAACATTACGATGATCTCGTCTCCTGCCGAAAAGGCGACAGGAATGTCGTCCGGTGTTTTTTCCTTGCCATCGACATCGACAACTTCGCCCCCGGAAAAAACAAGATCGACAACCGTTCCACGCGGCATCACCACCGGCGGAAGCCATGTCGCCGAGGAAGTCGGCGTGGCAGAGACACGATACTCCATAGGAATACCGTAGTTATTCTCTGGAACATCGGGCAAATTCAAACGGTCGTAAGGAGCCGACAATTTTTGACCCCCGCCTATCGAAAAAAAGCGTCCGAGACGATTGAATTGAACCGAGTAATTCGGCTTGAAGTGCGCTTGTACTTCAGTGAGGTCAGTGTTACGATACCATTCTCCCGCCGCTTCGTCAAAACGGTAGGGAATGATGTTCCCGGACTCAACAACGACCCGGGTGAGAAAATCGTTGACAATGTCCTCTTCTGCGGCGGTACTTCCCTTGACCAGCCATAATTGCACGGCGGTACTTGGTGCTGTTTCGTAGGGACGCAATCGGAGACCGTAACCTCGCCGCTCTTGGATTGCTTTCGTTCGGGCATGCCGAAGCGCACCTGCCAAAACCTGGGCGGCTTCAGTCGTTCTTCGGGAATCGAGAACCGGCTTGAGAAACGGCACGCTGATCGCAAGCAGTAGTACCATAATGGTTACTACCACCAACAACTCCACCAACGTCATTCCCTGCCGGGAATTTTTTAATGGGCGATTTTGCATGGACCTAAAAACTCCTGTACCATTGATGATTATGGATGTTATCAAAATGACTCCTCGTACCGTCCGGCATGCCGATAGGAGAAGCGAACGGATCAAGGATGCCGTCCTCTCTGACCGTCGGGACATTCTCTTCTCCCGTCTCAATGCCGTAATTTCCGTTGGGACCTGCGGAATAAATGAGCGGGTACAAAAACCAGCCGATATTTTTCCATTCGTCCGTATTTTCCCGCTCATCCGTCGGGTCGGCATGAATGATTCTCGCCGATGCCATCGCATCGAGTAGCCGCTGATCCCGTTGTATCCACCAATCGTGATTATCATTACCCTGATCATAAGGGGGATCAAGGAACGCCAGCACGTCCGGCTGGGAATCGCTGCCGGGAAATGCCGGTGCCCAACGTAAAAACTGGATCGGCTTTCCCCACGCATCGACAAATTCCAACAAACCGTCTCCATTCGTATCGGCAATCTCGTTCCCGTGAAATGCTTCCAATGTCTCTGGATTCAGGTTTTGAACGATCAAAAACAACAATGCCGCCCGAAACGCCTCCGGTTGCGAAGGCACTCCCGATGCCGTTGCTTTTTTGTAGGCTTCCCGGTAGTAATTCAGTAGCGGCGAAGGTTCGATAGAGTACCCTTCGTCGGACATCTTGAGCGGATCGGCATTGACTTCTGCCCAGTTCTGCGGCATTTCCATTCGCATGAGGTCTCGGATAAAGTGTGCCGCTATTCTCTGCCTGTCCCGGTCAGAAAACGCCGGTTCGGGATAATCACGGTCAACTCGTCGTTTGATGGCGATAAATTGATCTTCATACGTTTCAAAAATTTGCCGTAACGCCACATCAATTTTTTGGATGGTGGAACGCGTTTTGGTAATTTTGGTCGAGAGTGAGACTTTATTGACCGCAAAGAGAGACAGTGCCGCCAGAAGGATGATGATCACGCACACCACCATCATCTCGACCAACGTAAACGCCCGCCGAACCGCAGAAAACCGTAATTGCTCTTGATTGCGTTGCATGGTCAATATCAAAAAAACTTCACTCTTTTCACCTAGCCTACAGCCGCTATGGCAAAATACTCTTTAACTCTTTGTAACCTGAAAAGTTGGTCAGGTTGTCCAAATCCAGCGTACCAATGTTATCACCAGTCTGGATGTTCCGCAGCGGCGTCGCTCCCCCTGGGACAGGTACTCCAAATTTACCATCCAGTCCCGGATGGAGTAGTTGGAACGTCGAAGGGTTTTTCCATGTGATACTACTCGTACTGTCTGCTTTTTCCGCGTAGGGAACACAATAACCGGATGTTACAAAATCGAATCGTTTGATGAGTCCATACTTTGCGTGATTTTCGTCCACAACCATATAGGATCGATGACCTCCGCTCGACAACCCTCGAAAATAGACGATGGGAACGAAACCATCCCGCTGTTCGGTGCCGATCACCGGCACGATACAACCGTTGTCGAAGTCCTCGAAGCGGACGCTTTTGCCGTCGCCGACCTCCAAATCAACGAATACTTTTTGGTCAAACGCCCAATCTTCCAGGGGAAGATGGAGTTGTTTGGAGAAAAATGGGTCTTCTGGGTCGGCACAAAATCCCGATAATCTACCGTCAACATTGGGAAATCCGCCGATCCACAGTGCCAGTGCGCCGACTTCCGAGTCCGCAACGGTAAAGTTCACACCGTTTCCGTAGGCAGCGTTGATGGCATTTTTTATAAAATTGGCTTGTACCGTTGCGGCAGCGTTGGGCAACTCGTATCGGGGCCACCTTTTCTTAACGTGCCGGACGAGGGCTTCGCCATCGAACATGTCGGGCGGATACTCTCCAAACTCGGCTTTATATCGGTCGAGTGCCATAGCAATTTGAGACATGAATGTACTGATTCGGGCACGTTTGGTGGCATCCATGGCACCTCTGACCGCCGCTACTGCCAATGCGACCAGTATGCAAATGATGACAATCACCGTCAAAATTTCGACCAATGTAAAAGCACGTCTCGTATTCATCGTTCACCTCGTTCAAAACCGCTCATCGGGGAAAGGGGAATAAGGAGAAACACCCCCACGCTCTATTTTACCACGAAATAGAGAAATTTGTAATCCCGAAAAATCGGGATTCGGATATTTTGGGCATCTCCCATCTATTCCCGTGCCGCTCGGTAATGTAAAATGGTGCCCGTCGTCCTATGTTCTCAACCCATCCTCGCAATGAAAAGAATCTCCTTTTTTCCTTTGTTTTTCTGCCTCGGCATCATAACGGAACCCGCAACGGCTCAATCTTTGGTTGCTCCCGGTGCCGAAATTGCTAAACTTGCCGATGGTTTCGGCTTCACCGAAGGTCCCACCGCCAACTCCAAAGGAGATGTCTATTTCGTGGACGATCCCAACTGCAAAATTCACGTCTGGTCGGTCAGCGAGAAAAAATGTTCCGTTTTTGTCCCCGATTCCGCCCACGCCAATGGAATGTACTTCGACAAAAACGATCACCTCTTCGTGTGCGAAGGGGGGACGGGCAGCGTTGTCCGTTACACCCCGGACGGCAAGCGGACAGTCATTGCCAATAAGTTCGGCAACCGAAGTTTCAACAAACCCAACGACCTCTGGATTGATCCAAAGGGGGGAATCTATTTCACTGATCCGGTGTATGGAGAACCAACATTTCAACGTGTGCAGGATGGCGAACACGTCTATTATATTTTCCCTGACCGTAGCAAAATAATCCGCGTGATCGAAGTGAGTGGAAATGACGGAGACTTCAAGAAGCCCAACGGCATTGTCGGTACGCCGGATGGAAAATATCTGTATGTTGCCGACATCAACGGGAAGATGGTTTATCGCTACAACATCCAACCGGACGGCACGCTTGCGGAAAAACATCCCTTTGCTCCTGTGGCGGTCGATGGCATGACGATTGACGAAAGGGGAAACATCTATCTCACGGACATGGGAAAATCGGATGTGGTGATTTACAGTCCTGAGGGCAAAGAACTCGAGCGGATCAAGACCCCGGAGCATCCAGCGAACGTCTGTTTTGGCGGCAAGGATTTCAAAACGCTCTTCATCACTGCCAGCCGCGGGTTTTACTCCATTGAAATGAACGTTAAAGGGGCGAAGTAAACCCATGTTGGGGGTATTCTAGAGTGCATTAAGGACACCTCTAAAAACCCCCTCTGCACCCTTTGCGAATTCCTTTGCGTCCTCTGCGATAAAATCTTAACCGCAAAGGTCGCAAAGAAGAAAATAATTCCCAAAATGTTAACTCATTGAGTTTTTAGAAGTTCCCAGAATAAAGATCATGGCATTCTATTACCGTCTTTTTGATAACACCCATTTTTCCAGGGGGCGTTTGATCCGAGTGTACCATCGCTCCTCTTCAGGATGGATCGGCGTTACGAGAATAGTAAAAATTTTGGCAAATTTACCGGCAAGAATATCTGCAAAAACTTGATCGCCGACCATTGCCGTCGATTTTGGATCGAATCCCATCGTTTTGATTGCCGTCCGGCAACCGAAGGAAGAAGGCTTCATTGCCGGTGCCACAAAGGGAATACCGATCTGTTCTGCGATTGGACGAATTCGATGCTCCAGACCATTGGAAAGAATGCAGAAACCGATACCGGCATTTTTCAACGTCTCGATCCATCGCATGCTCTCCGGCGGTATTTCGGTTGCCCGATAGCGTTTGAGCGTACAATCGACATCCAACAACAAGGAGCGAAGTCCGTGTTTCTGCAATAACTCCAGCGTGATGTCCTGCACGGAACCGAGAATCAGGTTGGGTTGAAACCAGTTCATCATATAATAGGTCTGTCGGTATTTTTGTCTCCCGCCTCCGCATTGTACACTATGCCTCGTGTTCCCGTCAAATGCAACGGACTGTCGGGTGCGCGTAAACCCAGTTGCGCGATTGGGAAACATATGTAAAATACATAAAGTTATACCTTTACCCTTTCCCATTCAGGAGTCCTCTCTCATGCCCCGAGCCAAACTTACCGACGAACAAATCCAAGATGAAGGCGAAAAACTCTTTCTCGAACTCGCCAAAGCAGAACAACGACTCAAAAAGTTTCTGGACATAGGGGCGAGGTTAAAGCAGACAGGAGCAAGATGGAAGAGGAGTAGAGTTAACAAAATGGGTGTCGTTTGCTCGCTATTCTATGCCGACCAATGGGACGAATACTGGAAATACGCAAAATAATGCCTACAGAACTTGCTCGCACCCCTGCGGAAATTTACATGCAAGCCCTTGTTTCAGGTAAATGGTATTGTACAATACCGGTTATTCCACTTTTTGCTGTCATGGTACGTTTCAATTTTCGTTGGCTATTGTTTTTGTATTTTGCGGGAGTGATATTGTTCTTCGTACAAAGTGCCTTCGGGCAGAGAACCCGTAACCTTCTTATCGATCTGGCACCCGAACAAGTACAACCTGAATCAACTCCGACTCCCGCTCCCTTGGGTTCTGCTACACGTCCCAGTCGCGTGCTCACCCCCGCGTCACCGGAAAATCCAGATAGCAAAACTCCCCCCCCACCTGGACTGCCCGGCATCTCCGGCGGAAAAATACCTGTGGTCAGTGCTCCTAGTATTAACCGTGAATTGGGGAAAATTTTACTGGGAAACTCTCCCGTTTCGGATACACCTGATTCCTCTTCGGCTCCCGCACCCGCAGATGACGTGCGAACACCGTTGACCAAGTTGCAAACGGACGTGATTGTTTCTGTCCTGGAAGATGAAACCGAAGATGAACGAGAAGAACGCGAACTAGTGGCGTTGCGGCAACGAGTAGAGCAAATTAGCGACCCAGAACGGCGACAACAAGAATTGGAACTGCTCGAACGCGACGAAACCAGTCGCCGCAACCGATTAGAGCGGCGGCAAACAGAAGAAGCCGGAGCCGATCTGTTCTACTTCCCGCGTCTGAAAGAGAATCTCCTCAAAGACGGATGGTGTCAACTATTCGACGGTCACACGGATTTTGGCTGGAAAATACAGACCGAAGGTCCCTATGCGGGACCCTACGGCGGAGGAAAATTCACGTTCGGACAAGGCGAGATCGCAAGCGACCCTAATTTTCCTGGTATGGTTTACACGCAGATTCCTTTCGGCGACGTTAGCATTCGCTTCGACTACTGGGCAGAAAAGGACTCTAGAGTTTTTCTTCTGTTGAAAACGCCGCCTAATCCCGCGGACCTGAACAAATCATGTTTTACGTTTGTGTTGAATTCGGACGCAATGAGCCGGCCGCGAGGCTTGCTTTTAGGTCGGCATGGACATACACTTTCAGAACTCCGCAACATGCGTGCCACATGGGACGATCCGATGAACAGCGAGGAAGGAACATGGCACTCCGTACTCGTTACGACCGAAGAGGATACCCTCCGTGTTTCGCTGGACAAGCGTTCCGCGATGTCCTACTTCGACTCGGAGATACCGCTTCGATCCGGTCATGTCGCCTTTCTCGTAACAAAAGGAAAAGCGCGGTTTCAGAATATCCTCTGGCAACCCAATCAGTCCGTCGCCATTTTTGATCCAGATAATACAACCGGTGGAATCCCGTGGCGGCTTTCCGAAAATGGGGATTTTGCCGGAAATAATGATACAGGATTTCGTTTATTTACAGGCAGCGTAGAAAGTAAGGAAGTGTTTACCAACTACGTGCTTCAAATGCAATACCAACAAGGAAACATCTCGGGACGGAGTAGCCTCTTTGTCCGTTCATTGCCGGGACAAGATCACACGGGATACGAAATTTCATTGCAGAATTTTCCCCGGCGCAAGGATCGGGAAGCCGACGTCGGAGCCGACGCGGGCGGCTTCCCAAAAATCCAAGATGCCCGGTATGTTCGAGCACAAGATCAGCGGTGGATGTATCTTACAGTAGCGGCGGTCGATCGGCAAATACAAACTTGGGTTAATGGTGTACCTGTTTGCGAAATCTTCGAGAGACGCAGAATTAGGGAGGCAAATCCAAAGGGTCCCTTTTTAGACCCAGGAACGATTCGTATTTCCGTACCCAAAGAGAATGATGAGTTTCAATTTAGACTGCTAACGGTATCGCCGATACAGTAATTGGAACACATGATGTAGGAGGTTTACCTTTTTTCTGGATTCCTGCCTACGCAGGAATGACGATTAGGAAATCCAAACGATACCAAATTATCAATGCCGAAATATATTTTTTTCACGTTTTTCTCGTTCCAATTTTTGATTCTTCCTGCGTGGTCTCAGTTTGATTTTGCACGCAATGAGCCCGATGGAACGAGGTACACCGGCGGTCCTCAGTTGGGAAAAAGTCAGACTCAAATCTATAGGGCTGGAATCATTCTCGAACCGGGAACCACGTTGGACTATGCCCTGATCACCCTTCCTGTTCCGATGGAATGGAAGGAGCAACGGATTGTCAGCATCAATGAAGAAACAATGGATGCCAGTTTGGCAAGCCGAATCGAGTATCATCCTCTTCCCGGCGGTGCCATGGAAATGCGGCTCCAACTCTGGAATGTGCGACTCACGCAACCGTTGGAAATTGTTGTTGCCTTTGAATTGCAGAATTATGAACTTCTTCCGCCGGAAAGTCCCGGCAGATATGTCATTCCGAGCCGGGTTCCGCAGGAAATCAGGCAATACCTTCAGCCGAGTATTCCCTGCATCGAGTCAAACGAGGCTCTCTTTAAGAAAATGTATGCGGACATTACCAAGGGGCGGAATACCGACTGGGACAAGGTCGAGGCTCTCTATTCGTTTGTGCAGAACAATGTCAAGTACGACAATGCGGCTTGGAGAAAACCTGCCAGAGGGGCATTGGCAGTGGTGAAAATGCCCAACGGGCAATGGTCAGCCGACTGCAAGGACATGAGTTGTTTGTTTGTGGCTTTGTGCCGGGCAGGAAAGATACCGGCACGGATTGTCCGTGTGCCGAACCACTGTTACGCCGAATTTTATCTGGAATTGCAACAGGAAGGAAAGCAAAAAAACAGAGCAGGACTTCCGCAGGGCTTCTGGTTTCCATGTCAGGTCTCGGGAACATACGCCTTCGGCGGAATTCCTGAAACTCGGGTTATTTTGCAGAAGGGGGACTCATTTCCTCACCCTGACGTTGATAAACCCCGGGCAAAAACGCTTTTTTTGGAAGAGGGATTCCAGGGAGTCGGGAATCCAGAGTTCCAATTTGTGCACGATGTTGTGTTGAAATAGTTTGTCCTCAGAATCGGCGGACTGATGTCCGCCGCTCTTGTCGTTTCCCGAACCCATCTTGCAAAACTCCGCATAATTTGTTAGACTAACGTCTGTTTAGTCCTCCAATTTACCTATAAACTGCCATGACTACGACATATAAACGCCTTGCCGGGTTCACTTTAATGGAACTCTTGATTGTATTGGCAATCATTATTGCTCTCTTTGCGCTTTTGCTTCCCGTTGTTTTTAATCAACAGAGACGCTGGGACGAAAGAAGGGCGTTGATTGCAATTAAAAACCTTGATGGGCAAATCGAAATTTACCGAACGGATCATGGAGACTACCCGACAACCGAACAGGGACTCTGGGCTCTTTTGTACCTTCCCGATAACACGGGGATGCAACCAATGACGCAACCCGGCACGGGAATGGACAGTATGCCGGGGTCAGAGATGGGTGATTTGATGGGCATGGGTTCTTCTAAAAGTGCTAATCCAGATGAGATGAACCGACAGTTGGCGCAGCAGGGACAGGCAAATCAAATGAACTTTTCTGGAAGCACGACTGACATGACGAGCATGTCGGGGACAAATATGCCGGGGATGCCTGGACCACAAGGATCGTCATTGGAAATGCCGGGAATGAACGGCACTGGATTTTCAATGGATGGAACCTCGATGGCTTCCACCTGGACACAGCCCTTCGCCAATCCACAACTTTACTCTATGCAACGAAAACGTTCCACGCCGTACATTGATGACATCAAAGAACTGACAGATCCCTGGAAACAATCCTACCGGTACGACAGTTCGTTCGCTTATTATGGGGTCAATCAATACACGGGTAAAACGAAGCCTGCCATTTGGTCTGCGGGGGTTGACCGAAAGGACAATACTGATGACGATATTCGGAGTTGGGAACTCGACGAGGCACAAAAATCGCTTTGGGAGGCTCAACAGACGCGGATGCAACAAGGCGGCGGAATGATGGGTGAAGGCGGTTCAATGAGCGCAGGACCTGGTGGGGTGGGCCCTAATATGGGTCCTAATATGGGTCCTAATATGGGTCCTAATATGGGTCCTAATATGGGTCCTAATATGGGTCCTAATATGGGTCCTAATATGGGTCCTAATATGGGTCCTAATATGGGTCCTAATACGGGTCCTAAC
>Ga0082212_10004152_pt1 | contig 20195 bp, 15 predicted proteins | sample TergutNt197P3_FD_71548 | JGI IMG/M metagenome (GOLD analysis project Ga0082212, IMG submission 71548) | Neocapritermes taracua P3 segment gut microbial communities from Petit-Saut dam, French Guiana - Nt197 P3 | ecosystem: Host-associated > Arthropoda: Insects > Digestive system > Gut ... | reverse complement strand
GCTCATCCCGATGCTTCCGATGGAGCGAAACATAACGATATCAAGCTATGACAGGCTTGCGTCGGCGGGGCTTGTCGGCAGGCGGAAAGAGATCGCGTGGTCTGAACGCGCGATAAAAGATTACGATATCCGCCCCCCGATGAGGTCGCTTCGCGCTATAAACCTGTCGGGCGGCAATCAGCAGAAAGTAATACTGGGCAGATGGCTGTCGCGCGATCCGAAGGTATTGCTTCTGGACGAGCCGACCGTGGGCGTCGACGTCGGGGTAAAGATGGACCTTTACAGGCTGCTGCGGGAGCTTGCCGACACGGGCACGATCGTCGTCATGGTATCGTCGGACCTTGCCGAACTCGTATACCTTTCCGACCGGATACTTGTCATGCGGGACGGAAGGTTCTTTGAGGAGTTCAAGCGGGGTAATGTTACGCAGGAGGCGATACTGCTCGCCGCCTCCGGGGAACATACGGAGGAGGGCGCGGCGTTATGATAAAAAGGGCGGCTAAAGCGGCAGGGAGCTCGTGGGGCCAGCGTATCATGATCCTCGTCGCGATCTGCGCGATAATGGCGATATTCGAGCCTGTATTCTTCCGTATAGCAAACGCCAGGAGCATTCTTTTCGCCATTGCCGTCACCGGCGTCATGTCGTGCGGCATGCTGTTTACCGTGCTTGTGGGCGGCCTTGACCTTTCGGTTGGTTCCGTCGCGGGCACTGCGGCGTCGGTCGCGTTTCTGATCTCCCAATCCTTCGGATTTTCGGACGTCTCTTTTCTCCTCGGGTGTCTGGCGGCGCTGGCGGTCAGTCTGGTCTTGGGATGGATCAACGGGTTCTTCGTTACCGTTTTCGGCATACCCGCTTTTGTCGTTACGCTGGCGATGAAATATGCCCTTTACGGCGGTATATTTGTGATACTGAAAGGCATATACATTTACGCGCCGACAAGCGGAATAATCAACCAGTTCGGCAATTCCACCGTCCTGAGTATCCCGCTGCCGGTCATTGTGTTCGTAATAATCGTCGTAATCTGCGCTTTTGTGCTTGGCAAGACGACATACGGGAGGTATCTGTACGCCATCGGAGGCAACAGAAGGGTCGCCAACATAGTCGGCATAAACTCGATCAGGCACACAAGATCGGCGTTTATGATCTCCAGTGTGCTGTCGGGTTTCGCCGGGATCATGCTCGCGTCGATGAACGGCCAGTCCGAGCCGCGAACCGGGCTGGGGTACGAGGCCAACGTGCTGATGGCGATGGTCATAGGCGGCATCAACCTTGCCGGCGGCGAGGGGGGCGTCCCGGGCGCCGTGTTCGGAGCGCTGCTCGTCGGCGTCATCAATAACGCGATGCTGCTGCTCAGCATCAGTTCAGATATACAGTCGCTTGTGCAGGGGGTCGTTATCATCGCGGCGATGCTTCTGAGCACTTTCGCGCAGAGGGGTTCCGCGGGAGAACTGAAGGTCAGGGCAAAGCAATAAGGGAGGCTACTGAAAAACAACCGGGATTGTCATCCTGAACGAAATGCCTCCTTCGGAGGCTGTGAAGGATCCTTCCTGCGAACAATCAGTTTGGAGGAGATCAGCATGGCAAAATACGATAAGTTTGTCGTTGTAAACCCCATAGATCACGGCGAGAAACGTTACACTGATTACCCGATATATGAGGCGAACGTCTGGTATAAAGGGGACGTCGATTTCGGCGGGTCGAAGTTCACGCAGGTAATGGTGCGGGTCGACCATGATTTCGTCATGGAAGAGACGTCACATACGCATGACTTCGACATGTGGGTATGGCACGTGCCGCTCGATCCGGACAATATCGAAGACCTCGGCGGCGAGGTGGAAATGGTTTTCGGCGCGGGGACGGAGGACGACCCGAAAGAAGCGTACACCGTGACGAAAACGAGCTGCTTCTTTGTACCGGCAGGCACGGTCCACGGGCCGTATACGTTTCGCAACATAACGAAGCCGATGCTTTTCATCCACGCGATGCAGCAGGGCGAGTATTACAAAAACGAGATACTCTGAAATGGGTTTGCGCGCGGTATTCCGGTCCCGACGGTAAATCATAATCACGATAAAAACAAGCCGATAACCAACCGGCTTGTTTTTATTGTCGCGGGCGATTGATAATCGCCCCTACGCGTTTGAGTGTCGCGGGCGATTGATAATCGCCCCTACGCATATGAGTGTCGCGGGCGACTTCGCCCCTACGCGTTTGAGTGTCGCGGGCGATTTCGCCCCTGCGATTTTGCCCTTTAGCTGAACCAGCGCGAGGCTACCATTATATTGTCGACGTTGTCGGCCGTGACCGGGAACATCGGCATCTCGACGTACGGGGTCGCCTCATAACCGCCCGTATAGGACGTCAGTCCGTTGGCAATATGGAGCAGCATCACATAAAACAGCATAGAATACTGCACGTAAACGTCTGAGAACATCGTGCCGGTCATCCTTCCGCTCTTAACGCCCTGAAGGCCTTCCGGATAGCCGAACATTCCCCACAGGAGCATGTCTCCCGTCCGCCCCGCCTGGTCGATGGCGTTCATCGCGCCGAGCGCGATATCGTCGGAAGCGCAGTAAACCATCGTTATCTCGCCGGGGCCGTACTTTGTCAGCACGTCGCGCATAGCTATCTGAGCGTTGTCGGCGGACCAGTTTTCGATCCCTATCGGCGGCTCAAGAAGCGTGATGCTCGTATGCTGCTCGATATAATCCTGAAAACCGTTTGCCATGCGCGCGCTGGGCTTCTGTATCGCGGGAGCGTCGAGGATGATCGCCGTGCCCGTACCGCCGCACATCTCCGCAAGGATCTCGCCTGACCTCCAGCCGTTGTTGTAGTCCTCCATCCTGTTATGCATGGAATGCAGGCACATCGGCTGCGCCGCGCCGTTGGAAATAACCGGAATGCCGGCCCTCTCGGCCGCCGTAATAGCCTCGTTGAGCGCGACGGGATCCATCGCCTCGATGAGGACGCCGTCGTAACCCTGCGTAACCGCCTCCTGAAGGAGAGTGATCTGCTTGTTGGGGTCGTACTCCGAGTCTTTGAACTCGATGGTGATGTTCGGATAAGCCGAAGCCTGACTGTTGAGCGCAAGCTGGTACAAACGGTTGCTGACGCCCATGGTGGATATCGAAATTACCATGATTTTAATAGGATCGTTGTATATGTCTTTGCCCGCTTTGACTCGAATGATCCCGGAGACCGCGTCCCCGACGGACGCTTCGGGCGCCGTCGGCTGGTTTTTTTCCGCGCTGTCGCATGCCGCAAACATACCGCACACGATCACGAGGGCAAGCAGCGCCGCGATGGTTTTCATCATCTTCTTCATATGATAGTTACCCCTTTTCATATAATAATGTCATACTGCGGAGTATATAGCATATGTTTTTGCTTGTCAACTTAGCAAAAAAAACCCTGCTAAATATATGAATTCAGATAATTGACACAAATAACACATTAAGGTATAATCCATTATCGCATTATCAACACATAAATGGGAAAGGAAAGTTATTAAAATGAAAAAGACGACGAAGATTTTCGCGATGCTGCTGGTTATGATCCTGGCCGTAAGTTTTATCGCGGGCTGCGAAAGCGAAAACAAAAGCAACAGCAATCAAGCCGCGGAGACTCCGGCGGCGGGCGCGCCGTCCGGGCTTCCGGGCGGTAAGGACATCTACAACGACCCCATCAAAATATCCGTGATCTCGATTTCCACCATGGGCATAGTCAACCGCATATATCAAATGGCGCTCAACGATCAGGCTCTGAGATATCCGAACGTGTTCCTTGATTATAAGGACGCGGAGTACGACCCGAGCAAACAGATAACGCTGATCGAAGAAGCGATCACGCAGGGATACGACTGTATCCTTCTTGAATGCATGGATCCCGTTGCGCTCAACGACGCGATAGTCAGAGCCGAACAGGCCGGCATCCCGGTCATCTCAACAAATGCCGCCGAACCCTCCGCCCTGCACTCGCTCCATATCGCCGGCGCCGACTATTCGTCCGGATGGAGAGGCGGGGAAGAGCTCGCCAGGATAACCGGCGGCGAAGGCACGGCGCTGATCCTCGACTGCCCGGCGATGATGAAGCCTGGCGCGCGCATGGGCACAGGCTTTGAAGAGTATATCGTCAACAACACGAACATCAGGCTTCTCGAGCCGGCTATCGGCATTGAGAACTGGTCGGCCGACAATGCTCAGATCGCGATGCGCGACATGCTCACGAAATACGGCCCCGGCGAGATAACGATGGTCTACTGCGCGTCCGGCGATATCGCCAACGGCGCGATGAACGCGATCGACGCCGCGGGCAGGGCAAGCGACAACATACTGATCTGGGGATTCATGGGATACCCGATGGAGCTCGAAGCCATCCAGGCCGGAAGAATGGTCGGCACGATGTTCTCCGACACGTACGTTCAATACTCCGCGCTGTTCTATATGGCGCTCAACCACATCGCGACGGGCCTCACCGCTATCACAGGCGGCTACACGTCGACTCCGATGATCGAGCAGCCGATGTACCCGGTAACGAGAGACAACATAGCGGACGTCATGGCCGTTTCCCGCTGGTACATTTCCAGAGCGTTCAGCGCGTAAGCCCGCATAAGCCCGCATTCGGCCGGGCGAACGCTGATCGAATCAACTCAGTTGTCATAATCGCTGTACGCGCACGGTATGGCTTTCATCTTACGGCTGTATTGTGCGCGTCTGCGGTGTTACTTTATAATGTGTGGTGATATCGGGAATGAACAGTAAAAACATTCGCAGACTGATATCTGTAGGCCTTGTACTCGTAATGGCTGTGATCTTCGCTTCTACCAGCGACGTCTTTCTGAGCTTTATGAACGTGATGAACATGCTCAAGGACGCGGCGTATCTCGGGCTTATAGCGATCGGAATGTCGTTTGTAATAATCGGCGGAGGCATCGACCTGTCCGCCGGAGGGATAGCCTGCGTAGTCGGCATACTCTGCGTCAGGCTTTCTGTTTTAGGCGTGCCGGGTATCTTTATAGTACCGGCCGGGGTGCTGCTCGGAGTGCTTTGCGGGCTGATCAACGCCTTTTTTGTCACAAGGGTCCGACTTACGGAGTTTGTCGCTACGCTGGCGACAGGCTTTGTTTTTACGGGGCTTACGCTGGTGTTCGCATTCCGCGAGAACGGCGTCATAACGTCCGTCGCGATACCGACCTGGAGCAGCCTGAGAGCGTTCGGGGGAAACATCAGCGGCGTTCACTATATTACGATCGCGTGGGTGCTGGCAGCCGTCATAGCGTTTATTGTCCTGACAAAGACAAACTTCGGGCTCCATACATATTCGGTCGGGTCGCACGCGAAATCCGCCCAGATGTCCGGAGTCAATACGGACCGGATAAAAGCGCTCGGATACCTTATCTGCGGGGGGTGCGCCGGGCTTGCCGTCGTGATGAACGCGGCGCTCAACGGCTCGTCGCCGCTCAACATCGGCAACGGGTACGAGTTTAAGGCGATCGCGTCGTGCGTCGTCGGCGGCGTCGTGCTCGGAGGCGGAAAAGGCGATACGCTGAGCGCGGTCGTGGGAAGCCTGTTTTTGATAATGCTCATGAACGGGTTGTACAAGTTCGGCCTTGCGACTTCGTGGGAATACATACTTCAGGGCGTAATAATAATCGTCGCGACGTCGTTCGACGCGATATTCAACAGGATAACGACCAGGCGCCTTCTGGCTCTCAGCCGCTAGGAGCCCGGCTTTATTCTCGCGTGACGCTCAAGATGAGCGCGGAGCGCGTTAGTAAAATAATAGGGTGTGATCGCAGATATGGAAGATAATTTAAGCAGCGGCGCCGATAATGAGATCGTTTCGGACGATACGCAAACTCCGGCTCCTGATAAGCCGGCGGCGACCGGCGGAGAGAATACTCAAACTTCAGCGATGGATTTTGAATTTGACGGCGGCGGCGAGATACCGAGCGGGGTTTTCCTCGAAGCCAAAGGCGTATTCAAGCAGTTTGGCGGCGTCACGGTCCTCCACGGGGTCGACCTTAACGTCGATTACGGCGAGGTTCACGCTCTGATGGGCGAAAACGGCGCGGGAAAATCGACGATAATAAAGATCATCACAGGCGTGTTCACAAAGGACGCGGGCGAGATATATGTAGACGGCGAGCATGTGGAGATACACAGCCGTCACGACTCAAGCTCCCTTGGAATACAGGTCATCTATCAGGAACTGAGCCTTATCCCCGCGCTGACGGTGACCGAGAACATCTTCCTGGGTCAGGAATGGTCAAAATACGGGATGTCCGACAAGAAACGGATGCGCGAGCGCGTTCAGTCTCTGATCGACCACTACGGGTTTGAAGTCAAGCCCGACACAGTTGTGGAAACCATGGGTATGGCCCAGCGGCAGATGGTCGAGATACTCAAAGCTCTGGCGTTCAAGGCGAAACTCATTATAATGGACGAGCCGACGTCGTCCCTTTCGGCCGCGGAATCCGAAAAGTTGTTTGAAACGATCGACAACTTGCGCAAAAGAGGGACCGGCATACTCTATATCTCACACAGATTGGAAGAGGTTTACAGACTGGCCGACCGCCTGACGGTGATGCGGGACGGCAGGATAGTAGGCGTTTTGAAGAGGGGCGAGATAGAACCACGGCTGGTCACGTCGATGATGATCGGGCGCGAGATCAGCGGAGAAGAACAGGAGACACACCCGCAGCGCCATGAGGAGCGCTGCCTGGAGGTAAAAAACCTTTCTTACAGCAGTATGCTCAAAGATATAAGTTTCAAAGCGTATGGCGGCGAAATACTCGGTATAGGCGGGCTGGTAGGTTCCGGGCGGACAGAGCTTATCCGTTGTATTTACGGCGCTGCCAAGCGGAAAAGCGGGGAAGTCCTGCTGGACGGGAAACCCGTAAGCAGGAAGATCAGAAAAAATATCCGGAGCGGGTTCGGATATGTCCCGGAAGACAGGCGCGTCGAAGGGCTCATACCTGTTTTGTCGATGGAGAAGAACATCACGATCGCCAGCTATGACAGGCTTGCGAAAGCGGGGCTGGTTTTCAGACGCAAAGAAGTAAGCTGGGCCGACCGCGCCATTAAGGCGTACGATATCAGGCCGCCGCTGCGGAATCTGCACGCGATGAATCTTTCCGGCGGGAATCAGCAGAAGGTCATACTCGGGCGGTGGCTGTCGCGCGACCCGCTTCTGCTGCTGCTGGACGAACCGACCGTCGGCGTCGACGTCGGCGTCAAAATGGATCTGTACAAGCTGCTGCGCGAGCTGGCGGATAAAGGGACGATCGTGATCATGGTCTCGTCGGACCTCGCGGAGCTTGTATATCTGTCGGATCGCGTGCTTGTCGTGAGAGACGGGCGGTTTTTCGAGGAGTTCAAGCGCGGCAGCGTCACACAGGAGGCGATACTGCTCGCCGCCTCCGGAGTACACACGGAGGAGGGAACGTCGTTATGACCGGTTCGATAACAAAAACGCTTAAGAAAGCGATGAGAGTAGTTGGCAGCCCGTGGGGACAGCGGATCACGCTGCTGGTACTCATATGTATCGTCATGGCGATATTCGAGCCTGTGTTTTTCCGGGCAAACAACGCGAAAAACATTCTGCTGGCGATCGCGGTCAACGGGATAATGGTGAGCGGGATGCTTTTCACAGTCCTGGTGGGCGGGATGGATCTTTCCGTCGGGTCGATGGCCGGTATTTCCGCCGCGATAGCGTTCCGTACCGCGGAAGCCGCCGGGTTTACGACCAACGGGTTTCTCACGGGCTGCGTCATAGCCTTTGCGGTCTGCCTGGTCGCCGGGTTCCTGAACGGATTTTTTGTCACCCGCTTCGCGCTGCCCGCGTTTGTCGTTACGCTGGCCATGAAGTATTTACTTTTCGGGTGCAACTTTCTGGTCACGAAGGGGTTCTTTGTCCTTCCGCCGGCGCATGGAGTCTCGTTTGACATAGGCAACAAGGTGGTGCTGTCTATCCCGATCGGCGGAGGCGATATGCTGAACATACCGATGCCTGTGGTCATACTTATTATCGTGGTCGCGATATGCGCGTTCGTCCTGGGGAAAACGACGTACGGGCGCAAGCTGTACGCGATCGGAGGCAATAAGAACGTCGCGAATCTCGTCGGCATCAACTCCGACGGAAACATAATCGGAACATTCATGATATCAAGCGTGCTGGCCGGCCTCGGAGGCGTCATGCTGGCGTCCATGAACGGGCAGGCGGGCCAGAACACGGCCGTCGGTTACGAGGGCAACGTCCTGATGGCGATGGTCGTCGGCGGCATAAACCTTGCCGGCGGCGAGGGCGGTATGCCGGGCGCGATCTTCGGGGCGCTGCTTGTCGGCATCATCAACAATGTGATGGTGCTGCTGAGCGTGAGTTCGGACATACAGAAGTTCGTCCAGGGCGTCATCATCCTTGCGGCGATGACCCTGAACGTATACGCCAGGCGCGGTTCCGCGGGAGCTTCGGCAGTAAAGATCAAAGGCGCGGCAAAGAATTAGGTAACCGCTGACTAAAAAAAGGGGCTGCTGAGCAGCCCTTTTTTTTAGTTATTTTTAAACTCGTATTCGCGCTTTTCAAGGAACGCTTTTATGCCCTCCCTGGAGTCCTCGGAGTCAAATAATACCGGATGTATCAGCCTTTGATACTCGAGCGACGCGTCATAGGACATGTCGGCGCATCTGTCGACCATGATCTTGCCGAACTTGTTCCCCATCGGCCCGCGCGAGACGATCTCCGCCATCAGTTCGTCGGCGCGCTCCATCAGCTCGTCCGGCTCGTAAACATAGGTCACGAAACCAAGCTGCAGCGCCTCCTCCGCTGTGAAATGCCTTCCCGTGAATATCATAAGCTTAGTTACGGTCGGGCCGAGGATCCTTGTCGCCCTGGTCGGGCCCGTGTAAAGCGGCGTGCCGCCTATGCGCGACTCCGGGAACCCGATCTTCGCCGTTTTGCTCGCCAGCCTGATATCGCAGCAAAGCGCGACCTCCGCTCCGCCGCCGAGCGCGAACCCGTTGATCGCGGCGATCGTGGGGCGTTCGAAATCGGCGATCTTGTTGAGCGTGTCGTGCACGTACTTAAGGCTGTCCCTGTAGAACTCGGGGCGGTAGTAATCGGGTTCCGGGAAGCCCGCAAGGTCGGCCCCCGCGATAAAGCTTCTGCCGGCCCCGGTCAGGATGACGCCCCATATATCACGGTCGTATCGCATTTCATCGAACAGCTCATTGATCGACCGGAAGACGTCATAGCTGAGCGCGTTCAGGTTATGGGGGCTGTCAAACGTGATCCGCGCCGCGTGGCCGTTTTTCTCGAATCTGAGGCCTTTGTATTCTTCCTTATATGACATAAAATCACCTACAATATTACCTTATCGGCTTTGAACTGCGCGATCTCTTCCGCGCTGTAACCTATTTCGCCCATGACCTCGTCTGTGTTCTCGCCCAGCAGCGGCGCTGATATGTGCTCCGGCGGGTACGGGCCGCCAAACTGGATCGGCCCGGCCGGCAGATACCATTCGCCGTGATATCTCGTCGGGACTTTGTAGATATAATTGTTAGCGAGAGCCTGTTCGTCAGTGAAAATATCGTTTATGTGCTTCAGCTTCGCGTGCGGGAAATCCGCCTCCTGCAGTTTCCTGATGGCTTCTTCGGAATCGACGCCCGAGAAATACGATTCCATTTGGCTTATCAGGAAGTCTTTGTTTTCAAGGCCGTTTTCGAGCGTTGAAAAACGCGGGTCTTCGATCAGTTCAGGCTGCCCCATCATTTGGCAGACGATGGGGAAATAGCGTTCCCACTCAAAAGCGGTAAGTATGATCCATTCTCCGTCGCGGCAGCGGTAAGTGTTGGTCATCGGCGGGTTGTCAAGCCTTGATTTCGGAAGGATCGTTTTTCCGGATTGCAGGCCGGTCATCATCGAACCCATCATCCACGCCGCTTCGCCGTACAGCGAACAGGTCACGCGCTCGCCTTTTCCCGTGCGAGACCTTTGGTAGAGCGCGGCCGAGATGCCGCCCGCGAGCATCGCCCCGAGGGCGAGGTCCGCGACCGCTATGGGCGTTGTGAGCGGCGCCGTATCTTTCTCCGCGAAGTCGATCATCGCGCCGCTGTTTGCCCAGAAGCAAAGCGTGTCAAATCCGGGCAGGTTTGACATCGGGCCTTCCTGCCCGAATCCGCCTATATGGGCCCAGATAAGCTGCGGGAACTTACTTGAGACGGTTTCCCAGTCGAGCCCGTTTTTTTCAAGCGCTTTGAGCCTGTTGCTGCTGAGAAGCACGTCCGCGCTTTCGAGCAGCCGGTACATCACGTCGCGGCCGGCGGGCATCCGAATATCCAGCGAGATGGCGCGCTTGTTTCCGTTTAACTGTTCCCAGGCGATGCTTGTGCCGTTTTCCACGGGGAATCCCAGGTTGACGTCCGTATAGCGGCTGGGGTCGCCGACAAGCGATTCGACCTTGATCACGTCGGCGCCCCAGTCCCCGAGGATCTTTCCCGTGGAAGGGCCGGCGCCATACGTGGTCAGGTCTATGATCTTTGTTCCGAGAAGAGGTTTATTCTGATATGTCATGTTGTGATGCTCCTTTCCTTATTTTCCCGAAAGGGGGTCTTTGCCGGCTATCGCCTTTGCTATGACGTTTTTGTTTATCTGGTTCGTACCCTCGAAGAGACCGTAGAGCTTTGCGTCGCGCATCCATTTTTCGGTCGGGTAATCCCTCATGTATCCGTAGCCGCCCAGGACCTGGACAGCGTCGGTGGTCACGGACATGACCATATCGGCGAGCTGGATCTTGACCTCGGAGCTCATGGTTCCTATGTCTATACCGCGCTTGATCGCCTCGGCGGCGTAGTAGATCAGAGCGCGCGCGGAGTTTACCCTGATCTGCATTTCGGCTATCAGGAACCCGAGGCCCTGATGGTCGATGATGCGCAGTCCGCGCTGCCTGCGCTGCTTCGAATACTCGATCGCGTAGTCAAGCGCCGCCTGCGACATGCCGAGCGCGGTCATCATCGTGGATACGCGAGCCTCCGTTATAGCAGCCATCGCGTGTTTGAAGCCCTCCCCGACTTTACCGACTATGTACGCTTCCGGGACGCGGACATTGTCCAAAACCAGCTCCGCCGTCGGGGAAAGCCTGAATCCCATCTTTTCCTCTTTTTTCCCGATGGAGAATCCGGGCGTGTCTTTTCTCACGAGGAACATCGTGGTCCCCCTCGAACTGAGGCTTTTGTCATTATAGGCGACGACGCCGTGAAGGCCCGCGTGCGGCGCGTTGGAGATGAAACATTTTGTCCCGTTGAGCACCCACTCGTCGCCGTCTTTTACCGCGGTCGTGCGCATGGCAAGCGCGTCCGATCCCGCGTCCGCTTCGGTCAGCCCCATCGAGACCACGAGGTCGCCGGCCATGCACTTTCCGATCAGAGCTTTCTTTTCGTCTTCGGGCAGCGAGGTTTTGAGGATGAAGTCCCACGAGTTTGCGAGGAATGAAAAAGTGAAGCCCGCGTCAACTTTCGCCATCTCCTCATAGATTATGCATCTCGTGACGAAATCCATCCCGAGCCCGCCTAATTCTTCGGGTATGTCCATGCAGCAGTATCCGAGCTCCGCAAGTTTCTTGTGGACGTCCTGCGGGTACGTTTCGCTCTGCTCCAGCTCTGACAGCCGGGGCGCCAGTTCTTTTTCAAGGAGCTTTCGCGCCTCGTCCGCCAGGCTTAGTTGTTCCTCCGTCGCAAATAAATATCTCATGCTGTTTCTCCTTGTATATAAAAAAGATGGTAACTGTTCACTGTCTGCCCATCAGGGGCTGCGCGGTATGGTCGCAGGGGATCAATGGTATTCAAATTCGCATTTATCCAATATCGGGGTGTTGTCGGCCGCGTTGACCAGTTTGAAAACGACCTTGCCTTCTCCGGCGTTCCAGCCCAGAAACTTAATGTCTGTGCCGGGAAAGCAGACGTTTCTCATCTGAACGCTCATCCTTGTCATCCGTTCCGGCTCGCCGGGAATGATCGCCTTTATCCCCATGCGGCACGCGAAGCCGAAAGAGCAAAGGCCCTGCATAAAGGGCCGGTCGAATCCGACGCTCCGCGCGAAATCGGGGCTGATGTGGGCGTGATTCGTGTCGCCCGTCAAACGATACAGGACGTTCTGGGTTTTTGAAAGATAGTCGTCCACAATATAGTCCGGCGCGCTGTCGGGGATCGTCACGGAGGTTTTCGGGGGCGCTTCGCCTCCGAAGCCTCCCCCCGCGAACAGTACCGTGCTCGACCGGTTTTCGCAAACCATATTGCCTGCTTCGTCGTACACAGGGAAAGCTGTCGCCACGAGTACGCCCTTTCCCTCGCCTCTGTCGTATACGTTTGTGATCGCGTCCTCGAAAACCATGGTGCCTTTGATCGGGTCGATGGGCCTATGCATGGTAAGCTCATGCCCGAAATGCAGCATGGCTATCGCCTCACCCGACTGCCGTTCGATAGCTTCTTTCAAAACTGTGGACGCCGGATACGGCGCGGGGCGCTGCGGGTAATTATTAACCGCGTTCCAGTAAGGCGTCACGCCGAAAGAAGGCAGCGTTTTCATGCCGTTTTCATATGTGTACATCAGGTCGTCCTCGCCGGCCCCGACAGCCAGCGCGTAAAGCGCGACGTCCCGCCAATTGTACTCGATCCTTCTAAGCCCGGCGGTACGCCCGATATAATCCGTATAGATCAAAAAATAATCCTCCTTCGCGCCCCTCGTCTTCCGGCCGCCGGCCTTAAACCGCTGATCACCGCGGGCCGGGCGCGATATGTCACGGATCAATGTCAGGCCGCAACACAACGCGCAGCGCGCTTCAACATATTATATCAGCAGCGGAGAAGTTTTACCAATAAGAATAATTTATATTATGATAAGCAGGCTATTGACAAACAGCTGTTCTGACTATAAAATATTCTCATATTATAATAAATGGAGGTAAGTCTGGATGAAACGAAGGATAATCGCGCTTATGCTTGTTCTTGCTGTTGTGTTCGTCGCGACAGCGTGTAACAAGGATAAGGGTAAATCAGGGGCGCTCGTCGAGATAACCGCAGCGCACACGGTACTTCCGAACAGCCTTGAGCCGATCTCGGACGACGCGACGGGAACCATGACGATCTGTTATCACATTTATGACAGGCTGGTCGCGTTTGACCTTGAGAACAACTATATCGCGGGCATAGCAAGGTCGTGGACAATGATCGACAGCAGAACATGGGAGTTTGACATCAATCTGGACGACTATATTTTCCAAAACGGCGACAAGCTGACGATGGATGATATCGTATTTTCCTTCCTGCGCATCAGGGAGATCCCGAAGCAGGCCGATACGGGGAATCTTATAGAGAGCGTGACCTACGAGGGGAACAAGCTGCAGATCAAGTTCAAGGTTGAAAACAACACGCTTCTTTCGAGGGTGCTTACGACATGCGTCATCGTCAACAAATCATATATCGAGGCGGGCGGCGACGACGCCATTTACTTAAACCCGATAGGCACCGGCCCGTACAAGGTCGCGGAGTTTATACCCGGGACGACGGTAGTGCTTGAAACATGGGACGGCTATCCGTTTGACAAGCCGCAGATCGACAAGATCACGTTCATAGGAGTGGCGGAGAACGCCGCGAGATACATTTCCGTTGAAACAGGGCAGGCGCAGTTTGCTTCGACGCTCTCCGCGTTCGAGATCGAGCTGGGCAACGCCAATCCTGATATTACTACGTTTTCCGGGGCTAGCAGAAGGACGAGCTGTTTCGTTTTCAGCTGCGCAAGGCCGCCTTTTGACAACGTGAACGTTCGCCGCGCTATATGCCACGGCATTGACAAGGAAGCCATCCGCAGCCTGTGGGGCGGAAGGGCGCCGCTCGACAGTATGGTTTTCGGCGGCTATTCAGACATGTACATGGTGTCGCCGGGCCTGCCGCATTTTGACCTGCAGCTTGCGAAAGAGCTGCTTGCCGCCGAGGGCTTCGACGAATCCAACCCGCTGACGATCGAGCTTACGACATATCCTCCGCCCGATCCCGGACTCGAGCTGTTCCAGTCGAATATGGCGAGCATCGGAGTGGTTGTGACGCTCAATGTCGTTGAGTTCAGCGTGTTCCTGACGTACGAGGGCAGCGGCGAGTTCGATATGATTTGGACGACGCAGCTCAACCGCGGCGGCCACCCGCTTACGGACCTTGACCGTTTCGACTACGAACTTCTTGGGATGCGCGATATCTCGCATTACTACGACGCGCGCGTGATGGAGATAATCGCGAGGATGCGCATCACGACCGATAATCAGGAAATGAGGGCGCTCATAACCGAGATCAATGAATTTTTGGGCCGCGACGTGCCGATGTTCAGCGTTTTCCTGAACCCGGTGTACTGCATCATGGCCAACGGGCTTACGGGCGTCTTTATCAACCCCGACCTGGTGGTCAGCTTCCGGGACGCTACTTATACGGCTTGAGCAATGCGCGCTTGCGAGCGGAGGAGTCAGGATCCACGATATTAAAGGGAGCGCGCTAAGATTTTTCTTGTTGCCCTTGCGGAATAAACGCCCACAATCCCAAACGCCAAAGAAAAGCGGAGGTTGATGCCCATAATGGGCATCAACCTCCCTTAGATCCCTCAATAAAAAACCATACCGCGCAGCCTCTAATGGGCAGACGGTGAATAGTTATGATGATTAAGATATAACTTAACAAAATGATAATTATTGCTTACAATTCAGTTGTATCTGTGATATAATTGTCTCGCTGCATTGGTGCCGGTCGTTCCGCTTGCGCGGAACTGCTCACCCATGCGACCGGGAAGGAGTGATTATTTTCATGATTAAGAGAGAAGTGTATATGAACCGTATCCGCCCGTTTATCGGTAACGAGCTTATTAAAGTTCTGACCGGCATCCGGCGCAGCGGGAAATCGGTTATGCTGGAACTGATACAGGATGAGTTAACCGCGCAAGGAGTTTCCGGCTCACAATTCATCAAATTTAATTTTGAGGACATGGGCAACGCGAAGCTATGCGCCGCCGAGGCTTTGCATAAAGAAGTCACGCGGAGGATTTCCGATATTGAGGGAAAAGCGTATCTTTTCTTTGATGAAATCCAAGAGGTTACGGAATGGGAAAAATGCGTTAATTCATTCCGCGTGGAGTTCGACTGTGACATCTACATCACGGGCTCCAACGCCAAGCTGCTTTCGGGTGAGCTTGCGACTTATCTTGCCGGGAGGTATGTTGAGTTTACTGTCTATCCTTTCTCCTTTGGTGAGTTTATGGAGCTATACACCTCTATTTTTCCACAGGCGCAGAAGCAGGAAGCGTTCACAAGGTATCTGACACTCGGCGGTATGCCTTATCTCGGAAACCTCCGCTATGAAGATACGCCCGCACAAATCTACTTGCAGGACTTGTTCAATTCGGTCGTACTCAAAGACATAGTAAAACGCAATAAGGTTCGTGACGTCGATCTGCTGGAGCGTATCATCGCTTATATGTTCGGCGGCGTCGGGACGACATTCTCAGCGTCGTCGATCTCAAAATATTTCAAGAGCGAAAACCGCGTGGCGGCGCCTGAAACGACAATGAACTACATCAATTACTGCATGGACGCTTTTCTGATCTACAAAGTCCGCAGACAGGATTTGCAGGGCAAGAAGCTGCTGGCGGTCAATGAAAAATACTACGTTGCCGACCACGGTATCCGTGAGGCTGTTTATGGCGGTAATATTAAGGACGTCAATCTCATACTTGAGAACATCGTTTACATGGAACTGCTTCGGAGGGGCTATAAGGTGACCGTCGGTAAAGCGGGATCGAAGGAGATCGACTTCATTTGCGAAAAAAAGAAGGAAAAGCTCTACGTTCAGGTTTCCTATCTTCTCGCGTCAGAAGAAACCATCCGGCGCGAGTTCGGCGCATACGAGTCTATACGGGACAATTTCCCTAAGTTCGTTGTATCGCTGGATGAGTTTGACATGAGCCGCGATGGGGTCAAACATAAAAACATCCGGGATTTCCTGCTTGCTCCCGATTGGAATGGTTACTGAAATGCGTATACTATTCGGGTTATACTGTCAAGGCATCGGCATCACCTATCGTTGCGGGGATTATTTCAACATTCATGTTCTCTTACCATCCTTAAGTATTCGCGCATCCCATCTTCTTCATCTTGACGGTATGTAAAACCGAAACTATCTGCAACATACATAGCAAGTTCGTGAAAAAGATCGCACATGGCGTAGACCGACCCCCATATATCGTCGCAGCTGCTGCCGGAGTAAGTGGCACAATATCGCTCGTATATCTCTGGCGATAAATATCGTTTGAAGTATTTGCCATCTTTGCCTGCGGAATGGTCATATCCGTGTTGTGTGCCAATGTACCACTCGATCATGCTATGCAGCTCGGCGCGTACAATCTCGTTGAGCATACTCATTACATACGGCAGTTCATCCCGTGCGACTCCTTTTGCAACGTTGTTCAAGCACCACCAGAAATTGTTGCAGCAAGAGTAATAAAACAGCGGCGATGGTGGCTTTATATGATAGACAACATCGCTTGGATGCGGGAGCGGTGGTAAGAAACCGTTTCCGTTATCTTTATCCAGCAGTATTACGGAAGGTTCGCCGTTGTCTATGTAATTCTTGGGCTGAAAGGTAAGGTCGATACGGTTACCATCAGGGAAAATCATCTGGTAGTTAAAATGCCCGCCGCCGTCAGGCCAGCGCATTGTTTCAGGCATTTGCATAATCAGCGGTTTACCGAATTTCTCGATGACCCATTCAGGATTGTTATAAAATGGCTCAATATCAACAACATAATAGCTGATGTCATAGTCTTGGTATTGATCTTTAGGCACAGCGGGGTTCGCGCGCGAGCCTTCCATTCTTACAGCCCGTATTCTCTCGTCCGCAGCGGCTACCCCCAAAATTAAGTCCATCATCTCTTGTTCGGTTCGCATATTCATAATCCCGCACCTAAAGCCTTAATGAATGAAAAGCTCTTTCGCTCTTCATAACGACTTCACTGCGAAAAGTCTTACGCTCATAATCCGGCATGAACTCCGCGCCGCCGCCGTATTTTTCAGCGATAAAGCGCGCAGAGGCCAGCCCGACGCCCTCCCGATTATGTCTCTTGCGGGACAGATAAACGCCGCCCCGTGTCCTGACTGTTCCGTCAAAGCTGTTGTCAACAAGGATAGTCAGGCTGCTTTTTACTTGCTTAACCGTCACGCGAATGCTTTTACCATTCGCGCCGAAACCCGGCGCGTTTACATACGCGCAGGCTTCCAAAGCGTTTTCCAAAAGGTTGCTGATTACGGTACAGAGGTCGGCATTGTCTATAGGAAGCGTCTCAGGAATCGCGGCGTCAACCTCATAGCGGATGCCCTCGCGCTGCGCAATGGCTGCGAAGTGCCGCAGGATGACATCAACTACATAGTTTTCGCAAAAAGTAAATGACGACAGGCCGGTGGATTCTGCCGCATACATAGAAGTATACTCCATAAGCTCGTCATGTTTACCCGATGATACCAGCCCCCGGATCACGCTTACATGATGCCGCAAGTCATGGCTTGCGCGGAGGGCTTTATCCACGCTTTCCAGAATAACGGGATAGTAATTTCTCTGCATCTCCACAAGGTTTTCAATCCCCGCGATCTTGCCTTCGAGGGCAAGTTTATCACGGTATTGCCGCAGCGTCTCCTGTCCCACGACGATCCCCAGCGTCAGCACGATGGCAAAGCCGCCGATTTCTGTAAACCAACCGAAACGGATCGGCTCAAACATTGGCAAAAGCCTGTCCATGACAAGGGCGCTGTCATAGACCAAAATGCCGCTTATGATCGTGACGCCGTATTGAGTGTCTTTACCGACAGAGCGGAGTACACTGACAGTCAGGAAAACGGCCGCCGCCCACATATAGATGTCGAGCAGCAGGGAATAACCGGCAAGCAAGCCCGGAACGCCGGACGGCAGCGCCGTCCGCAGCAGCGAACAGGCGCAGACCACTACGCCGAAGCCGACGAAAACATCATCAAACCTTGTCCGTAACCCTCGTCCAAACCCGCGACGCAGTCCGGCGAAGCGAGTACGGCGCGGAGAGGAGGAGCGACGGAGCGAGCGAGCGTTCGCGATTTGTGCGGATGCGAGACTTAGCGCAGTCCGCGACGACGAATCGCCGGTAATACTCCGCTGCAATAACATCGCAAGCAAAAGCATGGCGCAAAAGCAGAAATTTTCAACTCCATACCACCACAGGCCGCCGCGATAAACAGTCTTGACGAGAGGGTAGCACACATATCCCATAAAGCAAAGACAGACCGCGCCAAACAGCAGCATGGCGCGGTCTTTTTTCATGAAGAAGCCGACCGCTAAAAAGAAAAGCGCCAGCGCCAATGCGACGGTGCAGACTGCCGCGCGGACAATGAGCCTGATTTGAATCATGCCGGATACCGCCTGCGGTATGCCAAAGGCGGGCGGGTAAACCATGCCGCTGTACATATGCGAATAATCTGAAACCGCCACGATGATCTCAATCCGGTTTTGGGCTAGGAATGACGCCGAAGAATTGCCCGTCTCCGGGCGGTAGCCTGCCGGATCGGGGTCGCCGAACTGTTCGGCATTTACACCGTTGATGTAAAGCGTATAGGCGGAATAGATTTCGGGAAGCTCCAGCGTGTAGGCGGCAGGGACTGACGGTATGGTGATGTTCAACCGGTATGTCGCGCTTCCGTGGGGGCTGCGCCTGACGTCGCTCCCCTCAAAACCGCCGTATTGCCCCAGATAAACATATTCGTCGGGGCGTAAGCCCGCGGCGAAGTCAGAAGGAGCAAGCAGTCTGTCGCGGTATATTTCCCATCCGTGAGTAAGAAATACAACCGGGTGTTCACTCAGAGACTGTTCATCCAGCGTCAGCAAACCGTTTTCCGGTAGTGGGTCGTTTGCCGTGTACTTGTTATCAAATAAATAGCATACGTAAAAAAGCGTGACCGAAAAGACGATCACGCCTGCAATAAACAATAATATTCTATTCCTACCGCCCGCCTGTTTCATCTGCCCGCCAACACCGCCCGACGGCGCAGTAAGACAACGAGCCACAGGCTGAAACCGCCGATGCCGATAATGCATATAACAAGCATGAGAACAGGAAAAGAGGACGCCGCTTCCATCTGCTCTGCGAGCATATTTGACTCCGGTAAAATATTCGGCAATGGTATTTGCGGAACGACGGGCGCTGTTATTTCCATAGGTATATCATCGCCCTCGAGGTCGAAATAGAAGCCGTCGTTGCCGGTACTCAGGCCGCTTATCACTGTATTTCCGTTTGACAGGGCGCCGCTGTCGAGTTCCGTTCCTGCGCTTGCTGCTATTAACGGGTTGGACGGTTCTAAAATAAGGTTTCCGGTTTCGGGCGATTGCTGCCGCGCGTTATTATCCGCGTCAGAATCGGGCGTTTGCCGGGCTCCATCCGGCTCATTGCCGTCTCCGTTGTTGTTTTCATTCCCGTTTCCGTTCCCGTCTCCGTTGTTGTTTCCATTTCCGTTTCCGTTCCCGTTCAACGAGATCGTTCTATCCCCGTTTCCATTCTCATTTCCGTCCTCGTTTTGCGGTGACGCGCGATTCTCGTTTCCATTGGCATATCCGTTATTCCCGTTACCATTGCCGTTTCCGTTACCATTACCGTTTCCGTTTCCATTCTCGTTTCCGTTCTCGTTTTGCGGTGTCGCGCGATTCTCGTTTTCATTGGCATTTTCGTTATTCCCGTTACCATTGCCGTTTCCGTTCTCGTTCATCGAGATCGTTCTATCCCCGTTTCCATTGTCATTTCCGTTGTTGTTCCCATTGTCGCCGCTGCCATTGCCGTTTCCGTTATTACCGCCGGTGATAACATCCCACGGGTTCGGGTAACGATCTCCTCCGGTACGGTCGCCTTCGGTTAATTGGATAACAGGCCGGTCGCCGGTCAAATCTATACGAATACGGTTTGCCGAAATGCCACCGTTTTCATACCGAACCTCGAAATCGTAAACAAACCCCGATGCAAGCTCCTGAATATAAATACTGAGCGACGTATAAGGGGGTCCGGGGTTCGTAACAAAAATATCCGAGGCGTTTCCGCCGATACCGATAAACCAATCCCCGCCATCCGCTACATTCGATAAGTCCCCTCCGTCCACAGATAC
>Ga0082212_10004151_pt1 | contig 20200 bp, 20 predicted proteins | sample TergutNt197P3_FD_71548 | JGI IMG/M metagenome (GOLD analysis project Ga0082212, IMG submission 71548) | Neocapritermes taracua P3 segment gut microbial communities from Petit-Saut dam, French Guiana - Nt197 P3 | ecosystem: Host-associated > Arthropoda: Insects > Digestive system > Gut ... | reverse complement strand
GAATCTACGCCGGTCGTTGAGACGTTGGGTGACAGTGGTGGAGTTACCGCTTCTGTCCACAGCGGTAACACGGAAAGGGGACTTCATCCGGTCATCCCCCATGGAAATAAAGAATTGTACCGACCAAAACGGATTTCCCTGAAGCAGAGGAATAGTTTCCCTTACACCGGCCCATTCATAATAAAATTCCTCCAGGCCGACCGCGCTAATTACCCGTCCGGATACCTGAATATCGCCAAAGACATCTTCTTCCTTACCGGGAGTAAGAATCTCAATTTTTGGAGGATCGTTATTAACAAAGAAAAGGAATGGCCTTGTTTCCGCCCAGCCCGTACCGTTAACTGCCCGGATGTGGTACACTATCTGCCCGTCATCAATAAAAGTTTTTTTTCCCTGTTTTGTTTTTATCGTAAACTGAAAATGCCGGCCGGGTTCACCACGCTTGGCACGGTGCCGTAAAGGTGTAAAATTCTCACCGTCCGTACTGATTTCCAGAGATTTTAAGCCGTTTGCATCAAACACCCTGCCGGTTATTTTTGCATTACCGGAAATAAAGTCGCCTATTTCATGGCTGGTCACTTCAATTGACGGAGTAATAGCGTCCAAAGTAAAATTGATTTTCATTTCCGGTCCGGCTAAATCGTTGGTGTCGATGGCCATTGCATAAATTGTGTAATCCCCGTCAGGGAATTCTTCCACAGGAATTTTAACGCTCCAATATTCACGGCCGCCTTCAACTTCCTTGTACTCCCCGTTGTTAATTTTTAAAAGAACCTGTTTAAGGCCGTATTTGGCGGTCGCAGTGCCGACAATGGTAAAGTCACTCCGTATAACCATACCCTGTTCGGGGAAGATGATCCGCGTTTCGGGAAGGCCGGCCATTGGATCAACCTTGACATTAAAAGGGCCGGCTACGCCGACATTACCTGCGGCGTCTTTTGCGTTAACAATGAAATTATAGGTGCCCTTCTTAAGCCTCAGCTTCGATACGTCAAATTCACTCTTCCAAATATCCGTACCGTCCGTAGTTCCCGGGTAAGTCTGTCTGAGACCCGCAGCCTGTGCTGTCGACGGCAGAAAAACCGCAAATATTAGGGCAAGAAGAAAACGGGAAGAAACGGTAAACGGCGAAACAGCTTTAAGAATCCTGCGCATCATCCGCTCCTTGCCAAATATATGAACTTCGCAGCCACGCCATCTGTGTTTCCCATGAAACCGTATTATACGGAATCCCCGACGGGTGAGCGGGAATCCAGTTTATCGCATTGGCGATAACAGTCTGGGTTTTCGGATCACGCAGCCATCTTTCCACCGCCGCGATTTTCTTCAGTTGTCTTTCGTTTCCCTGCTTTTTTGCCCACAGTATATCCGCCTGCATCCCGTAACGGTCCCATCCGTCCGGCTCAGGGAAACGTGTGGCGTCCAGCAGACCCGCCCGGTAAGGGGGAAGAGTCCGCGCCCTGCTCAAGGGGGCGTAAAGGGACACTGTTCCGCTGCGCATCAGTAAAGGCCATATCTGCACCCAGGAATAAGTAAAGGCCCCGCTCTGGAACGGGTGATCAAGTATTAGAGAACGGCTTTTCTCATCCCAAATCTCAAATCCTTGGGCAAATTCTCCCGGTTTTTCCTGCAACAACTGACAGAGCCAGGCCCTTACCGCGTCTTGATCCGCACCTGCCAATAGAATGCTGCCCCTTTCGTTTCCGCTATTGAGAAACTCCCTGCCGGGTATCGGATCCTGATGCTTACGGAACACCATCCAGGGATCAAGGGCCAGGGCCGACCAACCCCGATATTCCCTGGAACGCGACAAATCACGGAATACGGTTACAGGAGCGTCCGGGACACGTTCCCCCTCAGGGCCGTTTCTACTTATGATAAAACCATAACGTCTTTTTGGAAAACCTCTATCTGCCGTTTCCGGACGGGACATTACTTCAAAACGTCTGTAAGGCGGAGGGCTTTCCTGCAGTATCCGGTTCCATGAAGCGGAAAAATCACCGTCCACATACCAGAGTAACCTGGGACGGGTTATAAAAAACACGAGAAGAACCAACAAGATCACCCCTGCTGACCCCGCTGCAATGTATAAAATCCGTCCGGGGATCTGTTTTATCAGACCCATTACGGCGATCTTTCTATTTCTTCCGGTTTTTCTCCGGTTATTTTTCATCTAATGCCACCAATTTTCTTTAAAGGTTGCCAAATCCCCGCAATTTTTTACACGTAACTATCCTCTTATATTATATCAATATTTTTCACCACGTCAATAAAACAAAACTCTTGTTTTTTTTTTCCATCGGAATTATAATTTGCACATGTATTTTTTAATCCCACTGGGTCTTGCCACCCTTGCCGGTATTATTTACCTTGCCGTCTCAAGCAAATCGACTTTTAAGGTGCGGATCGCCGCTTTGTGCGCTTTGGGTTTGATGATACTTGCGGTAATAATCTGCCTTTTTCTTATCTTCGGCGGTAAATCGGCTTCCGGTTCATCCGCATTCCCTGATGCACCTCCTGTCGAAGAGTCTTCCGTATCCGGACCGAATATAATGGCTATATTACTGCTTGTTATTATCCTTCTCGCCCTGTTTTTGTTTGTTCTGATAAAATCCCTGCGGGAACAGAAGAAAAAGGCTAAAAATACGAAACCGGATACCCCTGTCGAGAAATGGTAAAAGGCCGCCAAAACAGGAACCTGTACTGTAAACCTTCTTCGAAATTTTCTCTCACGGAGGACACGGAGATCACGGAGACCGTAGAGGAAGAATTTGGACTTCCTCCGTGCCTTTGGTGCACCCTGCGCCTCCATGGGGAATCTTTCGGAAATTTTTCACGCAGGGAACGCGGAGGTCGCTGAGATCGCAGAGGAAATATCAAGAAATCCTATTTTAATTGATGTTCTACTAAAAATATTGGAGTAAAACAGTGCATATTCGAACAACAACTCCGCGTCTTTGCGCCTCTGCGTGAGAATTATACAAATAAGGTATTGCAGCGTTGTTCATCAGTTGTTCGGGCGTTGCAGCAAATTGAGTGCCAGATCAACTTCCGTCAGACTTAGGTTCAGTTGGGACGCTATCTCCTGAGGGGCTAACCCCCGGGCGTACATTTCGGCAATTCTCACTTTCAGCCTGCGTTTTGAGGGTACACTTTGCCCCGGAACAATTTCCGTTTCCCGCTGCGGTTTCACCCCGCTTTTTTTAATCCGGCGATCCTTTGCAGAGGCCTCTTCCGTAACGGTTTCAGACGGAGTCGGCGACTGTGCGGGATTCTGCGTCTCTGTAAGAGACGGCGTTCCTGTAAGAGACGGCGTCTGCGGAGGAGACGGGGAATCCTCGGCGGCCGGGGATATTTCGGAAACCGGAGCTCCCTGTACCTGTCCGACCTCCGGCCGGGCGGAATCCAATGCGGCCCGTATCCCTCTGCCCAAATTGGCATACATCATTTCGCCCTGGCGGCTGCGCTCCAGTTCCCGCATATAAACCGAAATACGTTTATCGGTATCTTCAAGAAGCTGTCTGAGGGTTTTTACCCTGTCTTCCACCAGGCGTGAATCTCTGTCGGCGGCGGCGTCTATTTCGGCGATTAGGCGGTAGACTTCCGTGCGGTAATCGGCAAGAAGTTTATCCGAGGAGGTTCTTCGCGCTATATAACGGCGAAAGTAAAAAAAAAATATAACACAAAGACAAATGCTAATTGCGGACAAAACAAGGGGCATCGGCAGCTCTATCTACAGGCTTATGTCAATATTACGACCCAGGCTGGGGTCCCGGAATACCAAAGATTCAGCGCTGTTCCCGTCTTCCTCTTCGGAGGTTTCGGACTGATCTTTTTCCCGACCCCGGTCCTTTTCCTGTCCCTGCGGACCGCGATCTTTTACCTTCTGTGTTCCTTCACCCATATTCTGCGATTCGTTAACCTCCCGAATGTGTTCTTCCGTCTTGCGTTGAAGTTCAATACCCTGTATCACCTGTTGTACCGCCGCACCTTCACGCTGGGCCATTTGAGTTTTGCCCACCTTGTCCATCTGGGTAAAAAGGGTCTGCAGATCAATCGGTTGTATTGCCATCCTCACCTTTCTTTACGGCCGGTTCTTCATACGGGGCAACCCTGATCAGTCCGTTCTCCAGCACAAAAGTCACCGCCTTATACTCGTTATGCACCTCGTCCCTGACATCCCGAATCACAATTTTTACACCAGGGTACACCTTTTGCGACGCCGAGACTCTGCCGCGCGATTTAAGACTGTTCAGGAAGGTCTGTATCTTTTTGATCCCCTCTTCGGTGTTCTTCAGTGCCTCAAGCAGGAGGTTGCGTTTTTCCATCAGTTCCTGTAAATACGCTTCTTTGTCAGCAGGGAGGCTCTTTCGCTGTTTTTTGATATTGATCAGCGTTTGCATATTGATCTTGATTTCCTCAAGCTGCTTCTCCATGCTGTCTTTTTTTTCCTGAAGGTTGGTTAATTCTTCTTTACTTTTGGGATCAAAGCCCACTTCGCAGATTGTATCGGTGCCGCTTGTGGGATTCCCGATTATTTTGGCGTTGATTTCCTCGCTGGCGCGGAGTCTTCCCCCCATTATACTGGCGCGTTTTCCGTTGCAGATGATCCTGTTGAAGGCATCCACCTGGGAATTGATGATCCCGTCGGAGGCCATTACCATGTCTCCTGTTGAAATATTGGCGTTTTCTATAAAACGCGAATAAAGGGATTTTCCCGCACGAATACGTCCCCCGTTTTTCCCGTTAATTCCCTGTTGAATTATTATATCGCCTTCGGCATCCAGTTCGGCTCTTGAGACAGTTCCGCGCACTTCGATATTTCCCGCCGCCTTTACTGAAAAACCGTCATCAACATTCCCGGTAACAATCACGTTCCCCAGGAAAATAATATTTCCCGTTTTGACGCTTACATCGCCTTCAACGGTGTACACGGGCTCGACGTTGATCAGGCCGTTTGCCAAAACAACCTGGCCGTTTATATCGGCAAGAACGGTTTCATCATCCGTATCCAAATGGACGTTCTGCCCAATAGGCACATTGATGTCTTTACCGTCCTTTGCCGGGATGGAAGTCCCCGTAACCGTCTGACCGGAAACACCCTTCTGCGGGGGTATCTTTTTTGCAAGGGGCTGATTTTCAACTACGTTTTGGATAAGGTTTAGTTCCTTAAAATTAATTTTTCCGCCGCTCCCTTCCTTCAGCCGAACCTTGCTGAGATCGGTTTCAAAATTGTACTGAATATAGGCGTCTCTTCCGTCTGCGGGTTTTGTTCCCTCCGCTGCCAAAACTTTTTCTTTATATACGGGCTGATCCATGTAATTCCGCAGAAAATCTTCCTTGATTCCGTTAATCACCCTGTTGCTTTTCAACAGGTTAATGTATTTTTCGAAAGAGACATCGCTGCCGCCTTCGCTGGGGGGTTCTACCGTGATAAACGCCTTCATTTCCCCTTCGATGATCTCCACCAGTACCGAACTGTCGTTCATCGGGTTATGGTTAAAAGAACCTACGTTTATGTACGCACCGAGGGCTTCGTCAACAGCTTTGGTCACCTGATCCTTTTCTATCTCCGCCTTGCCCCTGTACTCGATAATCCGCAGGGCGTATTCGTCTGTCATTCTCCGGCCGTTACCCGACGGGGCCGTAACTTTAAGCAAAACTTCGCCGCCGGAACGGAAATGAACAAAAGCCTCACCGTCCCGATCCTCAATAATTTCAAGTTCTTCTTCCGTACCGTCGGAAAACAGGTTCTCCCTGTGTTTTTTCCTTGTAGAGACAACCCGTTCGTATGCCATTATGCGCCATTCTTTTTTTCCTACGCCTAAAAAACCGTCGGAACCTCTTTCAAGAATCTCATACTCAATGTGGCGGATGGAAATATCCAGGAGCGCGGCCGCATCGGCAACGGCGGCCTCAAGTGTCGGGCCGACAGCCTCGACGCTTTGGATGGCCCGATCCTGCTCCAACCGATCACGGACAATTTCCTGCAACCGAACAAAATCAACCATTGTTACCTCTACACTATGCCTTTACGGATATTTGTCAATTTCGACCGGAGCCTGAGTATCGCCTTGGTGTGTAATTGCGAAACACGGGATTCGGTGACCTGAAGCACCCTGCCTATGTCTTTTAAGGTCAGATCTTCGTAATAGTAAAGAATTAAAATCTTTTTTTCCTTGTCGGGAAGTTCATTTATCGCGGTAATAATTACCTGGCGTATTACCTCTTTTTCCACCATCACATCGGGATTAAGGCTTGCGGGAGATTCAATACTGTCCACTATCGAGATTCTGTCTTTTTCATCTCCCGAAAACCACACATCGTTTAAAGATAAAATTGAAGTGCCCGATATTTTCTGAATGGTTTTAAGATATTCGTCCTCGTTCATCCCCAGCGCTCCGGCAATTTCCTGATCCGAAGCGGTTCTTCCCAGTTGGGCTTCCAGGGAACTGATAGCCGCCTCGATCTCGCGGGTTTTCTGCCGGACGGAACGGGGAACCCAGTCAATCAGGCGCAACTCGTCAAAAATCGCCCCCCGTATTCGCGTTACCGCATATGTCTTGAATTTAACATTTTTTTCCGGATCGTATTTATCGATGGCATCAATGAGTCCGAAAACCCCGAACCCGACAAGATCGTCAAATTCAACATTTTGGGGCATTCCCATTGCGACTTTTCCGGCAACGTACTTTACCAAAGGGGCATACTGTTTGATAAACACCTCGCGTATTTTGGGATCCCGCGTTTTACGGTATTCTATCCAGCGTTCTTCTTCTGTTCTGTCTTCCGGGACAGCATTCCCCATAATCTATCCTCTACCCGTTTTTATCTTTTTCCAGCACAGTACGTAGACCCAAGGCAATTTCTTTGGGATTAAAATCCCCCTCCATCGTCTGCGGTTTGTTTCCGGATACTTTCCGCTCCGGCAAATCAGGTTTCGCCAAACCTGAAGAGGCTTCGGCACCTAGGGTGCCACCGGTACCCGGGGTGCCGCCGGCATCCAATGCTACACCGATGCCAAAGACGTCATTTCCGGGGGCGGAGTCGCCAAGATTAGCGCTTCCGTTAAAAACGCCGAGATCCTCGAAGGTGCCGCCTATGGCATCATTTTTGGAGTTACCGGCCGAGAAAGGCGGGAGGTCTTCCGAACCCGTTATGCTTCCGGAATCTGCAACTCCAAAACCGCTTTTTTCCCCGTTACCAGTATAATCGCTTGGTTGTATTTGATCCATATCTTTCGCAGCAGGTTTGATTTTGCCCGAAATAAGATCGGAAATATTCTCCACTTCGTCAATGCCCGACATGCCGCCGCCGGTATTTGGAAGGGCAGCGCCGGAAGCATCTTCCAGAACAATATCTACCCTTGATCCTGAGGTTTCGGAAGAAAAAACGGATACCGCGTCATCCCGGGAATCGGGAAGAAGAAGTTCGGGAATAAAATTGTTGATAAGCACCCATGAACCTGTTCCCAGTGCGAAAAACAACACTCCAAAGATCAGAGCGCGGAAAACGGCGATTAATAAAAAGACGTTGCCAAAAAGCAGGCTGAAGACGAAAGCAACGACAAAAGCCGTTCCGCCAAGAACCACACCCCATTTAAAATTAAACATTCCCGCCCCCTATGAACGGCCAAATATTTTCTTAAACACCGCCCCTATCCCGCCGGCCTCTTTAATACGGTTTTTATCCAGTTTCTCAACTAAATGCTGAACGCTAATACTCGCCTTGCACTTGGGATCGGATACCATAAACGGCTTTTGCGAACGTACCGCCCCGGGAACGGCCCTGTCGTCATAGATAAACCCCAGGTAATCCAGCTTCAAAAAGAGAAACTGCCCCGCAACATTGATCATCCTGTCGGCGACATTTTTCGCCTCAGCGGCCCCCTGTGCCCTGTTTACCACCAGTTTTAGATCCACATTGAGCGATTCATATTCGGTAGCGATAATCTTGATTATACTGTAAGCGTCTGCTATCGCTGTAGGTTCCGGAGTGGTGATGATAACGGTATCGTCGGCGACTGCTATAAAATCAAGAACATTGCCGGAAACACCGGCGCTTGTGTCTATTATTATAATGTCGGCAAATGAAAGCGTGTCAAGTTCGTTAATAAATTCCTGCCGCTCTTCCTCTCCTAAATTGGCTATTTGGGAAAACCCCGAAGCCCCGGCCACTATTGAGATGCCGTACTCGGTTTCAACAAGAATATCGCGCACGTTCTTTTGTTTTTTAATAACATGGTAAAGGTTGTATTTGGGAATAACATTAAGCATGACATTAACATTAGCCAGCCCCAGATCAGCGTCCATTACAACGACCTTTTTTCCCATCCGGGCAAAAGCTATAGCCATATTCACCGAAAGGTTTGTTTTTCCCACACCGCCCTTCCCGGAAGTTACCGTAAGTATTCTTGTTTTTTTTCCTTCCTTGCCGGCGGTTTCCGCACCGTGTGATTCACGAGGTCTGTTCACAGGCTTACCGCCGGAGTCTTTTTTCTTCCGCATTATCTCACGAAGTTTTTCAGCCTGATCTTCCATTTCCACTTAGCTCCATTGAAATTGATCCGCCTCACCCGAAGGGAAACGTTTTTCCATTTTCTCCCGGTCAACACGAAATTCCTCAAGATTGGTGAGAAACCAGACAACGCTCGCCTTTTTTATGTGTTTGGGAACGTCCTGACCGTCGGTTACATACGATATCTGTTTATCTTTTTCCGCCATTGCGGATATTACATTACCCACATGCCTGGTTTCGTCAAATTTGGTGAGTAAAACAGCCTGATAATTGAACGGTTCAAACTGCTGCATTGTATGTTCTATATCGCCCGTCTTGGTGCCTGCGGATAATACCAGGTGCATCTCCGCTTTTGAGCCGCATACATCAAGAATTTCCTGCATTTCCCCCAGCTTTGCGGAATCTCCGGGGCTTCTGCCTATAGTGTCAACAAGTATCAGGTCGGTTTCTTCCCGGTGCAGATCAATCTCCTTGCGAAGATCCCGGCGGTTATCGACATAGGAAACGGGAATTTCCATGATGTCGCCGTATTTTCTTATTTGATCAACGGCGCCGATTCTGAAAGCGTCGATGGTGATTATCCGGACAGAAAGCGGACCGCGCCCCAGGTTTCCCAGGCCGTAAATGGCGGCCAATTTGGCAACGGTTGTGGTCTTACCGACCCCCGTGGGACCGATCAGCACCATTACCCGCCGGCTACCTCCGTAGCCGGGGCCGTCCCCGTAGCCGATACCGCCTCCGTAGCCGGGTTCTTCATATCTGTCATGAACCCTGAATATTTTAATACTCTCCCCGATCCATTCCAAAAAACGATCCTGAACCGCGTTAATATCCTCCAGGGTTTCCAAAGACATTTCCTTCCGGGCGCGTTCCAAGAGATTCGCGGTATAACGCTCGCTGAAATCGTTCAGTTTGAGCAACTGAGACATTCGGATCAGGCTTGAAAGGTCTTCCTTCGGTGCGGCTTTGGAATCAATTTTTTCCCGAATTTCCTTCAGTTGATCGAAGATCAGCTGTTGATTGTCAAATAATATCTGCCGGGTTTCTTCTTTATCTTCCTGTTCCTGAACCTGCCGGAAAACCTGATCGGGATTTTTGCCGAGAGCTTTGATTAACCGTTTTTTTTCTTCTTCAAAATCAAGGGTGGTATCTTCTCTCAACATGGCCGCAGGTACGGTCGTCGGTATGGCCGCCGTCATGGCTGCCGCGTTTTTCATAGAACGCAGCTGTCCGCCGGGATAAGCCGACAGTATCGCCGGATCGCCGTTTTGCAAAGCGGGACCCCGCCGGGGGGAAAGACAGAATTCCACTTCCACTCTTTCGGGAATAAACCCGAGAAAGCTCTTGGGGATTGTTTTTTCCTTGAGAATATTAAAATAGATACCGTATTTTTTTACGATTTTATGGACACAGTCTCCCCGACTCGCGCCTCTTTCCACCAGTATTTCCATCTATGCCTGTTCCCCGCCTTCTCTGGAAGGCGAACCTTCTTTAGAAGGCGCACCTTCCCTGGAAGGCGTCTCCAGCCTGATCACCCCCACCGCTTCGGGGATTATGTCCCGGGCAATCTCCGGAACGGAGAGTACAGCCAGATCGGGAAGTTCCCTGTCTGTCGAATCTTTCACCAGGAAACGGGCCTGTTCGGAACAAAGTATGACGGGCAGCCAGCCCCTGCCCCTCACCGCAGTAACGGCCTTGCTGACGGCTTTTATCCATGCCGTCTGTGTCGGAGGATCCAGGGCACAAACCACTCCCGAAGGGGTTTCGTATTTGCTTTCGATGATCTTCTGCTCCAGCTCCGGCGCTATGGTAAGTACCCGCAGCCTCCGGTCCTCGTCGGCGTACTGGCGGCATATCTGACCGCCCAAAGTCTGGCGTGCTTTTTCGGTAAGGAACCAAACCGTTTTGGAAAGCGGCGCATATTCCGCAATCGATTCCAGTATCGCCGACATATTGCGGATGGAAACCCTCTCCCGCAAAAGCCCGTGGAGTATCTTTTGAATTTTTACAACAGATATCCCCAGTTCGGGTCGCAGCACCTCGTCCACCACGGCCGGGTATTCCTTACGCAGCGTGTTGAGAATCGCCTGGGTGTCCTGCATTCCAAGGATGTCCGCCGAATGCCGGTTGATAATTTCCGTTAAATGGGTGGCAATGATCGACGGGGGATCCACAACGGTGTAGCCGGCACGTTCCGCATCATCGCGGAGTTTTTCATCAACCCAAAGGGCGGGAAGTCCGAAAGCGGGATCGATTGTTTTTTCACCGGGAAGTTCTTCGGTTACAGTACCGGGGTTTATGCAGAGGAAATAGCCCATACGTATCCTTCCCTTGCCCGCATCAACACCTTTTATTTTAAAACAGTACTCGGAAGGATCCAAAACCATATTGTCGATTATACGCACTTTGGGAATCACAAGCCCCAGTTCCAGGGCCGACTGCCGCCTGACCCCCTGTACCCGTTCCAAAAGTTCGGCGCCTTTTTCCTTGTCAACCAGCGGTATCAGCCCGTAACCGAGTTCCAGCGAAAGGGCGTCAAGGGGAACCACCAAAGGCATTTCCGAGCTTTCGTCCTTGCCTTTTTTCCCTTCCTTGGTCTTTGCCATCATCTCGTTGAAGCTTTCCTCTTTCTTTTTCTTGCGGCCCACCTGGAAAGCGGTAAAAGCCATTACGGCAGACAAAACCAAAAGCACCGCATGGGGAAAACCGGGAAGCACGGCAAAAAGGACCAGCACCGCCGAACATACCCAGTATATCCTCGCCGAAATGGTAAACTGCTCCCCCACCTGTTCGGAGAGGTTGCCCGTAGCGGCGGCCCTGGTTACCACAATACCCATGGCAGTGGAAATAAGCAGGGCGGGAAACTGGGTTAAAAGACCGTCCCCGATGGCAAGGGAAATGTAATTGTTTAAAACACCATCCTCGCCGCGGATAACACTGCCGATAATAATCCCGCCGATGATCTCAATTATGATGATAAATATCCCGACTTTAACATTGCCCGAAATGAATTTGCTGGCACCGTCCATCGATGCGTAAAAATCGGATTCTTTGCGGATCTGATCCTTTCGCTTTTGGGCTTCTTCCTCGGTGATCGATCCCGAACTGTACTCGGTGTCAATCGCCATATACCTTACCGGCATGGCGTCCAGGGTAAAGCGGGCGGCAACTTCCGATATACGGGTAGCGCCCTTGGTGATAACAATCGCCTGCACGGCGATGATTATGATAAAAATGATAAAACCTATTACGATACCCTGGGAGCCGCTTGTGCCCACCACAAAGGTGGAGAAGGCGCGGATCATTCTGCCGTCAAAATTTTCCCCTTTGGACATGATAAGCCGGGTGGACGATACGTTCAGCGCCAGACCGAAAACCGTAGCCACCAGCAGTACCGTGGGAAATAAACTGAATTCGGTGGGCTTTTGGGCATAAAGAACCGTAAGAAGAACCAATAATGCGAAAACCACGTTTAGAGCCATCAGCGCGTCCAGCAGAATCGTGGGAAGGGGAACGATCAGCATCACCACGACGGCAATCACACCGACGGCGATAAAGAGATCGTTTACTCCGCCAAAAGGTCTTCCGGAAATCACGCCCGTTCCGCTTGCACGCGCCGCATCAGCCATTATTTACCCTCATGTTCATGCGCTTTCCCTGGCGGATTTATCCGCCGTAGCCTGTTCAGCCTTACGCCGCAACTCGTTTACGCTCATTACCTGTTTGAATATCGTCGCTACAGCCGTATAGTACGACTCGGGAATAATGTCCCCCACTTCGGTTTCTTTGTATAAAGCCTGGGCAAGGGGTTTATTTTCCACCAGCGGCACGCCGTTTTCGCCGGCCAGATTCCGTATCCGGGCGGCCATATCGTCGGCTCCTTTCGCCGTGACCATCGGGCCGGGCATAAAATCCTGCTGATACTCCAGCGCCACCGCATAATGGGTCGGGTTGGTTATTACCACATCGGCCCGGGGCACCGCAGCCGCGATATTCTGCTTGAGGAGATCGCGGAAACGGCTGCGTATCCTGTTCCGTATCTGCGGGTCCCCCTCGTGCATCTTCATTTCTTCCTTCATTTCTTTTCGGGACATTTTATTCCGTTCCCTGAAACGCCAGCGCTGAAAAAGGAGATCCGGAACAGATAGCAGGAGCAGCAGGATCGCGTTGATAAGAAGCATCCGTATGGCGATTGAAGCTACGGTTGTCAGCCCCAGCCACAGGCTCGCCTTCTGCAAATTGACCAGTTTGTGAACTTCCGAACGAATCAGAAAAAACGCCACACCGCCGATAATGGCCATCTTTATAATTGATTTCAGAAAATTATAGACCCCGTCAACGGAAAAAATCCGTCCGAAAAATTTCCCGAAACGGGGCAGAACTTTGGAAAATTCCGGAACAATGGGTTTTGTAGCAAAGAGAAAACCGGTTTGCACGACATTGGAAAATACAGCCGAAAACACGGCTACGGCGAGTATGGGCAGGGCCAGTTTTGCAAGGTATATAAAAAAGACACCCACTATTATGCTGTCTTTGACAGGGTCGAGTTCCGTCGCCCGCAGAAAGAAAAAACGAAACAGTTCAACGCAATTACGGAGCATATACGGCGCGAGAAACAACAACATTAGCGCCGGCAGAAACAGGGTAACCGCTCCCACAAGCTCCTGGCTTTTCGAAACCTGCCCTTCTTCCCGGAGCCGCTGTAACTTATAGTCGGTCGGCTGCTCCGTTCTGCCTTCGGCATCGGCATCGGAGTCGTCGGAGAACCATTGCAGGTGGATAGCGGGTGGTGGGGAGCGGGGAGTGGAAAGCGGAAAATTTTCGTTATTTGTTATCTCACCAAACACACTTATTTTATCCCTATCTTTCAAATCGGGCTCCTTGCCCCCTACTCTCCATTCCCTACTCTCCATCACAACCCTCCAATCTGCTGGCCTATTGTGGCGTAGAGGCTTTCAATGCTTGCAAAACCGGAGTCGATTATCCGCGAGAAAGCCTCTGTCATAAAGGGCAGGGATGTGAAAATTATTAAAAACGCCGTTGTAATGGAAATGGGGAAACCTTCACTCAGTATGTTGATCTGGGGGGCAGCTTTGGAAATAAGTCCCGTGGCCAAAGAAACGAGAAACAGGGTTCCAAGGATCGGCAGGGAAATAACAATGGCGTCCATAAACAACCGGGAAAGCCCCGACGCTACAAGGCCGATAACGTGTTCCCTCCCCTCAACCAGTGCCATAATATTTATGCTCTGCACTGATCGCCAAAAGCCGCCAATGAACAGCCGCTGAAAACCGCCGACCACCAGGAAAATCAGCATAGATACCAGGTTGAGGTACTGGCCCATAAGGGGGTTTTCAACCTGGGACAGGGGGTCAAAGGTTTCAGAAGCGCCGAAGCCCATTTGCAGGGAGAAAAACTGCCCGGCCGTGGAAAAAGCGGCGAAAATAACGGTCATGAAAAACCCGATGATAATCCCGATAATCCCCTCGCCTATCAAAAGCAGGAGAAACCTGAAACTGAAAGGCTCAAAACGCAAGTCGCTTAAAAAACCCAATCCCGCACCGGGAAGGGTTACCGCCCCTGTTCCGGTTAGGCCCATAGCCCCTGCGGCGGTATTCTCTACGGCAAATACCGCTGCCGTAGGCATAACGGAAAAGGCGGTAAATCCGGCAAGGGCGATTTTTGCCGTTCGCGGGATTGCATCCGATGAAAGCATGGGGGCGGTTTCTATCATGGCAAGGGCCCGTGCCGCAATGAGCAGAAACACCGGCCCGTAGTTGAGAATATTCTGTAAAACAGCCCCGTCTATCATTTGTCTCTATCCTGCCATCCCCGGAATCCGCCTGAACAGATCAATCGTAAATTCCCTAAGGGAGGTAAGCATCCACCCGCCTAAAAACGCCAGCATCAGCAGTATCGCAAATATCTTCGGCACAAAAGTTAGTGTCTGTTCCTGGATGGAGGTGGTAGCCTGAAGAATCGCCACTGTAAAACCCACCACCAGCGCGGAAAGCAAAAGAGGCGACGCAACCATCAGCACCTGGAGTACCCCCTGCCTGAGAAGGGCCGTAGCTTCACCTATACTCATATTTCCTCACCACGCAAAGGAACGGACCAGCTGATCCGTCAGCAGCCCCCACCCGTCAACCAGAATAAAGAGGATCAGTTTGAAAGGCATCGAAATCATAACAGGGGGGAGCATGATCATACCCATCGACATAAGGGCGCTTGCAACCACCATGTCGATCACGATAAAGGGGATAAATAAAAGTATCCCTATTTTAAAAGCTATAGTCAGTTCGCTGAGGATAAACGCCGGAATTAAAACGTAGGTAGGAACATCTGCCAGGGTGTCGGGGCGGTCCAGACCGCGCATAGACATAAAAAGCCTGATATTTTCGGGGCGGCTTCTCATCTGGCTGTACATAAAAAGCCGCAGAGGGGATTCCGCCTCACGGTATGCGGTTTCCACGGAAATCTCCCCGGCGGCAAGGGGCCGCACGGATCTTTCATAAATTATTGAAAAGGTGGGCCACATAATAAACACCGTTAAAAAGAGCGATATGCCCAGAATTACCTGATTCGGCGGAACCTGCTGCAAAGAAAGAGCCCGTTTAATAAAATCAAGGACTATAGAAACACGGAGAAAACTGGTCATTAAGATGATGATGCTCGGCGCAAGGGACAGCACCGTAAGAAGCAGGAGAAGCTGAAGGGAGAACGCCACTTCCTGTCCCGTTGAAGGGTTCCGCACCGTCAAATCGATAAACGGTATTACAGGCGGCCCGGGCGGAAGAGGCATGGCCATTGTTCCCTGCGGTGCGGGAGCCGGAGGCCGCGGTTCGGGAAGAGGCTGTTCCTGCGCCCGCGCAGGAATCAAAAACCCAAAAAACAATATTATAAAAATTAAACCACGAACCACACAAACAACACGAACCTGTTGTTCTCTGTTTTTCCTTGTTCGTGAGGGTTCGTGAGGGTTCGTGGTAAAATTTCTTGAAATAGAATAATCCATCACAGCCCCTTCAGCCTTTCGCTGCGTTTGCGGATATTATCCGGTCCGGGGGCGTTCGTTTCAGCCTTCATCCCCAGCCTGCCCAGCAAAGTTTTAAAATCGGGGAAACGTCCGGGAAGAACTTGGGCGCTTTTTTCGGATTCCGCAAGGAGCATCGCATTCAGGATATCCTTATCTCCAATTTCGGCGATTAGATTAACACCGTCTTCCGCCGCACCCACCAGCCAGGCCTGTGTCCCGGCGGACAGTATATACGCACTGCGGTTAACCCCGAGCTGTGTACTTGCAAGGATCTTTAAGAAGGGATCATTGGCGGCTTTACCCTTTGCAGCCCGTTTTATAAAGAAAACCATACCGTAAATCGCGGCAGCGACAATCGCAAGGGTCAAAAGAATTCTGAATATATTCCAGACAGACGCGGGGTTACCGGGCTCCGGCGCCGGCCCTTCCCCCAGATGGATCGCCCTTTCCGCAACGGTAATTGCGTCCGCCGTATGAGTTTCAGGAACAACTTCTACAAATTCCTGCCCTTCCTGTGCTGAGACACCGGGTATTGACAGATAAAAAGCACACACGATTAATGCGGCGGTAAATATGCGGAATACGCCTGCAGGCAACTTTTGTTCTCCCCTCCGTAATAAACTTACCCAACTAAATTATAGAATATTTGGAAAAAAGTTTCAAGGAAAATATTCAAATAAGTGCCCCGTTATTCCCCTTTTTTATCTTGACATTCCCGTAAATTTGGTTACAATAGAACGAGGGAGCAGGTTTTATTAGCCCGCCTCCCCTATCCATTTTATTAACTCGGAGGATTACAATGAAAAAGTTTCTTTTGGCAAATGTTATTCTTCTCATGACGGGTATAGCGGTTTTTGCCCAGCAAGCGGGGACTACAAACCGCCCCTCATCGGCTGAAATCAAGACAAACGCCTCTCAATACCTAAACGAGGGAAAGTCAAATGCGTCCCAATTTGACACGATGCAGGCCAATCTTAACGCTCGTAATACAAGCAATAAAGACGCATTTGCCTTTAACCAGCTAAAAGAGGAAATTAGCAAACTTGAATCGTCAATTAACGAAGAACAAAACAAGATCGGCGCCAGTCTTGACAGGGGAATGAAAATAAACGATGAGTCGTTCACCCGTGTTCAGAGGTTAATCGACCAGCACAAGGCAAAACTGGCGGAACTGGAAGCTTTTACTTCTTCAAGGTAAGAAATAACCCAAATCAAACAGGAGGTTTTAAAATGAAACGGATATCATTGACAATTTGCATTCTTCTGGCGGTGAGTATTGCGGTTTTTGCCCAGCAGGCGGAACGTCCGACATCGGCTCAGACAAAAGACGAAGCAACTCAGTATCTAGGCCAGGTCAAGACAAATGCGGATGAGCATGACGCCACACTGGCCGATCTTTACGCACGGAACACGAGCAACAACGACACGGCCAGCTACCGCCAGCTAAAGGCCGACATTGAAAAGCTGGAAGCCACGATCAACTCCGAAACCGCCAAAATGAGAGTCAGCCTTGACGCCGGCGCCAAAGTAAACCCCGAATTGTTTCAGCGCATTGAACGGATGATCGCCCAGCACAAGGCTAAAATGAGAGAACTGGAAGCTTTTACAAAACAAAAATAGTAGTCAATTAACTAAGGCATACAGAAACGTATGCCTTATGTAAATAGAATCAAAAAACCCCAAAATTTATTTGGGGTTTTTCTCTGCTGATTTTTATTTGTGGCAAGGCCTAATACACGGCCAATTCTTTAATTAAGAAGAATACCCCGCAGGGTATACGTCTGCGGCGGGGTTCGTCATCCCAAATCGTGCATCCTCTCCATTGGAGAAACAATTTCGGTAACGCGGACACCGAAGTTTTCATCAATGACTACAACTTCGCCCTTGGCGATAAGTTTGTGATTTACCAGAATATCAACCGGTTCGCCGGCAAGTTTGTCCAGTTCGATGATCGTACCCTCGCCCATGGCAAGGATCTCTTTAATCAATTTCTTGGTACGACCGAGTTCCACGGTCATCTCCATGTACACGTCCATAATCAGGCCGATGTTGCTCGCTTCCTGGGAACCGCCGTGCGGCGGCATCAGGTGGGGAAACTGTACCGATTGAACGTTTGTCGGGTGAAGGGGTGCACCTCCACCTGTTCCCATTCCTCCCCCTCCCATAGCCGCCTGCATACCGCCCATATTCATGCCTCCACTCATACCTTGCGCTGCGCCGCCGGAACCGGGTGAAGTGCTTTCACCGGTTAACGCCTTGGCGATGTCCATAGCAGCCTGGGGTCCTATAATTTCCCACAATTTAAAGTTTTTACCTTCGCCCAGATCAAACTGGTATGCCGCCCATGCAAAATTTCCGGAAGGCATGGCAACAACCGCCTTGGGAATATTGGTCGCCTCCGGCGGTACCGACGCAATGGACTTATTACCGGTCTTGTCGGCCAGCGCCGTAATTTGATGCCCTACCATTTGCGAAACCACTTCGCCGACAACCGACATCGCCATTTCGTCAAGCTGGGTGCTTTCTTCTTTATTCATCAGGCTGGCGACAGCCTTCGCACAATCTTCGGCAATAATGAACAGATGCTCGCCGGGGAAACCGGAAGTAAAATCGCATTTTATAACCGTAACGGTTTCCGGAAGCTGTTCGAGAAATTCATCACGTCCGTTAATGGCAACCTGCGGCCCCTTCAAAGCAACCGTGGCACCGGTCAACATGGAAAGGTTGGATGACTGCGCGGCAATGGTTGAAGCTAAAAAAGCCTCCAGGGCTTTGCGGCCCGCCTCGGAGAATTCGGGGCTTGCCACCGCCGCCGCCGGAGCCCCGCCGGAACCGTCCACACCTGAAAGCAATGCGTCTATCTCGGCCTGAGACAGAGCGCCGTCACTCATCATCATAAAACCTCCCCGTCAGCCGCAAGCTCGTCAAAATCGTCCTGATTAACCTCGGCTATCTTTTTAGTAATCTGCACCGCCAGTTTTTTCCCGATCGTACCGGGGCGACACAAAAATTTCGGCTTGTTGCCGATATTCAGCGAATACGGTTCGTCTACACGTGTATTGTACAACCGTATCACATCCCCGCTTTGCAGGGAAAGCACATCCCGAATATGGACGTTGATCTGCCCAATTTCGGCTACAACATTAACATCGACAGTTGACAGCTTCTCCTTTAGAACATTAAGGTTTTCCGAAGTGGCGCTGCGGCGCACCGAAGAATACCAGAACTGGGCGGACAACTTGCCGACAATAGGTTCTATTGTAATGTACGGAATGCAAAAATTCATCATCCCTTCCACTTCGCCGACTTTTGTTTCAAGCGTCACCAGGACAACCATTTCCGTCGGGGGCACTATCTGGGCAAACTGGGGGTTGGTGTCGATCTGTCCCAGCCTCGGCCGGAGGTCGATAACCATGGTCCAGGCCTCGCGTAAATTTCCCAGAATGCGGACGATAATCCCCTCCATTACGGACTGTTCGATATCGGTCAGCTCGTGCTGGAATTTTGCCCCCTCACCCTTGCCGCCGAAAAGCCGCTCGATTATTGAAAAAGTTATCGCGGGATCGATCTCCAGAATGGCGTTACCTTTAAGGGGGTCCATGTTGATAACCGCCAGGGTTGTCGGAGTCGGAATGGAACGGATAAATTCTTCGTAAGTAAGCTGGTCAACTGACGCCACATGCACATGGACCATGCTCCGCAGTTGGGCGGAAAGGCTTGTCGTGGTCAAACGGGCAAAGGTCTCGTGCATAATGGAAACGGTACGGATCTGTTCTTTTGAAAATTTATCCGGCCGTTTAAAATCGTATATTTTGATTTTCCGGCTGTCCGTCGGGGGTTTGTATTCCGCAGGTTCCGCATCTCCGGCGTTTATTGCGGTGAGTAGCTGATCTATTTCATCCTGCGACAGAACTTCCGTCATGCGCCGAATACCCTCCCAAAACGGATTTCTATAAATTTTCCATTACGTCAAGTTTGTCAAAAAGGATAAGCCTCACCCTTCCCTGATCAAGAAAACGTTGATTGAGCTCTTCCAGGATACCCCGTTTCAAGCGTTCCTCGTTTTCCGGCAGCAATTCTTCAGCGTATTTCCCAGTGAAATACCTCCTGGTAAAATCCCGCAGTTCAAGTTGTCTGCTTGTCAGTTCCGAAGAAGTTGTCGTATCGTTCAGGTCGAAAGCAAGGTGCATTTGAACGGTCACCGTGTGATTTATTTCGTCCCTTGTCCTGGTTGTAATCGAACCTATATCCCTGTAATAGGAATAAGTCTGCCGTTTGCCCATATAAGGCGAGGAGGGATCCGTTACGGTTTGCGATCTGCCGTCAGTACTTGTTAACCGGACGGTAAAATAAGAAACAGTGACAATAAAGATCACCGCACCGATGCCGATAGCGGCAAATTTAAGAATTGTCGGTAATAAGGCCGCCAATCCGCCTTTTTTCTTTGGCGTTGTACTTGCTTCAGGCGATTCGCCGCCGTCAAGTTCAAGATCTGCATCACTGTCTGACATACCAAAACCTCCCACAATTATAAATACATAATAATACTATCATATAATCGGTATATTTTGCAGGGAAATTAAGCAAAAGAGCAGAGAGAAAATAGAAATGTTGCTCTTTGTTCTTTGCTCTTTTTACAAATGCGCG
>Ga0082212_10004150_pt1 | contig 20212 bp, 19 predicted proteins | sample TergutNt197P3_FD_71548 | JGI IMG/M metagenome (GOLD analysis project Ga0082212, IMG submission 71548) | Neocapritermes taracua P3 segment gut microbial communities from Petit-Saut dam, French Guiana - Nt197 P3 | ecosystem: Host-associated > Arthropoda: Insects > Digestive system > Gut ... | reverse complement strand
GGCTTCGGTTACGGTATTCCTTGCATCGCAGGGCGCCGACTATATGACCGGACAGGCGATAAATATTACAGGCGGTCGTGAAATGCATTAAAAACAAAAAAGCATGTACACAAAAGAACAGGTAGCGGCAACCATTGATCACGCCGTACTTAAACCGGAAATGACCGATGATGATATCCGCAAAAATGCGGCGATGTGTATCCGTTTGGGCGTGGCAAGCATGTGTGTGAGGCCATGCGATGTTGCACTGGCAAAGCAGTTATTGGATGGAACACCCGTAAAAGTATCGTGCGTATTAAGTTTCCCTCATGGCGCCGATACGACAGGCGTAAAGGTATTTCAGGCGAAGCAGGCTATTGCCGACGGCGTACAGGAAATAGATATGGTGATGAATATCGGACAGTTTATGTCAGGAAATGATGCTTACGTCAGAAACGATATTCGGGAAGTAGTGAAAGTTGCCCATCAGTCGGGCGTAACGGTAAAGGTAATTCAGGAAAGTGGATTCCTTACGCTGGAACAAGTCGCAAAAGCCTGTATTTTATCGTATGAAGCAGGCGCCGATTTTGTGAAAACCTCAACCGGATTTGGACCAGGGTCGGCGACTCCCGAAATTGTTGATGTGATGCTCAAAACCGTAGGTGGCAGGATGGGCGTAAAACCTTCCGGAGGCATTCGTACATGGGAAGCCGCAGTAGGGTATCTGAAGCAGGGAGCAACCCGTCTGGGCGTAGGATCAACAGAAACAGTATTGGCAGGATATTCCGCCTCTAATATGCGAGAAAACCATGCAGTTGAATCTGAAAAATAAAAATGTACTGGTTACCGGAGGAAGCAGGGGAATTGGAAAAGCCATTTGTACCGCTTTTGCGCAGGAAGGGGCTAATATCATTATCAATTGTACGAACAGTATGGAATCTGCTGAAAAACTGGCTTTTGAGTTAGAAAAGGAAATGCAGGTGAAGGCTGTTAGCATTGGCGCCAATCTGGAAGATGAAGAGCAGTTGAATAATCTGTTTCACCGGTCTGAAGAAGCGTTAGGCAGTATTGATATACTGATCAACAATGCAGCGGTATGTCCTTCCGGCCCGATTCATTCCTATACAAAGGAAATCTGGGAACAAACTTTTTCAGTAAATGTAACAGGCATGTTCCTCCTTTCCAAATATGTAACTTCCCGATGGGTTGAAAAAGGATACCGTGGCTCCATTATAAATATGGTTTCCCAGGCTGCATTTCGCGGTTCTACAACCGGTCATCTTCCTTATGACAGCAGTAAAGGCGCTATGGTGTCTTTTACAATTGCACTTGCACGGGAGATGGCAAAACATGGTATCAGGGTAAACGCCGTAGCGCCCGGTTTGGTGCGCACCGAAATGGTGGCAAAGACATGGGAAGAGAAAAAAGAACGCTATTTACAGACAATTCCGTTGTATCGTATTGCTGAACCGGAAGAGATCGCTTCTGTAGCAGTATTTATAGCCTCTGATAAAGCCTCCTATATTACAGGATCCACTATTGATGTTTCAGGAGGAATGTTGATGCGTTAATTGCCTAATCTTAAACAACATGAGTGAAGTATATTTTTTAGGAATCGACAATGGAGGAACATTTTCCAAGGCAGCCATTTTTGACGCCAAAGGAAACGAAATATCCGTCGTTTCACGGAAAGTGGATATATTAACGCCCTGCAAAGGATGGAGTGAGCGTAATGCCTTAAAAATGTGGGAAGATACATCATCGGCTATACGCGAAGCCATACTTCGTTCCGGTATTTCTTCTTCGTCCATTATGGGCGTAGGCTGTACAGGACATGGAAACGGGCTTTATTTGTTGGACAACACCGGCAATTCCCTCCGAAATGCCGTCTATTCTACCGACGAACGCGCTGATGCTTATATTCGTCGATGGAAGGAACAAGGCGTTGCTCAAAAGGTGTTGCCCATAACCACTCAAAGTCTTTGGGCAGCCCAGCCGAATGCGCTTTTGGCTTGGATGAAAGACCATGAAAAAGACCTGTATCAACGTATCGCTTCCGTACAAATGGCAAAAGACTATATCCGTTACAGATTGACCGGAGAAATTGCGGCAGAGATTACCGACATGTCGGGAACAAGCCTGATGAACGTTGTTACAGGCAGGTATGATGCCGAACTCCTGTCTTTGTTTGGAATCGAGGAAGCTATAAATTTTCTACCTCCCCTCATATCTTCCACAGCCATTGCCGGAACTGTAACTTCTGCGGCTGCCGAAGCAACCGGATTGCCGGCGGGAATTCCTGTTGCCGGCGGAATGTTTGATGTAGACGCTTGCGCCTTATCATCCGGTTTAGTTGACTCCCATACGTTTTCCATTGTGGCAGGTACATGGGGAAACAACCAGTATATCAGTAAAGAACCGTTGATTGACGAGCAACTGTTCATGAACAGTTGTTACTGTATTCCCGGATGGTACCTTATTTTGGAAGGTAGTCCCACTTCGGCAGGTAATCTTGAATGGATAGTTGATCGTTTTTTTGCAGAAGAAAAAAAATCAATGACCAATTTTGGGGAATGGATGTCGCAACAGGTGGGACAACTGCAACCGGAAGAATCAGGATTAATTTTTTTGCCTTTCATCTACGGGAATCATTACAACGACAGGACAAAATCGGTGATTTATGGTATGAACGCGTCGACTGCAAAGGCGGATATACTGCGTTCGGTATTTGAAGGCGTCGTTTTCTCCCATCATACACATTTGGAACGTTTGCTGTCGTTCAGGGAAAAACCCCAGACGGTAAGGCTTACCGGAGGCGCTGCCAACAGTGAAGTCTGGTGTCGAATGTTTGCAGACTGTATGAATATCCCTGTAGAACTTCCAAGAGGGTCGGAATTGGGGGCTTTGGGGGCAGCCATGGCTGCCGCTGTTTCGGCGCAATATTATCACAGCCTGCAGGAAGCCATGCAACAAATGACCGCTGTTGTAAAGCGTTATGAACCGGATCAGGCGCGGCATCGTATTTATACGGATAAATATCACAGGTATCAACAACTGATACAATCATTATCAATAATTTCGAAACAATTTTAAATTTTTTATCAATAATTAAAAACCCTCAAAAAATCAAATTCAAATGAAAACACATTTTTTAATTTTATCAGTATGTGTTGCTCTTGCAACAAGCGTTTGTGCGCAAACACCCAAAGTAGAATCTGTAAAGCTTTTTACTTTATTACCCGAGTATTGTAACACGCCGGATGCGCTGGCATTTTGGGAAGAAAAGAATTTAATACTCTTATCGGTTCCCAATTTCAATGACACGCGATATCCCGGAGTGATTATGAAATTAGATGAGCAGGGAAACTATTCGCTGTTCTATCCTGCACCGGTTCATCCTGAAACAGGAAGAGGCGCTCCGATGGGATTGGAGTTCGGACCCGACGGTAATCTGTACTATGCCGACAACCAGTATTTTTTTGATAAAAATAACAGGTCGAGAGTAATGAGAATCAATATGAAAAATGGGGAACCTGTCAGTTGTGAACCGGTAATTGAAAATTTTAAATTAGCCAATGCCGTAAGATGGTCGGGAAACTATCTGTATGTTTCTGAAACGTTTCTCGATCTGGATGAAACGGGAAAAACGGGTTGGGGCGCCATTTACAGGGTGTCGCTTGATGAAATGAAGCAGGGGTGTGTAAAACTGCATACTGACAAAACCGTCGAGGATAAACATTTGATTGCCAAGGGAAAGGTAATACCCAACCACCGTCAGGACAATGCCGGTTTCGACGGTATGTGTTTTGATGGTGAAGGCAATCTTTATACGGGAAATTTTGGCGACGGCAAATTTTATAAAATCACCATCGACAAGAACAATCAGGTAGTGTCATGCAAAGTGATAAGTACTGCACTGTCCTGCATAGACGGCATCTGTTATGATCCTAAGCGGGACGTTATTTATATTACCGATTCGGAAAAAAATGCCGTCCATTGCTGGAATATCAAATCCGGAAAAATGAGTACGCTGTGGGAAAATGACGATACTGACGGCGCCGACGGACTGCTCGACCAACCATGTGAACCCTTGATATGGAATGATAAAATCATTATTTCCAATTTCGACAATCCTTTTCCGGGCTTGAAAAACAAGGAATATGATAAGATTCATACATTAAGCGTTATTTACCTGACAAGATAAGGAATTACAAAATGCAAGGGGAGATGTTACAGAAAATAAGAATTTCACTTGCCGCAGTCTTTTTTACGCTTACCACCCTGTTATTCCTTGATTTTACGGGAACGTTACATGCTTGGCTCGGATGGATGGCAAAAATTCAACTCATCCCTGCTGTTTTGGCATTGAATATAGGGGTTATCGTATTACTTGTTCTGTTGACCCTGCTTCTGGGAAGGGTTTATTGTTCGGTTATCTGTCCTTTGGGCGTTTTTCAGGACATTGTGGCACGGATTGGTAAACGGGAAAAAAAGTTGCCTTACTCTTTTTCGTCTGCAAATTCGTCTGCAAAATCATGGATCAGATATACTGTTCTTGCTTTGTTTATTGTAGCAATCATTTTGTGCGTGAGCTCAATAGTTGTTTTGCTCGACCCTTATGGAGCCTACGGACGAATAGTCAATAACCTCTTTTTACCGGTATGGCAATGGGGAAACAATCTCTTGGCTTTTATTGCCGAACGTATTGATAGTTATACTTTTTACACGATAGATGTATGGATGAAAAGTCTGCCGACTTTTATTGTTGCAGCGATGACATTCGTCGTTGTGGCTGTTTTAGCGTGGCGAAACGGACGTACTTATTGCAATACGATTTGTCCTGCGGGAACTTTCCTGGGAATTTTGACGCGATATGCCTTGTTTCAAATCAGAATTGACGAGCAAAAATGTAATAAGTGTAACGTCTGTACCCGAAATTGCAAAGCGGCCTGCATTAACAGCAAAGAAGGTAAGATTGACCAAAGTCGTTGTGTTTCGTGTATGAACTGTATCGGGAAATGTAATCGCAATGCTATCAATTACAAATTCGGATATTCAAAATTCCGGATTTCAAAAGGATATAAAGAACCGTCTTCATCCGAAAAAATTAATGAAAGTCGTAAAGGATTTCTAACCGTTTCAATGATTTTGGCTGCCTCGGCGCTCAAGGCTCAAATAATTCCACAGGCCACGGATATTAAAATGGATGGCGGATTAGCCGATATTCTTGAAAAGAAAAGTCTTCATCGTCTGACTCCACTCACGCCTGCCGGTTCGCAAAGCGCCCGAAATATAAAACGGCATTGTACTGCCTGTCAACTTTGTGTTACGACTTGCCCGAATGACGTTTTGCGACCGTCAATTTCATTGGATACATTTATGCAACCTCTCATGTCTTATGAACGAGGTTATTGTCGTCCTGAATGTGTAAAATGTTCGGAGGTTTGTCCCACTGGAGCTATCAATAAAATGACGAAGGAAGAGAAATCTTCTACCCAAATTGGTCATGCGGTGTGGGTGCGCGAACGTTGCATACCACTCATGAACAAACAGGCGTGCGACAACTGTGAGCGTCACTGCCCGACAAAGGCTATTTTTATGGTTCCGTCGGTGGCGGGAGATGAACAATCGTTGAAAATCCCGGCAGTCAATGAGGAACTTTGCATCGGTTGCGGGGCGTGCGAATATCTTTGTCCGTCGCGCCCTCTGAGTGCTATCTATGTTGAAGGACACCAAATTCACAAAATTATATAAAACTTTATCTGACAATATAATGAAAAATAACCAATATATTAATCGCAGAGAATTTTTTAAAGTTACGGGAGCGGCGGCAACCACAACGGCGGCATTAGCGGGTTGTATTTTGCGTAAAGATAATTCGGACGTGGGGATTATTCCAACCGATAAGATGACTTATAGAAATTTTTCGTCGTTGGGAGATAAGGTTTCGTTATTGGGTTACGGATGTATGCGGTGGCCAACCATACATCATCCAAAAGGACAGGGTGAGATCATCAATCAGGAAGTAGTAAATGAGTTGGTAGATTATGCTATTGCACACGGAGTGAATTATTTTGATACGGCACCGGTCTATATAATGGGACAATCTGAGCAAGCAACAGGGATTGCACTCAAACGCCATCCTCGTGAAAAGTTTTTTATCGCCACTAAGATGTCGAATATCATGATACCCCCGGATTTTAACGCTTCGGTTACTATGTATCAAAATTCTTTTAAACAACTTCAAGTGGACTATATCGACTACTATCTGTTGCACAACTTAGCAGGTTTTGAGGGAGAACGCAGATTTGAAGATCGTTTTCTCAATAATGGATTGCTTGATTTCCTGCTCAAGGAACGTGAAATGGGGCGAATCCGTCATCTCGGATGGTCGTTCCATGGCGCTGTCGAAGGATTTAAGCAGGTTCTTGCCATGCATGAAAATGTGCATTGGGATTTTGCACAGATACAGTTGAACTATTCCGATTGGGAACACGCTTCGGTAATAAATGTCAATGCCAGATATTTATATGAAGAACTCACAAAACGTAATATCCCCGTTACGGTTATGGAGCCTCTCTTAGGCGGTCGTCTGTCAAATTTACCGGTGCATATCGTTTCGCGTCTCAAGGAGCGGAATCCCGATAATAGCGCAGCATCATGGGCTTTCCGTTATGCAGGCTCTTTCGAAGGAGTGCTTACCGTATTGAGTGGAATGACCTATATGGAACATCTTCAGGACAATATCCGCACTTATTCGCCATTAACGCCCCTGACCGATGAACAAAAAGAGTTCCTCTACGAAACAGCAGAACTGATGCTGCAATATCCTGTTATACCCTGCAACAACTGTGACTACTGTATGCCATGCCCTTACGGTATTGATATTCCGGGTGTTTTGACACATTACAATAAATGCGTCAATGAAGGAAACATACCCAAGAGCAACGCTGATGAGAACTATCGCAAAGCCCGTCGTACTTTTTTAACAGGGTATGACCGAAGCGTAGAAAAGATACGGCAAGCCGACCATTGTACAGGATGTGAGCAATGTGTCGAACTGTGTCCGCAAAAAATCAATATTCCCGCCGAACTGCAAAAGGTAGATATATTTGTTGAACAACTCAAGCGGGAGAGCGTATAGAAGAATAACAAATGAAAGTTTGCAAAAGTATTGGGCAGAAAATGAAAATCTTTCAAAACTTCAGTGGGCAAAAGAATATGGTTTTGATAAATTTAAAGCAAACGAACTTAATAGCGAATTAATGGAACGAATAAATTTGTTTTTTAACAATGCAAAATAATCGTATGGAATAACAGGCAAAGAAGCCAGCGCACAACGAGCGGTTTGGCGCAAGCGGGGTGTGGCTCCGCTGAAAGTGCCGTGCGAACACGAACGGAAGTCGTCCGCAGAACGTTTAGTGTCAGCCGCCGCCTTCGCCAAGCCGCTTTCTCGTTAAAAGTTTCAGAGTAATATTATATTTTATTTCCAAGCAACATTGAGAAATCTGCCGCCGCGTCTAATTCCCGCGGTTCGACGCCTTTCCTGAAAATACGCGCCGGTTTGTTTCCGATCAGGCGAAGTTGACCATCCTCGTAGCGGAGCATGGTTCCCTCGCGCAATCCCACCACATACACATCGGGATTGACTTCGATAAACTCGCGGATACGGTCTTCGCGCGTTTCGCCCCCGTGGCCTTCGGGATGGGCGTCTAAATAATGCGGATTGATCTGAAACGGAACCAGACGGAGCGTGTCGAAACTGATGGGGTGGACAACCGGCATGTCGTTGGTGGTGCGCAAAGTGGGACATGCCACGTTACTCCCGGCGCTCCAGCCCACGTAGGGCGTTCCGGAAAGTACTTTCTTGCGAATGGCTTCCATCAGACGGTTTTGGTGAAGCATTTGCACCAATTTCCACGTGTTACCGCCGCCTACCACAATCGCTTCCGCGTTTTCCACAGCCTTCACGGGGTCGGCAAAACGGTGAATACCTGTTACATGGTGACCGATTTCCGAAAATCGTTCTTCCACTTTCACGACATAATCGTCATACGAAAACATAATACCGGCGTAGGGTACAAACAGCGCATTGACGGATTTAGCGCCAAGAAACGCCTGAATCTGCGCCTTCGGATAATCCAGGTATGCCTCGCCCGCATTGGTCGAATTACTGATCAATAATAACTTCATTGATGTATATATTTATGAATAGTATGACGCAAACATACAAAAAAAATCTTTTTTGATGCAATGGATGTTTAATTTTTCTACTTTTACCATCCGAAAAATTGAATGTTTGTATGAGGAAAATAGTATCAATAATATGGTTGACGCTTGTCGGGTGTTCGTTTGTCATGGTTGAATCGTGCGTTCCGTGGACGAAGTTCAGGGAGCAGAAGAAAAAAACGGTAAATTATGAAGCCGAAAACAATGATCTGATCTCGGCCAACGAACAACTGACGGTGAGCAATACCGAACTGTCGGCCAACATGGCCATTTGCAGAAAAGAGTTGGATGCGATGGCAGCCGATTCTGCGTTGCGTGCGCAGGAAATCACTGAGTTGAAAAAAAGTAGCCGGCAACTCGAAAACCGTTTGCAGGAATTAAATTCCGCAATGGACGCTTTAAAAAAGGGTTCGGAACGCGAAGCATCCAAACTGATGATGCAGATAGAGGGCGTACAGGGCGACCTGCAGACGCGTGAAGCCGAGTTGCAGAAACTGTCGGTAGAGATGGCTGAAAAACAGCGTAACCTGCTGGCTATGGAGCAGGAATTGGAAAAACGCAACCGGCGTATGGCCGAACTGGAACGAATGATTTCGCGACAGGATTCGGCTGTGCGCGCGCTCAAAAACAAGGTCTCGGCGGCGCTGGTGGGGCTCGAAAACAACGGACTGACGGTGACCATGCGACAGGGAAAGGTGTATGTGTCGCTCGACGAAAAACTGCTGTTTACATCGGGCAGTATCGTTGTTGACCCGGCCGGAGTGAGCGCTCTGAAAAAATTAGCCAAAATACTGGAACAGAATCCCGACATCAGCATCACCATTGAGGGGCATACCGATAACGTACCCTTAACATCAAGCGCCTCAATGCAGGACAACTGGGATTTGAGCGTCAAGCGCGCCACGTCCATTGTCCGCATCCTGCTCGAAAGCGCAAAGATAGCGCCCTCGCGTCTCACTGCCGCCGGACGGGGCGAGTTTATACCTGTGGATGCCGCCAATACGCCTGCCGCACGCCAGAAGAACCGCCGCACCGAAATCATCCTCATGCCCAAACTCGACGAGTTGTATCAAATGCTGGAATAATGGTACAGATAGGCACGGCGATTCTTTCCCCTGATATTTTTGAAAAACAGTTTGTATGCAACCCGCCTTCATGCAGAGGAATGTGCTGTGTATACGGTCAGTCGGGCGCACCGCTCGAAGACGACGAAATTGAAGTTCTCCGCGCAATATATCCGAAAGTGAAACTCTACATGACGCCTGCCGGCATTGCAGCGGTGGAGCAGCAGGGCGTGTACATTACTGATTCCGATGACGACAAGGTAACGCCTCTGATAGGCGATTCGGAGGATTGCGCTTATGCCTGTACTGAAAAAGGAGTGACGTATTGCGCTATTGAAAAGGCGTTTATGAATAAAGAGATTGGTTTTCGTAAACCTCTTTCGTGTCACCTCTATCCGATACGCATCACTAAGTACAAAACCTTTGAAGCGGTGAATTACCACCAGTGGGACGTATGCAACGAAGCCCTGCGGTTGGGAAAAAAGACCGGAACGCCGCTGTACGTGTTTCTGAAAGAGCCTTTGATACGGAAATACGGCGTCGGGTGGTACGAACAGTTGTGCAACCGGATTTAGTTAATTGTGTTCTAATACTCAGTAATCGGTTTGTATTTGGGAACCAATGTTTTGATAATTGTCCAACCTATCAGATAGGCTACTGCGCAAATACAGAAAATGATAAAATATCCGGCAGGTTTTCCTTCAAATCCCATGAAACTCATATTGGTCAGTTCAGCATGAGTAAATAACTTTCCGGCAGATTTTTGCAGAATCAATGAACCCAGGCCACCCGCCATTCCACCGATACCGGTAATTGTAGCGATAGCGGCTTTGGGAAACATATCGCCAACCGTCGAGAAAATGTTGGCCGACCACGACTGATGGGCGGCACATCCAAGCGAAATCAGGAGGATAGGTATCCATGCGACACTCCTGCCCATCGTTGGCTCGAAATGATAGGCAAGCGGCTGCGCAAACAATACGCAAAGCGGGAAAAAGGCGAATATGAGCATCGCTTTCATACGGGCTGCATAAGGGTCGGATCCGGTACGGTTGATAAAAATTGTGGGGAGTTTCCCGCCGTAAATTGATAATACTGTTGTAATGGCATACAGCGTGAAAATCAACGCCATACCCAACCCCTCCGTGGTTTTAATATCAAAAGAATTTCTTAAATAAGAGGGCGTCCAGAACAGGAAGAACCACCACACGCCATCCGTCATGAATTTACCGGAAGCAAATGCCCATGTCTGTTTGTAGGTAAAGCATTTACCGAACGGCATTTTCTTTTCCTCAACGGTTACCGGTATGGCTTCCGTTAGTTTATCCTGCTCAATGTAATCCAATTCGGCCTTGTTGACGAATTTACCTTTTTTGTGAAATGCTTCGGGTTTGTCGTACATAAATACCCAGAACCCCATCCATGCAAAACCTAATACCCCGATGATGATAAACGCCCATTCCCATCCGAACGCTTTTGCTAAAGGAGGGATGGATAGCGGCGCTCCCAATGCTCCTATTGACGCGCCTGCATTGAATATCGAAGTGGCGAAAGCGCGGTCTTTCTTGGGAAAATATTCGGCTGTTACCTTGATGGCCGCAGGGAAGTTGCCCGATTCGCCCAATGCCAGCACACACCGCGCAATCAGGAAACTGTACATACTCACCGTTGCGATCACAACCGCTGTATCACCCGTCGCTTTTGCCAATTCGGCTGCGGAACCAAGCCCCGTCCACAACTCGGTGAAAAGACCGCAGGCAGCGTGCAAACACGCGCCCAAAGACCATACGCCGATAGCCCACAGGAAACCTTTTTTGGTTCCTATCCAGTCGATGAATCTTCCGGCAAAGAGCATACTGATGGCATACGCTAATGAAAACAACCCTGTAATATTTCCGTAAATATTATCGTCCCAATGAAATTCGGGCTTGATAAACTCGTCCCACGTCAGCGACAAAACCTGACGATCGAGGTAATTAATGGTAATTGACACAAACAGTAAACTACAAATAGCCCACCTCCAATTGGTCATTTTTTCTGAAATTTTTTGGGTCATGATAATTTGGTTTTTTATTAATTTGATTCTTATTGTCTTACAGTCTTAATAATGTCCAACGTCTGACGGCACAATTCCGTTATTCTCGCCCAATCGCCGGCAGCAATCACATCTTTCGGAAACAGGTTCGACCCCATTCCCACGCAAACGACGCCTGCATCGAACCATGCTTTGAGGTTTTCTTCGGTGGGTTCCACGCCGCCCGTAGGCATGATGCTCGTCCAGGGGCAAGGACCTTTGACGGCAGCCACAAATTTCGGCCCGCCAACAGATGATCCGGGAAATATCTTCACTATTTCGGCGCCCAATTCTTCGGCGCGCGAAATATCGTTGAGCGACCCGCAACCGGGGCTCCACAATATCTTGCGGCGGTTGCACACAAGAGCCATCTCCTCCTTCAACACCGGCGATACCACAAAATTTGCGCCCAACTGAATGTACAGCGACGCTGTCCCCGCATCCACCACCGAACCCACGCCAAGGATCAAATCGGGAAACGCTTTGGCAGCCCGTTTATTCAGTTCAGCAAATACTTCGTGTGCAAAATCGCCGCGATTGGTAAACTCGAATACCCGAACGCCGCCATCGTAACATGCTTTTAATACCTGCCCGGCCGTTTCGGCGTTCGCATGATAAAACACGGGAATCATACCCGTTTCCTTCATTTTTAATGCGACATCAATTCGCGAAAATCTTGCCATGTTCTGTTTGAATTAACTTTACAAAAATACAGGATTTTTGTTTATGAACAAAAAAATGTATTTTAAATTCATTACTTTTTGTCCGCCGGCAGCAGCCATGCCGCGATACCCAGCAACGGCAGGAAAGAACACATACGATACACGTATTCTATTCCACTGTTATCGACCATTTTTCCGAGCACGGCAGCCGCAATGCCTGCAATACCGAATGCTAAACCGAAAAACAATCCGGCAATGGTTCCCACTTTGCCGGGTAACAATTCCTGTGCGTAAACCAATATGGCCGAAAATGCCGACGACAAAATCAGCCCGATAAGAATACTTAAAACGCATGTCCACAATAGATTCGCATAAGGCATCAGTAATGTGAAAGGCGTTACGCCGAGGATGGAAAACCAGATCACGTATTTGCGGCCGATTCTGTCGCCCACAGGGCCGCCCAGCATGGTTCCGGCAGCGATGGCAAACAAAAATACCGATAAATAGAGTTGTGCATCCCTGATAGAAACGCCAAAACGATGCATCAGGTAGAATGTGTAATAGTTGGTGATGCTCGCCATGTACACGTATTTTGAAAATATCAGCGCCAGCAATACCAGCAGCGTCATGACGATGGTGGAGCGCGGCAGCAACGACTTACGTACTCCGGCAGGTTTCCGGTTGCGTTTTATCCGTTTCAGATTGCCCGCATACCAGCGGCTGATGGGTATCATTACCGCAATGGAAAGCAGGGCGACCAACGAGAACCATTTGACGTTCTGCTGTCCGTAAGGCGCTACGATTAACGCGGCTAACAACGGGCCGAGCGAACCGCCCAGATTGCCGCCCACCTGAAACAGCGATTGCGCCATTCCGTGACGGCCGCCCGACGCCATACGCGCCAACCGCGACGCTTCGGGATGAAATATGGCAGAACCCAAACCAATGAGCGCCACAGAAAGCAATACCTGCCAAAGGGTTTCGGAAAAGGAAAGAAACAACAATCCGGTCATCGTGCAGGTCATCCCGACAGGCAACGACAGCGGTTGCGGTTTCTTATCCGTAAAATACCCCACTACGGGCTGAAGTACTGACGAAGAAATCTGAAACGTGAGCGTGATCAGTCCTATATGCGCATAATCGAGATGCAGCGAATTTTTGATCAACGGATAAATAGCCGATACCAACGATTGGAGCATATCGTTGAACAGATGCGAAAGACTCAGCGACCACAGAATGGCAAATGTGGCTCCGCCCGCCGCAATATTTCTCTTTGTCTGATAATTCATTCTTAATCAGTTTATATCCAACACCTTTAACAAATTATGTCTATCGTGTGAAAACATGGCGCAAAGATAAGTTATTCTATAAAATTCAAATTTACAGAAATTGATTTGCAACATTATTTTTGGGGTTTCGTAATCGGTTGCGTAATTTTTTTTTTGCAAAAGTATTCATCTGTTATTATTTTTCTTTTCTTTGCAGTGAATGTAATTTTAAAAAATATCTGCATGAATACTTTTATAGGTTTATTGATTATTGCGGTCGGAAGTTTCGGCCAATCAAGTTCGTATGTTCCCATCAAAAAGATAAAGGACTGGGCGTGGGAATGTTTCTGGTTAACGCAGGGAATCTTTGCGTGGTTAGTGTTTCCGTATCTGGGCGCCTTGCTGGCTGTTCCTGACGGACAGACGTTGCTGGGCGTTATCGGGTCGGCAGGTAGTACGGCAATCCTCAAAACTGTCGGTTTCGGTGCGCTCTGGGGCGTCGGCGGGTTGACTTTCGGGTTGAGTATGCGTTATCTTGGCGTGGCGATGGGGCAATCCATAGCATTGGGCACATGTTCTGCTTTCGGAACATTGATTCCTGCCATCATAGCAGGAAAAAATCTTTTCGAGGGTAAAGGCCTGATACTGTTAATAGCCGTATCAATTGCTATTGCTGGTATCGCTGTTATCGGATATGCCGGTGCACTGAAGTCGCAAAACATGTCGGAAGAAGAAAAACGAAAAGCCGTCAAGGACTTTGCTTTGAAAAAAGGACTTTTGATCGCCTTACTTGCCGGCGTGATGAGCGCCTGTTTCAATCTTGGACTTGAATCCGGTGTGAAAGCAAAGATGGAAAGTCTGAATGTTCCTGACTTATATGTCGGCCTTCCTGCTACATTGCTGGTTACCATCGGCGGTTTTTTGGTGAATGCCGTTTTCTGTATTTACGAAAACTTTAGAAATAAGACAGGCGGACAATACTTTTCAGTATCAGGAAGCGTGTTAACCAACAACATATTATTCTGTGCTCTGGCAGGTATATTATGGTATTCGCAATTTTTCGGGAAAAGTGTAGGCGAAAGTTTTTTTGACAAAGATAGCGTCATGTTGTTATTTTCGTGGAGTATCCTGATGTCTCTCAATGTATTGTTCAGCAATATCTGGGGTATGATACTCAAAGAATGGAAAGGTGCAGGAAAAAAATCTGTTACTTTTCTTGTTGCAGGATTGCTCGTCCTTATCCTGTCCATTATTTTTACCGGCATCAGTCAACAATAATTGAATTTTGAAATCGTAGAATTTTTGAATATTTTTATCATGAAAGAATCATTAGTAAAAGCGGCTTATGAAGCTGCAAAAGAACAGTACGCCGCATTAGGCGTTGATACTGAAAAAGTATTGGAACAACTTGCCGGCGTCTCGTTGAGCCTGCATTGCTGGCAAACGGATGATGTGCTGGGGTTCGAGAATCCCGAAGGCGGTTTGTCAGGGGGCATTGCCGCTACGGGCAACTTTCCCGGACGCGCGCGTACCATCGGAGAAGTGAAGGCCGACCTGACCAAAGCCGTATCGCTGTTACCGGGCAAGCACCGCGTAAACATTCATGCCATTTATGGCGACTTTGGCGGAAAGTACGTAGACCGCGACCAGATCGAACCTGCACATTTCCAGAGTTGGGTAGACTGGGCAAAAGCCGCCGGACTGAAACTCGATTTCAACTGCACGCTCTTCTCGCACGGCAAATCGGCCGACGGATTTACCCTCTCGCACAAGGACAAAGCCATCCGCGATTTCTGGATTGAACATGTAGATCGTTGCCGCCGCATCAGCGAGTATATGGGCAAAGAACTTGGTTCGGACTGTATCCACAACATCTGGGCGCCCGACGGGTCAAAAGATATAACCGTAGATCGTTACGCTTACCGTAAAAACCTGTGCGATTCGTTGGACAGGATTTTTGAAAAGGAATACACCAACATGAAAGACTGCGTTGAATGTAAACTTTTCGGTATCGGCAGCGAAACATACGTGGTGGGGTCGCACGAGTTCTACATGGGTTACGGCATCTCGCGCAACCGTATGATCACGCTCGACATGGGGCACTTCCATCCCACAGAATCAGTATACGACAAGATTTCATCGCTGCTGTTGTTCTCCGGCGAACTGATGTTCCACGTCAGTCGCGGCGTGCGATGGGACAGCGACCACGTAGTGATTGTCAATGACGACCTGCTCAACTTCGCGCAGGAAATCGTGCGCATGGACGCCCTGAGCCGCGTACACATCGGCCTCGACTATTTCGACGCATCCATCAACCGTATCGGCGCTTATGTGATTGGCGTCCGCGCTACGCAAAAGGCATTCCTGTTCGCCCTGCTCGAACCGTTGAAGAAACTCCGCGAATACGAAGATTCCGGTCGCGGCTTTGAACGTCTTGCATTGCTCGAAGAAAGTAAAACTTTACCCTGGGCGGCAGTTTGGGATTATTTCTGCCTCACGAACAATGTGCCTTCCGGATTGGAATGTATCGAAGACATTGCTAAATACGAAAAGGACGTGCTGAGCAAACGGTAAGAAGTTGTATCACGGTCTTATTCGGACTTCACCACATCCGGATGAAATACCCGGCCACGAAAGCAATGGCGGCGCCAATCATCAGCAATACGAAATATTCTTTTGCAAACATGGCAGGAATATCTCCTGCGGTAGCGCCGTTGACTTTACGGATAGCAATCTCTTTGCGGCGTTCCTCACAGGTAAGCGAAACCAATGATACAAAACCGAACACGCAAATCAGTACGCAAATAGCACAGGGCAAACGCATCTAAATTTTTTCAGGGCAGCCACATCAAAATATCGTATATTTTCGTATTTGCAACGCTATACATCGATTGTATTCCCGAAGGGAAGAGATGATTATAGGATATGGAAATGATGCGTATTGCACAATCCCGAAGGGATGATATCATCAAACATTTGGTATCGTTCTGATGGGAAAATGTCATCCCTTCGGGATTGTTTCTATAATCATTTCATCCCTTCGGGATTATTTCTTCCCTTCGGGAATTTTCGCTTTTGACACGACAGCGTTTTGTCCAATTTTGATAATACTATTTAGATGCGTTTGCCCTGATCTGAACTGAAATTTGTTTGCAGTTCTGAAATTTGTGTTGTTAACCTCAAATTTTTTAAATTTTGGAATCAGAAATTTTGATTATTTTTGCATCGGACTTTAATTCGTAATTGCATGGCATGTTATCTTGATCCAAGAAATGATCTGACCTTCAAGCGTATATTCGGCGAGCATCCCGACTTGCTGATAGATTTTCTGAAAGCCCTGATGCCTTTTCCGGCTGAACGTCAGATCAAGGAAGTAGAATACCTTCCGGCAGAACAGGTTCCCTATATACCGGGGAAGAAGAACTCTATTGTCGATGTAAAGTGCAGGGACAGCAACAATGGCGTATTCATCATAAGTAACCGATATCAAAGAAAGGTAATCCGTGTCATCCACGTTCAAAATAATCAAAAATCAAAAATATGTTCACACATCATCTCAAAATCGCGTTCCGCAACCTGCGGAACTACAAAACACAAAACATCATCAGCATCATCGGGCTGGCGGTAGGGTTTACCTGTTTTGCCTTTTCGGCATTATGGATCAGGTACGAAATGAGTTACGATAACTTTCACCCGAAAGCCGACAGGATTTATCGCGTAAATACAGCTCTTTTTAAGTGGAATGAAATCGAATCAAGCGGTTCCGGTGAAATACGGAGCGGTGCACCTTATCAGTATGCAAACTGGCTAAAATCTACTTTCCCGGAAATTGAAGATGCTTGCGCAGTACAACTCAGGAAATATGACGAACGTATTTCATTTTTATATCTTGACCACAATTTTTGCGAAATCTTTGATGTGAACTTACCGAAAGATCTTTTTGTAGAGGGACTCACCGACCGACCAGTTGCCGTTACGTCTGAACTTAATAATGATGAATCTGCAAAGTTCATAAAGGAACAATTCAACTATGACGTACAGGCAATGGTAACCCGCTGGCCTGCAAATACCAATATTCCATTTACAGTGGCTGTTCCTTTAAACGTTCGTTACAACGAAACACAATTGAACAACTTGAATTTAAGAATATTTGATTTATACATTTTAATAAAGGACGGAGTAGATATACAAGCGCTTGAAAAAAAGTTAGATAAGGTTGAGATTCAAGGATGGAATACTCCCATATCTCTTGTACTTACGCCATTGAAACAGCTGCGATATAAAGACCCGACAGGGAATATTGGATCTGAAATTAAATTCAGCCATATCCAAATCTTCTCAATTGCGGGACTGCTGGTTATTTTGTGTTCGCTGTTCAACCATTTGACGCTGTATGTTACCCGTGTACGGATGAGACTGCGCGAATTAGCCCTGCGCAAGGTGAACGGCGCCTCCGACTGGCAAATCGCCGCCACGCTCTATACCGATTTCCTGTTGGTTATTCTGTTGTCGCTCGTTGCCGGTTTCATGCTGATTGCCTGGTTACTTCCAACCTTCAGGGAATACGCAACCATCGGGAGCAACAATATCAGTATTTATGGCGAACTATTGTTTTATGCCGTTTTGTTGATGGTGTGCGGATTCATTACCGGCGGCATTCCTATTTTGTATTTCCGCAAGCAAGTGTTGAACGAAAGCATTAAAGGTGCCGGAAGTCCTGGCTCTCGAAATCTGTTTCAAAGGGTTTGCCTGCTGGTGCAGTTGATCATCAGTTTGGGATTGATGTTTTGTTCCGTTGTTTTTATCAAACAGTTGCATTTTTTACAAAATACCGATCTGGGTATCAACCGTCGTAACATTGCTTCCGTACAAGCCAGATGTTGCCCGCTACTTCCGCCTTATGCCGATCAAATCAAACAGGTACCCGGAATTATTGATGCAACTCCTATAGATGGTAATGGTTTTCTTGAGGATATGAATCGCAGCAGTAGTACTATGAATTTTGAAAAAGACGGGAAAAAGGTATCATTTACTATTTTTCATCTAAACGCAGACGCTCGTTTTTTTGACTTCTTTGGAGTTGAAATCATTGAAGGCGAAGTTTTTCCCAACGAATTTAACGGATATGAAAATCAAAGGTTCATTATCAATGAAACTGCAATGAAGGAAATAGGAGAAGAATTGACAAAATCCCAAAACTTCGCAGGGGTTGCACGGGACTTTTATCTCATCCCGACAGCAAAAGTGAAACCAACAGAGATCATTTATCCTAATCCCCAATATAACTTTTTAAGCGCTATTGCCTATAAATACGAAGAAGGTATGCGCAAGCAAACCGAGCAAGCCGTCACCAAATGGTTGCGCAAGGAGTTTCCTGATCAGGGGGAATTTGAAATCAATTTCGCCTATATGGAAGATATTTTTGAGGAATACTTCAAGTCGGAACGGGCATTGCTTACGCTTTTGTCCGTAATGACCCTTGCCTGTATCCTGATTGCCGTTTTCGGGGTGTATTCGCTGACCAGCCTCACCTGTCAGCAGCGTCGCAAGGAAATAGCCATTCGCAAAGTTCATGGTGCAGAAATAGTAGACATCATGAACATCTTTTTCAAGGAATATCTGCTATTGCTTGCCTTGGCGGCGCTTGCAGCTTTTCCTGCGGGATACCTCATCATGAAACGCTGGGTGGAAGGTTACGTAAAACAAACCTCAATGGATGCATGGCTGTATGTGGCGATTTTCCTTGTCGTGTTTGTAGTGATTGTATTCTCCATCTTTTCGACGGTATGGAGGGCGGCAAACCGGAATCCGGCGGAAGTGGTGAAAAGCGAGTAGGGGCAAGACATGTCTTGCCCGCACATAAAAAAATCCGTGATAATCCGTTTGATTCGCGTCATCCGCGTTCTATTATCAAAAAGTTCTTTGAAAATGCAATTTAGCTAGTCTCAAGACATGCTTTGTCTATCAGTTCCGGATGCGAACAAAAGTGGATAATCCGCACACAATTTTTTCTCAATAAATCGGCTATCTGATTGGTTGTCATATTTCCGGTTCGTAACAAAACGATTTTGGGCGGACAACCATTGATAAAACTGATATCATAGAAATCGGCGTCGAAAGTAACAATTACGTAATTTTTTTTTCGGGCATAATCCCAAATATCAATATCTTCGGCGTCCATTAATCCCAATTCCCGCACTTGCCTGCAATCGGGATAATAGTCCGACAATTTCGAAACAATCCGGTACGAAATATTTTGGTCGAACAATAACCTCATAAATATTGAACTTTATGTTCCTTGTCGGCAGCAAATGCAAGACATGCCAATATATCGGGCTCTGTAAGTTCGGGAAAGTCTTCAATGATTTCATTGTAAGTCATTCCCGCCGCCAACCAGCCCAAAACATCGTACACGGTAATCCGCGTACCTTTGATACAAGGTTTGCCAAATCGAATATCGGCATTACGTTTAATAATTTGTTTATAATCAATCATAGTGATAAATTTGCACAAAAATAATAATAATAAATCATCAATCAAAAATTAAAAATTGTATCATGATCAAAACAGCAAATCTTCAAAAGGTCTTCCGCACGGAAGAAGTGGAAACGTGGGCGTTGAACGACGTCAGTTTAGACATCGCCGAGGGCGAGTTTGTCGCCATTATGGGGCCGTCCGGGTGCGGCAAATCCACGTTGCTTAATATTCTCGGGCTTCTGGATAACCCTACCGGCGGCAAGTACTTCCTCAACGAAACGGAAGTAAGTACGTATCCCGAACGGCAACGCACACGGCTACGCAAAGGCGTCATCGGGTTTGTGTTCCAGAGTTTCAACCTCATCGAGGAGTTGAACGTGTACGAAAACATTGAACTGCCGCTGCTCTACATGGGCATACCGGCAACCGAACGGAAAAAGAAAGTGCAGGCGGCTATGG
>Ga0082212_10004149_pt1 | contig 20213 bp, 21 predicted proteins | sample TergutNt197P3_FD_71548 | JGI IMG/M metagenome (GOLD analysis project Ga0082212, IMG submission 71548) | Neocapritermes taracua P3 segment gut microbial communities from Petit-Saut dam, French Guiana - Nt197 P3 | ecosystem: Host-associated > Arthropoda: Insects > Digestive system > Gut ... | reverse complement strand
ACGCAAAAACAGTTATTAACACAGCCAAACGACTGCTGCGCGGCGGCGGGGCACTGTGTTTTGAACATGACGCACGAAACGCCGAAGCGACAAGGGCACTCTTGCACGCGAGCCAAGCTTTCACGACAGCCGAATCGCACCTGGACTTGACCGGTCGCCCGCGCTTCGTCTGCGCGATTCGCAATGATCAACCAGGACACCGATGCGAAGAATCGGTGCCCAAGGTGCGAAAATGACTACATGCCGCGCATCATAGACGCCACCGCGAACCCACAAACAGCGATTCTTGCTGCGCTGAACGTGATACGAGACGGCGGCTGCGTCGTGCTGCCAACAGATACGGTCTACGGGATAGCTGCCAATCCGTTCAATCCAGATGCGGTACAACACCTGCTCGACACGAAACGCCGCGGCAAAGATATGCCGCCCCCGATTCTGATAGCTGACGCGCGAACGATGTTTGCCCTGGCAGCCGAAATATCCCAGCCGCTGGAAGCGGTCACCGAGAGGTTTTGGCCTGGAGGGTTGACCGTGATCGTCAAAACCCATCCCGCACTAGCAGCCTTCGCGCCCAAGTCGGCGACGATAGCGCTGCGGGTACCGGCTCACCGCTTCACCTGCGATCTACTGCGCATAACCGGCCCGCTGGCAGTGAGTTCGGCAAATATCAGCGGCAACCCGCCAGCTACTACCAATGCAGCCGCCGTCGCACAGTTCGGTGAGCAGGTGCCGCTCTATCTCGATTTTGACGCGACGCCCGGGTCAGAGCCGTCAACTATCCTCGACATGACAGGTGCCACGCCCAAAATCTTGCGGTCAGGAGTGGTCAGTGCCAAGGAATTGGGTGAGGTTATTGAAATCCAAACCTGAGCCAACATCTAATGCCACGACGACGGTCAGTCAACATGCGCTGCGGACACGGCAACTGCTGTGGGCAGGTCTTGTCGGCGGGCATATCAGTGCAATCTGTTGCATCGTGGTTTTCGGAATATGGCTTCAAGCCCCAGGAGCAGCAACCGCCGCCATCTTTGCGGCGCTGACCTTACTGTTCTTCACTATCGGACAAGCAGTGCAGGTGATTGTCGCCGATGCTGACCCGCGTGTCGTCTTGATTACAGCTTTGGCAAGCTACGTCGCCCGCGTTACTATCTTGGGAGTCCTGCTGCTGCTAGCGCTGAACAATCTGGAACGATTCGATTTCATCCGTCCGGTAGCTGCAATAACTACCACTTTCGTCACAGTCGTGGGCTGGCTGGGAGCCGAATTTTGGATGTTCTCGAAGCTGCGGATACCACGTTTCGACCCGCCAAGTGAACCGGCGCCGACACATGACTAGTCCATCTGCGCCAAGTTCGGGAAATCACGAAGATTTGCCTGATAGCATCGGGCACAACAAGACGCAACAAGATGGTTTAGACGCAGGCATGCGCGTACTTGCTATTCTAATTTCTGGGATAGTCTTCTACGGCGCACTCGGCTGGGGTTTAGATTTCTTATTGAATACTGGATTTTGTATGCCTATCGGACTGATTATCGGTACGGTAGCTGGTATCTATCTAGTGATCAAGAAGTACGGACAGATGTAGCGATACATCAGAAGGGAGCCAGGATGCAGCCGAGCGATGGCTTCTTGGTTCTGCTGGAAGGTGATTTTGTCCCCCCAAGCACCGAGAGTTTCAACTCGCGTCCGCTATTTCCTAGTGACGGTTGGATACAGTGCCATGCACACGGTGAAGCTATTCCAGCCCACTGTGCCGATTTCGTGCCAACCTGGACGGATGCCTGGCTCACCAACCACGTCGCTCAGGCAGTGATAGCGACGCTGGTGGTCATCGGATTCTGGCTTTTCGTCGCACACAATCACAAGATCGTCCCAGGTAAACGACAGTTCATCGGAGAGTGGGTCTACGATTTCGTCCGCAACGGAGTCTCCAAAGACATCCTGGGTCACGAATTCCGCAAATACACCCCCTATTTGGTGGCGTTGTTCAGTTTCATTTTGGTTAACAACCTTTTTGGTGAATTCTTCGTCTTCATGTTCCCAACCTTCTCAAAGATCGGCTTCGCCTACGGTCTGGCGCTATGCACCTTCGTGCTCTACAACGCCGTAGGTATCCGAAAATATGGCTTTGGGAAGTACATAAAGAAAATGGTGCTGCCCCCAGGAGTGCCTTGGTACGTCACCTGGCTGATTATCCCGCTAGAAGTGCTGTCGAACTTCATCGTGCGTCCCTTCACACTCGCGCTGCGACTTTTTGCCAACCTTTTCGCCGGACACTTAGTCATCTTGGTATTCGTACTGGGCGGCACCTGGCTGCTGGAGCAAAAAGACAACTGGTTCTACAACCTGTCTGGAGCGGTCTCCATCGCTTTCAGCTTCGCCATATTCGCCCTAGAGATTTTCATCGGGGCGTTACAGGCATATATCTTCACTGTGCTAACCGCGCAGTACGTCCACTCGGCAATCGCTGAGGAACACTAATCGTGACTACACAAAATAAAACCATCCGGAAGGAAAACTAATGCTAACCATCTTGGAGATAAACGGCTCATTCAACATGCTTGGGTACGCACTGGCAACCATAGGCCCAGCGCTCGGCGTGGCATGGATCTTCTCCTCAGTCATAAACGGTACCGCGCGTCAGCCCGAGGCTCGCAGCGCCATGATGGGAACGGCCATCATCGGATTCGCCGTGGTTGAAGCTCTCGCCATTATTGCGATCGCTTTGGCGTTCGTCTTGTCGTGAAGCCTGCCATGTTGCCCCTGGAAGGTCTTGGGCCGCTACTGCCTGAGCACATCTCTGAACTCGTCGTCGGAGTTGCGCTGTTCGGGATTATCTGGTTCGTGGTCGCCACTAAGATCATGCCGATCTTTGAGAAGACCTACACTGCGCGTACCGAAGCGATCAGCGGTGGTCTAGAGAAGGCTGAAATTGCCCAGCAGCAAGCAAGCGCCGCGTTGGAGGAGTATCAAGCTCAACTCGCGACCGCGCGTGCCGAGGCCGCCAAGATTCGTGAAGACGCTAAGGCTCAGGCGGGGGAGATCGCTGCCGAGATGAAAGCGCAGGCGACTGCGGAGTCACAACGCCTGATCGAAACTGCGAAAGCCCAGATTGAGGCAGACAGATCACAGGTCATGCGTTCGCTGCGCAAGGAAATCGGCGGTTTAGCTACTGAACTTGCCGGCAAGATAGTTGGCGAATCTTTAGAAGACGACCAACGTGCCAAGCGCAGCGTTGACCGCTTCTTGGACGAACTTGAAGCCCAATCCGCGGACGCTAAGTAGGTAAACCATGAATACCGCAGCGTTAGCCCGTCAGGATCAGCTTGATGCTGTCACCGGGCAGTGTGATTCAAACGCCGAGTTGGCGTTTGAACTGTTCGCGGTGGTGGATTTGTTGGATAAACAGCCCAGGCTGCGCAATGGCTTAGCTGACCTGAATACTGATGATGCGGCCAGAGCACAACTGGCGGCAGGCGTATTTGGCACACACTTAGTTCACGCCAGCGAGATTGTGGTCGCCGCCGCGAAGTTACATTGGGTATCCGCGGCTGAGCTCGTAGCGGCGTTGGAACGCCAAGGAGTCCGTGCGGCATGCATCAGCGCCCAAGCCGATGGCAAGCTCGACCAGGTAGCAGATGAACTATTTCGCTTCTCGCGGCTAGTCGCCGGTGATCGGGAGCTCCAGGAGGCGCTAGCTGACCGAACAGTCGACGTAGCGGCCAGGCAGCGTCTGATAGCCGACCTTTTGGATGGGAAAGTACACCCGATCACGCTGAACCTTGCGCAACGCGGGTTGCTGCTCAAAGTGCGCACGGTTGAAATGGCTTGGGCATCAATGCTGCAAATAGCTGCCGAACTTCAAGATAAGACGGTGGCGCTGGTGAAAGTGGCTCGTCCGCTCACCGTGGAGCAGCGGATGCGGATGACAGAAATTTTGACGAAACAATTCGGGAAACCGCTAAGCCTGCAAGTCAGCGTCGATGAGAATGTGCTGGGCGGGGTTCTCGTCAGAATCGGTGATGAAGAAATTGATGGAACTGTGTTGGAGCGGCTGAACACAGCGAAAAAGACTATTAACTGAAACGAAGAAGAAGGCAAGTTAATGACAGAACTGACCATACGTCCCGAAGAAATCCAGGACGCTCTCAACCGGTTCGTTTCCAGCTTCGATCCGGGTAATGCAACCCGCGAGGAGATCGGCACCGTGATCACCTCCGGCGACGGAATCGCCAGAGTTGCAGGACTTCCCTCTACGATGGCGAACGAGTTGCTCGAATTTTCCAATGGGGTGCTCGGGATTGCTTTGAACTTAGATGAACGTGAAATTGGCGTCGTCGTGCTTGGGGACTCTGATGGCATCGAGGAAGGTTCAATCGTCAAGCGCACCAATGAGGTGCTGAGCGTGCCAGTTGGGGACGGATATCTGGGACGCGTCGTCGATGCGATGGGGAATCCTATTGACGGACTGGGCGAGATCAAAGGCATTGACGGGCTCCGAAAGCTCGAATTGCAGGCCGCTGGTGTGATGGACCGCCAGTCAGTGAAAGAGCCGTTGCAAACTGGAATCAAGGCCATCGACGCCATGATTCCCATAGGACGCGGACAGCGCCAGTTGATTATCGGCGACCGGAAAACCGGAAAGACCGCTATCGCTATCGATGCCATCATCAACCAGAAGGAAAACTGGGAATCGGGCGACCCGAAGAAGCAGGTGCGTTGCATCTATGTGGCAGTGGGGCAAAAAGGTTCGACGATCTCCAGTTTGAAGACTGCCTTAGATGAGGCTGGAGCGATGCCATACACCACCATCGTGCATGCGCCGGCATCAAACCCCGCCGGTTTCAAGTACATCGCCCCCTATGCCGGTTCAGCCATCGGTCAGCATTGGATGTACCAGGGCTATCACGTTTTGATCGTTTTTGATGATCTGACCAAACAGGCAGAGGCGTATCGAGCCATGTCGCTGCTGCTGCGCCGTCCTCCAGGTCGCGAAGCCTACCCAGGCGACGTTTTCTATCTGCATTCGCGCTTGCTGGAACGTTGCGCAAAGCTGTCAGATGAACTCGGCGGCGGTTCGATGACTGGTCTGCCGATCATTGAGACCAAAGAGAATGACGTTTCTGCCTACATCCCGACGAACGTTATCTCCATTACGGACGGCCAAATCTTCTTGCAATCTGATCTGTTCAACGCCAACCAGCGTCCCGCTATTGACGTCGGCATCTCTGTCTCACGTGTCGGCGGCGATGCGCAAGTCAAAGCGATGAAAAAGGTTGCTGGTACCTTGAAGATTTCGTTAGCGCAATTCCGCGACATGCAGGCGTTCGCAATGTTTGCTTCCGACCTGGATGCAGCCACCAGACGACAATTGGAGCGCGGCCAGCGTTTGACCGAGTTGTTGCGCCAGCCACAGTATTCGCCTTATGCAGTTCCAGACCAGGTAGTCAGTGTTTGGGCGGGCACCAATGGCATGTTCGACAATGTTGCTATCGCCGACGTACTACGGTTTGAGAAAGAACTCCTGGAGTATCTCAAACGCAATACCGATGTGCTTACGAAAATCGCCGAAAGCCAGCAATGGAATGACGAGATTGAGCTTGAGGTAAGTGAGGCCATCAATGAGTTTAAGAAGCAATTCATCGCTGGCAACGGGAAACCATTACTTTCTGGGGAGGATGCGAATAAGGCTATCGAGACTGACGCGATGTCCAACGAGCAGATCGTGATAGGGAAGAGACGCTAACAATGGGCGCTAGTCTGCGAGAGCTGCGTCAACGCCGGAAATCGGTGATGGCGACAAAGAAGATCACCAGGGCGATGGAGTTGATTGCTTCGTCGCGGATCATTAAAGCCCAACGTGCTGCTGGACGTGCAGTTCCTTTCACCCGGGAACTGAATCGAGCAGTATCAGCCGTAGCGACATATTCAAAGCTCGACCACCCGCTGACTAGGCAACCTAGCGAAGAACCCAAACGCGTCGCGGTTTTTTTCATCACCAGTGACCGCGGAATGAACGGGGCATATTCGGCTAATGCGATAAAGGCTGCTGATCGCACCGTGCGGCGAATGCTGGACGAAGGCAAAGAAATTCTACGCTACGTGGTTGGTAGTAAAGGTGTTTCGCATTTGAAATTCCGGCAGTTAGCCATTGAGGCGCAGTGGGAAGGCTTTTCTGATTCCCCAACCTATTCGGACGCTTGCAGTATCGCCGACCGCTTAGTTGCTGATTTCTTGAAGCCCACTGAAGCTGGAGGGGTGGACGAAATCTGGGCGATCTATACCAGGATGGAATCCATGCTTACCCAGACCCCGCGAATCCGGCGTATCTTGCCGCTAGAAGTGGTGGAAGGGGTACATGAAGTAGGTGCGAGCGAACTGATGCCGCTCTACGAGTTTGAACCCAATCCCGAAACCGTGCTGGATTTGCTACTGCCGCTGTATGTACGCAGCAGAATCTGGTTCTTCCTGCTGCAATCTGCTGCTTCCCAGTTGGCCAGCCAGCAGCGCGCAATGAAATCAGCCACCGATAACGCTCAGCAACTTGAGGAGCGTTTGACCAGGAAAGCTAATCAGGCCAGACAGGCCGAAATTACGCAAGAAATAAGTGAAATCGTTGGCGGCGCAGCTGCGTTAGCCGAACAGAATTAGGCATGGAGTGGAAATGACTGTAACCGTCGAATCTCAAACACTTTTGTCCGGTCGCGTAGTCCGCGTCATCGGCCCTGTGGTTGATGTCGAATTCCCCGCTGACGCGATGCCCGATCTCGAATATGCGCTACAGGTAGAGATCGCAGAAGCCGACGCTACCCGTACCATTACCTTAGAGGTCGCGTTGCACATTGGCGACAACACTGTACGTGCCATTTCATTGAAACCCACCGATGGGCTGCGGCGGGGGACGAAGGTCATCAATACCGGCCATCCCATTTCGGTTCCGGTTGGTGAAGTGACCAAAGGTCGAGTCTGGAATGTCATCGGCGAGTGTTTGAACGAAGATATTTCCAACTTGGAGATTAAAGAACGCTGGCCGATTCATCGGCAAGCTCCGGCGTTCGATGAACTGGAGCCAAAGACCCAGATGCTGGAAACCGGCATCAAAGTACTCGACCTCCTCACCCCGTATGTGCAAGGCGGAAAGATCGGGCTGTTTGGCGGCGCTGGTGTTGGCAAGACCGTTTTGATTCAGGAAATGATCTATCGCATTGCCCACAATTTCGGTGGCACTTCAGTGTTCGCTGGAGTGGGGGAGCGCACCCGCGAAGGCAACGACCTGATTCACGAGATGATCGAAGCCGGTGTGATGAAAGACACTGCGTTAGTTTTCGGGCAGATGGATGAGCCGCCTGGGACGAGGCTGCGGGTCGCGCTTTCGGCGTTGACGATGGCTGAATACTTCCGCGATGAGATGAAACAAGACGTTTTGTTGTTCATCGATAATATTTTCCGCTTTACTCAAGCTGGGTCGGAGGTATCTACGCTGTTGGGCAGGATGCCGTCGGCTGTGGGATACCAGCCGAACCTTGCCGATGAGATGGGGCAGTTGCAGGAGCGAATCACTTCGACTAAGGGGCACTCCATCACGTCGATGCAGGCCATCTACGTCCCAGCAGACGACTACACCGACCCTGCTCCGGCTACTACCTTCGCGCACTTGGACGCTACTACCGAGTTGAGCCGTGAAATCGCTTCGCGAGGTCTGTATCCGGCGGTCGACCCGTTAACGTCAACGTCGCGGATTCTTGACCCGCAGTTTATTGGGCAGACCCATTACGATGTGGCGATTAGGGTAAAGCAGATTTTGCAGCGCAACAAAGAATTGCAAGACATCATCGCAATTTTGGGCATCGATGAACTCAATGAGGAAGACAAGATCATCGTGGCCAGGGCGCGCAGGATTCAACAATTCCTTTCGCAGTGCACCTATATGGCCGAAAAGTTCACAAACATTCCAGGCTCAACTGTTCCGCTGGCAAACACCATTGAGAGTTTCCAGATGATCTGTAACGGCGATGTCGACCATATTGCTGAGCAGGCATTCTTCAATGTTGGAGACATGGAGATGGTCATGGAGAACTGGGACAAAATCCAAAAGGAACGCTGATATGGCCGGAACTGTTCGGGTAGAAGTCGTTGCAGCCGAAGGTCTCGCATGGGAGGGCGACGCGCTTTCCGTCATCGCGCGCACCACTGAAGGCGATGTTGGCATTTTGCCGCACCATGAACCGTTCCTTGCCGCGCTGGTTCCCTGCGTTGCTGAAATCTTGACGCAAACCGGAGGTCGAGAGTTTGTTGCAGTCGACGGTGGTTTTATTTCGGTGGCAGACAATAGGGTTTCCATCCTTGCCGGATACGCGCAGCTAGCGGCCGAAATTGACGGCGTAACTGCTAGAAAAGAGCTGGAGAGCCTCGAAAAGCTGATTGAATCCGAAGCTGCCGATGAGGAAACGTTGACTAGATACCAGCGGCTGCAAGTCCAAGTCTGGGCATCGCAGCGGGCGCAAGAACAAAGCCGATAGGATGCCATTCAGCGATGCAGTACATAGTTCCGTTAACTGAGATCATCGCTGTAATAGTAGCCATTTGCATCATCGTTCCTGTGGGTTGGCTCTTTCTTAAACGACGCTGGTTGGCGCGCAAAGGTGGCCTTTTCGATTGTTGTCTACGGCTGCCAGATTCAGGTTCTGGTAAGGGCTGGGTGTTGGGAGTGGCTCGCTACAACGGCCAATATTTGGAATGGTTTAGGATTTTTGCCATCACTTTTCGTCCCCGGAAGGTTTTTGATCGGGCTGCGGTGGAAGCAAAGACTCAGCGTGATCCCGAAGCTGATGAGAGCGGACTGCTGATGAGCGGACAACGGATCATCATGTTGCGCCGGGTGGATGGCCGCGAATGGGAACTAGCCATGTCACAAGAATCAATCACTGGACTGCTGAGTTGGTTACACGCAGCCCCGCCAGTGGAAGCTCCCGGGTTGTAGCCAGCCGTTTTGGTGAATTAGCAGACGAGCTGTCGGCAGTAACCGCTAGGGTAGTTTGCATGGTGAAACTGACGCGCATCTATACCAAGACCGGCGATGACGGACAGACTTCGCTGGGGGACATGTCACGTACGGCAAAGACTGATCCTAGAGTAGAAGCCTATGGCGCAGTCGATGAGGCAAACTCCTTTATCGGTTTGGCGCTGGCACAGTCTGATTTGGATTCAGAAATTGCCCAGGTGCTGGCCGTTATTCAGAATGAACTCTTTGATCTTGGTGCTGATCTTTCCAAACCCGGCGATTGGAGCGACCCGAAATCGCTGCGGATGGAACGCAAAGCAGTGACGCGTTTGGAAACCTGGTGTGACCATTTTGGTAAGGCGTTACCAACGCTCCGCTCCTTTGTGCTTCCTGGCGGTGGCCAAGCCGCCGCTGCGTTGCATTGTGCTCGGGCGGTGACCCGGCGAGCCGAACGTGAGGCTTGGCGCGTCGGCGCTACTCCAGGAGCTGTAAACCCGCACGTCCTGACCTATTTGAATCGTCTGTCCGATCTACTCTTTATCTTGGCCAGAGCCGCGTCCAGTACCGACGGCGAAGTGCTCTGGATACCTGGAGGTGATCGGCAACCCGCCGGACTCGTTGGTTGAGCAGGCGCGGTACGTGTCGGCTGGTCGAAACCGCGAGCAAAATCACCGGTCGTAGCCTTTGATTTCTGCGAGGGAATCAACCACGCCGTAGGTCTGGAATGCCTCTAGTATGATGAAAGCGTGAAAAAACTCTTAACTATTCTAACCATCAGTATTTTTGCCCTTTCTGGCTGTAGCCCGCAGCTTGCTGAATCTGAAACCACTACTGGGCAGCAGACAGATGCGCCGCAAACTTCTGCTGCGCCTGGAACTGTCAACTGTGAATACGTTGCAGATGCCAGACCCGCAGCAAAGGCCGTAAATCCGCCTGCGAGTGTGAATGTGCGTGCTGTTGGGACTTCCAGCGTCACAATGATGTTAAATGGCAAACCTGTTGAAATAACTTTAGACTTGGAGCAGGCACCATGCACTGCAAATTCCTTCGAGTCGCTGGCTTCACAGGGCTATTTTGACAACACGCAATGTCATCGTCTAGTTGATGGTAATGGCTTGTATATCTTGCAGTGCGGCGACCCCACCGCTACTGGCACTGGAGGGCCAGGCTACGTCTTTGCCGACGAACTGGCAGGCATCACCGGCTATCCGGCGGGTACAGTTGCGATGGCCAATGCTGGACCAAATACTAATGGCTCGCAGTTCTTCTTGGTTTATGAAGAAAGTATGTTGCCGCCAAACTACACAGTATTTGGGACAGTAGATGTCGTCGGGTTGGAAGAAATCCGCGCTATCGCAATGGGCGGTCAAGATGGCAGTTCTGGAGCCTCCGGCGGTGGAAAACCCGAACTTCCAGCCGAAATTTCTCAAATGAGTGTCGGCTGACAGCCTCTCTGGCTGGTTGCTGCCGACTACTCCCGCTGATTGAGTTCCGGTTGAAAACCGGTGTATCGAAATACCGAAGGTGGTTGCCGCCGACCCGGTGGTTGAGTGCTAGCTGTCAAGCTAGCGTATCGAAACCAGCGTCGGTGTATCGAAATACCGAAGGTGGTTGAGTACCGACGTTAGCGTCGGTGTATCGAAACCCCAAAGGTTGCCTCACGAGCTTTTACCCTCACTCGTGACTTTCGATAGTCATTGCCGAACCGGCGATTTGTTTCAGATCTGAGAGGAAAAGCTGCGGATCGATGGCAATTCCCGCCTGTTGCAGTCCAGGTTTGTGCAGTGTCCCATTCAGGTATTGGAGAACAGTCGCCGCTGCGGCCGCAGAAGTCAGCTCGTATGCGTCGGAGTGTGTGATGGACATCCGGATACGATCATGACCATCGCCACTAGCTTCTAAAACCATGACAGTCCCATAGGGCGGTCTATGAAATGTTTTTAGCCCTACCTCGAACAGTGTCAAACCCAAGCCTGTTAATGGGCGGATTTTTTGCAGAATGTAGGAAAGTGGCATGACTACATAATCAACGACCGGATGGAATCCGGCGATCATCACGCGGGCATCTCGCAGGCCTGGTATCGCTTGTGGAAGTTCATGGATTTCGGTCATCGCCATTGGCACACACAGACGTTTGCCAAACACCGACCCAAAGTCGATTGACTCGTAGCTGCTCCACGAAAAACGCCTCCAGCGCCCATCTTTCCAGCCTTCGGTGCGGAAATCGGCAATCTCGCGTCCGAATTCTTTTCCAGTCTCGACGCTGAACTCATACGCGCTCCAATTCGCTGCCAACAACAAACTGATCTGCACTGAGCGTAAGGATTGAAATTTGTCTGCAACAGCTCTGGCAAGCACCGCAGGCATCCCCGGATGAATCCCAGCTCCGACAATCATCGCTTGGTCTGTCTTGGCGTAACGCACAGCAATCTCGCTCAGGATTCGCTGCTTGGATTCGGTGTCGATCAGGATATCTAGCCAGTCCGCTCCAGCTTTGAGCACGGTGTCGGCAACGTATTCCAACTGATTCAGTACCGGAGCAGCGACAACCACCAAATCTGACCCTGCTATTGCAGAATCCAGTCTGTTGTTTCCTACCTGCACCGCCACTAAACGTTGTGAGTTTGATGGGGCTAGCTGCGCTGTATCCGATTTCTGGAGTATCGCTTCGCGTGCGGCCTGGAGTTTTTCATAGTTCCTTCCCAGCAACACTACTTCGGCATCCGAATACTGGAAAACGATTTCAGCAATCCGTTTTCCTGCGACTCCCGAACCTCCCAAAACCGCAATTCTGGTCATGAGCCATTCTCCCATATGCAGTGATTCCCTACGCGCAAGCTGGCAGGGGAGTACTGAATCGATTAGCTAGTCCCGCAGGAAGTGACAACACCTGAGCTAGTTCCGTGATTTAGTCGCCGTGACCCGATAATCTTCAGCGGTGAGCACTTCTACTGCGGCGACGAACCAGGGCTACGAGGCCAGGCACCTGCTGGTGCTGGAAGGTCTGGAAGCCGTACGGAAGCGACCTGCAATGTATATCGGTTCGACTGATACCCGCGGGTTGATGCACTGCCTGTGGGAACTCATCGACAACTCCGTCGATGAGGCGTTAGCGGGCTTCGGCAATAAGATCGATGTCAGGTTGTTGGCAGATGGCAGCATCGAAGTTCATGACGTTGCCAGAGGCATACCGGTAGATATTGAGCCAAAAACGGGTTTAAGCGGCGTCGAAGTTGTTTTTACGAAGCTGCACGCTGGCAGCAAATTTGGGGGCGGTTCCTACAACGCGGCAGGAGGGTTGCATGGCGTTGGCGCTTCGGTAGTGAACGCGTTAAGCGCCAGGCTTGATGTTGAGGTGGATCGCGCCGGGGTAACACATGCAATGAGTTTTCGCCGTGGCGTCCCTGGGGTGTTCAGTTCTGACACCCCTGACGCGGTCTTCAACGCTGGTTCGCAACTGCGTAAAATTGGCAAGGCTGGCAAGGGTGTAACTGGGACGCGCATTAGGTATTGGCCAGATCGCCAAATCTTTCTTAAAGATGCACAGCATTCGTTGCAGCAACTCTTAGATCGCTCCCGGCAAACCGCGTTTTTGGTGCCAGGTCTGGAGATTGCCGTTCGTGATGAACGCACCGGCGAAAGCTATTATGAGTCGTTCAAACATGACGGCGGTTTCACCGAGTTTTGTGACTATTTAGCTCCCGATCCGCAGCTTTCCCAAGTGATTCGCATCCAAGGCAGCGCCAATTTCACCGAAACCGTGCCGATGCTTGACGAACAAGGAGCGATGACACCCACCGATGTCGACCGGGTGCTAGAAACCGATATCGCACTTCGCTGGGGGACCGGATATGAGACGAAGGTACGTTCTTTTGTGAACACCATCGCCACCGGCAAAGGCGGCACCCACATCACCGGACTGGAACGCGGACTCACTAGGGCTTTCTCAAAGGCGTTAGACGGAACCCGAATCTTGAAAGCCGGAGAAGAAGTCAACAAAGAGGACATTCTTGAAGGACTCACCGCTGTGGTCACTGTTCGGATGGAAGAACCCCAGTTTGAGGGTCAAACCAAGGAAGTTTTGGGTACTCCGCCAGTGGCCAGACTGGTTTCCAAGATCGTGGAGCAGCAGCTTGGGGACTTTTTGACTTCCAATCGGGCTGCCATCAGAACCCAGGCGCGTTCGCTGATGGAGAAGGTAGTTTCGGCTTCTAGAACCCGAGTGCAAGCCAGAGTTCATCGTGATGCACAACGCCGCAAAAATGCGCTGGAATCGAGTGCGCTTCCGGCGAAGCTGGCCGATTGTCGTTCCAGCGACGACCAACGGACAGAGCTATTCATTGTGGAAGGTAATTCAGCGTTGGGGACGGCAAAACTCGCCAGAGATTCAGAATTCCAGGCGCTGCTTCCCATCCGGGGCAAAATCCTAAACGTTCAAAAAGCCTCGGTAACTGACATGCTAAAAAATGCCGAATGTTCGTCAATCATCCAGGTCGTTGGAGCGGGTTCAGGACGCAGCTTCGACATTGAACAAGCTCGTTATGCGAAGGTCATTTTCATGGCTGACGCAGATTCGGATGGAGCTCATATCCGTTGCCTGCTTGCCACGCTGTTCTTCCGCTATATGCGGCCAATGATCGAAGCCGGTCGGGTTTACACCGCCGTCCCGCCGCTGCACCGTTTTGAACTCACCAACCCGCGCAAGGGGCAGTCTAAGTACATTTACACTTATTCCGACGCCGAGTATCAGCGCAAATTGGCTGAACTCACTAAGAAGGGTCAAGGGTTCAAGCAGCCGCAGCGCTATAAAGGTCTAGGAGAGATGGACGCTGACCAACTCGCCGAGACGACCATGAACCCAAAGTTTCGTACGCTGCGCCGGATTACTGTGGATGAAACCGAAGTCGCTGCCGCAACTTTTGAAAAGCTCATGGGTAAGGATGTTGATCCCCGGAAGGAATTTCTGATCGAAGGCGCTTTCGCTTTAGATTCAGAACGGATTGACGCCTAGAGTTCCAACTTTCGACTGCCAATGCCACTAACTCGCAGCGAGGCGGGAGTTCCTGACCCGTCACGGCGCGGGTCGATTTGCGGAAGATTAGACGGACTGCCAGTTTTCGTTGCGGCAATGGCTGGTGCTGCGCCAACCCAGCCTGAATAGAGTGTGTCCTCACCCTTTAGGAAACGATGACAGCGGACTCCGCCGGTTGCTCTGCCTTTAGTTGGGAATGCGTCGAGCGGAGTAACTTTCAAACTTCCCGCGCTTTCTGACGCTATCGCAGTAGTGCGGCCAGCGTTTGTGGCCACCAGATCGCTTGCTAGATTCCCCGCTCCGAAGAACACCACCTGGGTGCGCAGCTCCAGCTTTATGCCGACGATACCGCCACCGGCTCTACCCTGGGGACGTACCGATGCGGCCGGATAGTGCAGCAACTTTCCGTCGTCCGTGATGAAAACTAGCTGCCGATGCTCGTGTTGTAGCTCGCATGCGCCAACAACTTCATCACCTGCTTCCAATCTGATTATCTCGAACGGTTCATCACCCTTGGGGATTTCGGGATTGGTGCGTTTCACTATGCCATTGCGTGTTCCCAACGCCCATCCGTAGGTTTGTGATGTCAAGGTGGTCAGCGCCAGCGCTTTCTCGCCAGCAGCTAATGCGATGAAATTACCAGCCAGAATTCCGCCTTGCAGGTTTGGAGTTGTGAGTCCGGAGGCGACTTGGGGCAACTCACTGCTTTTTGCTTGGATGATTCGCCCCTGATTTGTGATCACTCCAAATATCCCGGGTGTGCGGATGGCGCTGGTGATGACATCATGAGTTGTTCTCGGGCCAGTAAGTGAGATTTCAGCACTTTCCCAGCGTCCCAGCAGACCGGTAGAACTGAGCAAAACCCAACTGGTGTCGTCGGGGATGACATCACTGGTTGCACTTCGCAGCAGGGCATCAATTTCGCCCAGACGGGAAACTAGATCCGCACGTTCTGCTTCCAAGGTTTTGCGCTGTTCCACACTCAAACTCATAGTTTGAATATACCTGCTCTTTTAGCTAGTTGTCCCCTTCTGTCTTATCCAGGCGATGAGACAACGTAAATCAGTGAGCAGTAAATGTGAATGTGTTGTCATTGCGGGTTAGCATTGTTATCAGTCGCGCGATAGGAGCCATCATGAACGAAGTCCCCGAAAAAGCTTTTGAAGCCAGGAACACTGAATCTGGCGTTCCTAGTGGTTCCATTCCGTCTCAGCAACCCAGGCGTGTGGCACCTGAGCAGTTTGCTGCCGCTCCAGCACCGCAACTTTTGGTACCGCAAGTCACAAGCGCGCCGGTCGTTCCAAAACGCAAGGGGTTCGGTTACGGATTTGGAGCTGGCTCCGGATTTGGAATCGGCTTTGGAACAGTTCTGTCGATAGGAATGATGGTTAGCACGCTGCTAGCTGTGGTGATTCTTGCCGCTGTAGTTCCGGGAGATTCTGGAGCGCGGTACGAAGTCATTTGGGGTGATTACACCGCTGCAAATACTGTTAGAGCGATCAATATCAATGGAACTATCATGGCTGATGCCAGGGATGGCACAACCAGTTTCGGCGGCACTTACGGTTATGAGATCGCTGACATCATCGACCAAATAAAAGCAGAAGATTCAGCAGGTCTGTTGCTGGTGCTGAATACTCCAGGCGGCAGCATCAACGGGTCATGGGCAATAGCCGAAGCCGTTACTCGCTATCAGGAGCGGACTGGGCACAAAGTGGTAGCGATTGTGCAGGGGATGTCTGCTTCGGGTGGAATGCTTGCGATGGCGGGCGTTGATCAGATCATTGCTGACTATGGATCAATCGTAGGGAGTATCGGGGTGATCATGGGTCCATTCGAGTACTACGATCAGGTGACTTCCATTGATGGCGGGTTGCTGAACGGCGGGGTGACGGCGTCAGGGGGAATCACCCAGGAATACATCACCCAAGGTTGGGGCAAGGATGCAGGCAATCCCTTCCGGAAACTCACCACTGACGAACGTGCCATGCTCACCAATTTGATAGCTTCCGACTATCAAAAATTCGTCGCGCACGTTGCGGCGGGAAGAAAACTTTCTACCGAAACGATCACTAACGACTTCGGGGCGAGTTTGTTTAGCGGAGACGATGCGGTAAAGAACGGGTTGATTGATGCCGTTATGGGACGCAACGAAGCGTTCAGTGCGGCAGCTACCACTATGGGACTTAACCCTGCCGATACCAGGTTCATCGCACCGGCGATGCCGTCTTTCATAGATCAATTGCTGGGAGCCAATGCCCGCATTCCAGGGGTCGCTCCCGTGCTTTCGTCAGACCCGACGCTGCGCCTGTCAGCCACGCTCTGTGGTACATCGCCGACGACGTTGGCCTACTATGGGGATGCCGCCGCGCTTTGTCGCTAGGAGTTTTTTCCAGAAGCTGAAAATCGGTTATGGCTACAGGCCATGGTCACAGTGCCAGTGCGATTTGGAGTTTTTGTGCTGCTTTCGCTAATGCTTTGTCGGTCGTCGCCAGGTTTGCATTCAAATGCAAGGCCGCAGCCAAAAGTACGCAGTCAGGAAGTTTCAGCCCAGTATTTACGCGCAGCGAAGCTAGCGCAAGCGGGTCGATGAACTCGTCTGCTATGACCGCAATGCCGAGAGCTTTTATTGCTTGTGCAGCTTCGGTTCCGCGGCCACAGCGGACTTGACCTACCAGTGCTTCCGCCAGATTCAAAGCCGGTACATACAGCGTGGTGTCAATGACAGCTTGCTTCAGATATGCAGATACCGACTGATGGTGCACATCAAGCGAATGCATGGCAGCTATAAGGACGCTGGCATCAAGCACGGTTGCTGTCACTTTGGCCAATCCTGTCGTAACTGTTCTAAGTAGTTCGGATAATAGGCGTCTCCGAACGCCGTCAAGGCATCAACGGCAGCTATTCGGGCCTGTACGTCGCGGGTCAAAGCCTCCGCTCCGGATGTTGCAAGTTTGGTAAGTAGCGCTGTTCCGCGCGGAACATCCGGCCACAGGGTATGAGCAGCATCCAGCGCCTGAGCTATAGAGCCAGTGTCAGTGACGGTGTATCGCGGATAGGTTGTCGGCATGCCCAAAGTGTAACACCTTCGAGCCGTAAGTGCGACACTTAAGTAGAGCTCGCCGAACCGAGCAACAACCCTCAAATTGGAATGCTGCTACCAAGCGCCCACAGACTCCGTTCTAGCTTCACTACGGTTGCAATGGGTTCTTGAGCTGACGCCGCCCAATGACAAGAAAGAGAACAAACAAGCAGCGGCAACTAGCGGGAACCTCAGACGTGGAATCGGGTACCTAGGCCAGCTATTGAGGCAAAGGTGGGAGTGCCGGAGGCATCGCGGCGGGTGTCGGGCGCGGGCAGGTCGATAGGTGAACCGCTGGCTGCGGCAGCAATGACAGGAGTTGGTCCAACCCAGGCTCGAATCAGGGTGTCCTCGCCTTTAAGGAAACGATGACAGCGCACTCCACTGGTTGCCCGTCCCTTTGCCGGAAACGCAGCAAATGGTGTGACTTTAACGCTGCCAGTCTGAATGTCCGGTAAGGCTTGGGAGGAACCTGCATTGGTCACTACTGCGGAGTCGATCAGATTGCTGACCCCAAAGAAGATGGCTTTTGCGTCACGGGCAAGATTAATACCGGCGATACCGCCGCCATTGCGTCCCTGCGGCCGCACCGTACTGGCTGGGAAGTGCAGTAACTGCGCATCTGAGGTAATGAACACAAAATCGTCCAAGTCGTGACTCAACTCAACGGCTCCAACGACTTCGTCTCCAGCATCAAGTTTGATTATGTCCCAGAAGTCCTTGCTGAGGATTTCCGGATTTGTGCGTTTGACGATTCCGTTTCGAGTACCAACAGCCCAACCATACGTGTCAGCTGACAACGTAGTTAGCCCTAAAATCCGCTCCCCAGGTTCCATGTCGATCAATTCGGATGCCAACGACCCGCCCTGCAAGTTCAAAGCGGTGGCAGTTATCGGAACACTGTGCAGGTCGATAGTTGCAGCCTTGATGACTCTCCCAGCGCTGGTGAGTAATCCATACTCGCCTCTGGTGGTGCTGCGAATCGCTGAGGTGATGAGGTCATGTCCGCTGCGCGGCCCCGAACTTGGAAGTGGCTCGCCGCTTTCGGTACGTGCCAGCAGCCCAGCCGAACTCAGCAATACCCAACACGGGGTATCTGCTATTTCCAGTTGTGTCGCGGCGCTCACTTGGGTACCAGCCGCTGCCAGCAGTACAGTACGGCGTCCGGTGCCGTGTGTCAGGGCGATTTCGTCAAGTTCGTCGGCGATCACTTCATGTAGGCGTGTTTCAGAGCCTAAAATTCGCTCCAAATCGGTGATGGTGGTAAGTAGCTTGTCGCGCTCTGATTCCAGCTGGATTCGTGAAAATTTTGTCAAACGCCGCAGTTGCATATCCAAGATGTAATTGGCTTGTATCTCGGACAGTTCAAACGCTTCCATCAAGCGCAACCGAGCGGTAGCTACATCGTCACTGCTACGGATGATGGCCAGCACATCGTCAATGTCAACGATGGCGAGCAGTAAACCTTCGACCAGATGCAGCCGATCTTGGGCTTGCCGCAGCAGGAAAGCCGTACGCCGCAATGTGACTTCGATACGGTGGTGTAAATACACTTCCAGCATCTGCTTCAGCCCCATAGTCGTCGGCTGCCCATTGACCAGTGCGACGGCATTGATTCCGAAAGAATCCTCCAACTTGGTCAACTGGTACAGCTTCTCCAACAAGGCTTCGGCGTTGATGCCGTTCTTCACCTCAATCACCAATCGGGTGCCGTTGGCCAGATCAGTCAAGTCCTTAACATCGGAAATGCCGGTAATCTTCTTGGCCAGATGCAACGCTTTGAGTTGTTCCATGATTCGCTCTGGCCCAACCTGATATGGCAATTCGGTGACAACAATGCCTTTTCTACGCGGACTGACCTGCTCTATCCGCGCGTTTGCTCGGATTTTGAAAGTTCCGCGGCCGCTTTCATATGCCTCTTTGATTCCTTCCAGCCCAATGATTTTCCCCCCAGTCGGTAAATCTGGCCCGGGAATGTAACGCATCAAATCGTCAGTACTGGCATCGGGATATGCGAGGAGGTATTTCAATGCTTGCACTACTTCGCCCAGATTGTGAGGGGGGATATTCGTAGCCATCCCAACTGCAATTCCAGTTGAGCCATTAACCAACAGGTTAGGGAAAGCCGCAGGCAATACTGAGGGTTCGCTCTCTTTGCCGTCATAGTTCGGTCGAAAATCTACCGTTTCCTGGTCAAGCCCGGCTGTCATAGCTACCGCTGCCGCAGACATCCGGCATTCGGTGTACCGCATTGCGGCAGGACCGGAATCGAGCGAACCGAAATTGCCGTGTCCATCCATCAACGTCAGCCGCAGCGACCATGGCTGCGCCAACCGTACGAGAGCGTCATAGATAGCGCCGTCGCCGTGGGGATGGAGTTGCCCCATCACTTGACCAACGACTCGGGCTGATTTCACATGCGAAGTATCGGGTTTCAGACCCATCTGCGCGGCTGTGTAAAGGATGCGCCGCTGCACCGGTTTCAGACCGTCACGTGCATCTGGGAGCGCCCTGGAATAGATGACCGAATATGCGTACTCCAGAAATGACGATTCCAACTCCGACGAAACATCAACATCAACGATTCGTTCTTCAAACTCCTCATCAAGGCGGGTTTTCGTCACCATTATTTCCTCTCTGAACCTGGGGCACTTTTAGGACGCTTTTTCAATATGGTTCGCAGCCCTGCGAGCAGCCCGCGTCCATCTCTGGCGAGAACCGTTGGAACAACCTTCGAGATTGTCGTCTGCTCATCGAGTGGAGTTAAAGTGCCGTGCGCCAGCACCTGTTCGGTGGGGCTGAGTTGTCTGATAGCTATCGCGCGTACCAAGTGCGGTGCCCCTTGTGAAAATGTGGAATAGATTTCCAGGTCGTGTTGACCGTCGTCGCCAATCAACACCCAGCTGATGTTAGGAAATGTCTGGGCTATCTGTTGCAGCGTGTTTGCCTTATGGTCAGTTCCAGAGCGGAAGAAGCCGGTATTGGTGGGCCCCCAGTCAGTGAGCAGCATTGGACCGTTCGGGAAACGATGCTTTGCCAAGAAGCGGCGCAAAAACGAGTAGGTATCCCACGAACCAGTAGATATGTAGATAACTGG
>Ga0082212_10004147_pt1 | contig 20216 bp, 18 predicted proteins | sample TergutNt197P3_FD_71548 | JGI IMG/M metagenome (GOLD analysis project Ga0082212, IMG submission 71548) | Neocapritermes taracua P3 segment gut microbial communities from Petit-Saut dam, French Guiana - Nt197 P3 | ecosystem: Host-associated > Arthropoda: Insects > Digestive system > Gut ... | reverse complement strand
TTCGTTGTATATATTGGAGTTTTATAAAAAATTTTCCATTCCTTTCGGGGCGTTTTCGTTTATTTTTCTTGCCGTCGCCCTGGGCCTGATGGCAAAAAGAAGCGGGCAGACGGTCGGTTTTATTTTCGGGCTTATCATCTCGGTTATTTACTGGGCGTTACTGCTGGGCGGACAGACAATGGGGATTCGGCTGGGTACATCCCCCTTCTGGTCAATGTGGACACCCAATATCCTGGCGTTATCGGTGGGATTTATTCTGACTCTTATCAGGGTACTCAGATGACCCTGGACCGGTACCTTGTACGTCAATTTTTGCCGATCTTTATTGTCGCCATCGGCATGTTTATGTTTCTCCTTTCCCTGATAGATCTGTTTACGAATTTGGTACGGTACCTCAATAACGAAGTCCCCCTCGCGCAGATCATGAAAATCAGCCTGTACTATATGCCCAAGAGTTTTTCTTACGCCCTGCCGATTTCCCTTTTGTTTGCCGCCGCCTATACCCTGGGGGACCTGTACGCCCGCAACGAACTTACTTCGGTTTTTTCTTCCGGAATTCCGTTTTGGCGGTTCAGCCTTCCCCTGATTGTTATAGGTTTTCTCGCCTCGATTTTTTCTTTTTTCTTTGATGATATTCTTGTTATCCCGACATTGCGGGATAAAAACGAAATGGTGCGCCGCGCCCTGCAACAGCACATTTCCGAAAATAATTCCGACATTGTTATCAAAGCGAAAAACGGGCAGCTCATTTACTCCGTTGATTATTACGATCGTGCATCGCAGATACTGAACGGGGTAAATATTGTGGAACAGGATGCGCGGGGAGATTTTATTTCGCTTATCCGTTCAAGACGCGCGACATGGTCCGGCGATTATTGGGAATTTGTTGATCCTGTTATCTACTATTGGGAAGAGGGGCTGCTCAGAGTTATGCCCTTCCCCCCCACCGAAGACTACACCGAACATCCTGACACATTCAGGCGCAGTGCCGTTAAGGCCGAGGAGCTTCCCTTCCTGGAGGAACGGCTTTTAATCGAAGACCTTAAGGCGGCGGGTCTGCCCTATATTGAAGCGCAGGCCGATTATTACCACCGCATTTCCTTTTCCACCGTTTCACTTATTGTAATTATATTGTCAGTTTCGATGGGTGGCAGATTCAGGAAAAATATTCTTTTGATGAGTCTTTTGACGAGTCTCGGTGCTGCGGTTGTTTTTTACGTTATTGAAATGATAACGATGATGATGGCAAAACTCGGCTACATCCCGACTTTTGTTGGGGCGTGGTTTCCCGTTGTGATCTTTATTATGATCGGTCTTTTGCTGCTTAGGGGGGTGAAAACATAGTCACCTTCGAGAGGTTATAGTGGTTTTTACCGTTGATTCCCGTGACGGTTCTGCCCGTACCGGTGTTTTGCGGCTTCCCCGGGGGAATGTTTCCACGCCGGTGTTCATGCCTGTCGGAACAAACGGCACGGTTAAGGCCGTAACAGTAGAAGATTTAAAAGAAATCGGTTTTGAGATAATCCTCTCCAACACCTACCATCTGTACCTCCGTCCCGGCATGGAAGTAATGGCCGGCGCCGGGGGGCTTCACCGCTTTATGAACTGGGATCGTAATATACTCACCGATTCGGGGGGGTTTCAGATTTTTTCCCTCTCTTCGTTGAGAAAGCTGAGTCCCGGGGGGGTGGATTTTCAGTCGCATATTGACGGTTCACGTCATTTTTTAAGCCCTGAAAAAACGGTTGATATTCAATGCGTTATCGGCAGTGATATCCAGATGCAGCTTGATGTGTGTAGTGCCTGGGGTTGCAGCCGGGATGATGCGGAAAAATCCCTTGCGATAACAACCGAGTGGCTGGGCAGGGCAAAAACCGCTTGGGAGCAAAAACGGGCGGAAGGTTATCAGGGCGAATTATTCAGCATAGCCCAGGGGAATTTTTTCCCCGATTTGCGCAAACGCAGTGTTGAAGCCTGCATCACCGCCGATACTCCGGGCATCGCAATTGGCGGACTTTCCGTAGGCGAACCGCCCGATGTTTTTACCGAAACCCTCAGTTACACCACCGCCCTCCTGCCCGATGAAAAACCCCGTTACGTGATGGGCATAGGAACTCCGGGTTATATCCTTGACGCTGTTGAAAACGGCATTGACATGTTTGACTGCGTAGTGCCGACACGGGAAGGGAGAAACGGCAGGGTGTACACCCGAAGCGGACCTTTTGCCCTGAAAAAGAGCGAAAACGCTGCGGATTTTATGCCGATAGATAAAGAGTGCGGCTGTAAGGTATGCCGGCAGTACACAAGGGCGTATCTGCGCCATTTGTTTAAAACCCAGGAGATACTTTGTTCCATGCTGGCAAGTTACCATAACCTTTTTTTTCTTCATCAACTGGTTCTTGACATTCGCCGTGCCATAAAAGAAAAACGTTTTTCAGTGTTCAAAGGGGAGTTTCTTTCCCGCTACAAGGAAGGTACCGAATGAGAAAAAAAATTCTGACAGTGTTGTTTTTGGCCGGCGCTCAGCTTTTCGCGCAGGAAAGCACCGGTTCCCGGGCATCTGATTCACAGGAAGCGGTGCGTTTTAATACTGTTAAATACGGCACCGAAACGGAAATCGCCGCCCTCATCCAATCGCTTAAAAGCGAGGGTGCCGATTACCTTGACGATGAAATTATCGCCCTGGTGGAAAATACCCGCAACCAGAAGATACTCAGCGGAGCTTTTTCTTTTTTTGGTGAAAGGGAAAAAAACGGCCTGGAGGATAGGGCCATACGCGCCATTGAGGAACGGGACAACGAGGAAAACGAAACCGTGCTTTCTGCGATTGATTACCTCGGTAAAGTAAAGGCGGGTAAGGCCGCGCCGTATTTTCATGAGCTGCTGGATCAGGAGGAGAGACGTTTTATGGGAGCGGCTTTTCGTTCCCTGGGGCAGGTCAGCGGGTCAGGAGGTTCCGCCTCCGATGAAGCGGCGGAATTTCTGATTGATTACTATGAAAACCGCGATCCCGGCGATGAAAACCGCCGTGATATAATTACGGCAATCGGAGTTACCGCTTCACAAATGGGTGTGTCTTTTCTTGCGGGAGTAGCTTCCGACAATGAGGAACGGGTCCCCCTGCGCATGGCCGCACTGGAGTCGCTTGCCAAAATCGGTCATCCTGACGGCCTTGAAGCAATTCTTTACTGCGTTTCCGCCAGGGACCCCAATGTCCGTTCCGCCGCCGTTGCCGCACTCGGGCCGTTTAGCGGTGATGCTGTTGACAAGGCCATTCTAGAAGGGTTCCGCGATTCATTTTACCGTACCCGAATAGCCGCGGCCCAGGCAAGCGGCCGGCGCAAACTCACCGCCTCTGTGCCGTATCTGCAATTCCGTGCCGAACGCGACGATACAATCACCGTAAAGGAAGAGGCGATCCGCGCCCTGGGGGCCGTTGCAAACGCCGAGGCGATGAAGGTTCTTGAAAGCCTTTTTACCGAGCGCAAAAACGCCGACCGTGTGCGTATTACCGCCGGCGAGATGCTTATGGAAAAAGAACCCGAAAAAAACCTCGACCGTTTTTTTATAGAGATGGACGAGGCGAAACAAAAAAACCAAAATGCCCTGTACAACGGTTTTATAAGAATAATTGGTACGATTAAAAGTGCCGGCATGGAACCCTATGCCCGCCGTCTTATTCAAAACAGGGGCGTTACGGAAAAATTCATCGCAATGGATATAGCTGCCAATAACAACCTTACCGGCCTAGCCGATGAAATAAAACTCCTGGCAGAAGACAAAAGCGAAAGCCTTGCCCGTAAAGCCAGCAGGACATTGGAGCAGTTGGGGATACGGTAAGCAGTTTTTTTTGAATTTTTCATTGCGGAGCGGCGTTTAAAAAAATTATTTTTATTACCGTATAAAAAGGAGTGATCCCTTGTCCGTCAAAGCCAAAATAGTAATTTTCATAGCAGTTGCGGCCTTTCTTGGGGCATTGGTGATGCTTGTCTCCTTCTGCCTGAAGTTGTCCGGTTTTATCGACTCAAATATTGCAAACGAGCTGGATAGGGCTGTTCTTGAAGTATCGAACGAGATCGAAACGATAAAACTTGAAACCCATACAGCGGCTTTGTACAGAGAATTTGCCGAAAGGCTCAAAAATATTACCGGCTGTGAAATAACTATTTTTACAGATAGTGTATGTATCGCAACCACCCTGCAAAACGGATCTGCCACGCTTCGTGATACCGATGTGTTGATAACGGAAGATGCTAGCCGGATGGTCCGGACGGACACTGGCAATAGAATCAGAATTGGCAGACACAACCTTCAGGCAAAATACATCCCCTTAATGGATGCGGACGGACATACTACCGGAATGATTGTAGTCGGGTACCTGTTGGCCCGGAAAACCGCCTCGCTGTGGTCTTTTCTCATCATGGGAATTATCGTTGCTGTTGCTTTCCCGTTTATCATCGTCCCGTTGGGTTTGGTTGTTGCAGGGCGTGTTTCCGAACCGGTTGATAAAATGCTCGACAATGCACATTACGATATACTGACAGGGGTTTACAACAGGCGGTATGTCGATGAAAACCTTAAAAACCTGATCGGTTTTTTGTCCCGGTCGGGCGGCAGTCTCAGCCTGTTGATGATCGACATAGATCACTTCAAAGAATACAACGAAAAATACGGCTATGGCGTAGGTGACAATTGCCTGAAAATCGTAGCGAATGTTCTTAACAAAGGGATATCAAGATCAGAGGATTTTACCGCACGGTACGGCGGCAAAGAATTTGTCGTTGTTCTGCCCAATACCGATGAAAACGGCGCCTGCATCATTGCGGAAAAACTGCTGGCAACAATAAGGGAATGCAGGATCCCGCATGAAAAAAACGATCCTGCCGGCTGCGTTACCGTTTCCATCGGGGTGGCAATGGGCAAAATAGATCATTTGCAAAGCGGGGACGATTACATTAAACATGCTAATGAAATGATGCATCAATCCGTTCGGGAAGGATGCAACCGGTACAGCTTTACGAAACTATAACAGACGGTACCGGTGCCCGGCATGTCTGTTAAAATTTTTCCTTAGTTTCACACCGGCAGCCGCAGCCTGAATACAGAGCCTTCGCCGGCGTGGCTTTCCGCTTCGGCGGTTCCGTTGTGGAGAAGGGCGATGTGGCGGACTATGGCAAGGCCCAGGCCGGTACCGCCGGCTTCACGGCTGCGGGCACGGTCCACCCGGTAAAAGCGTTCAAAAATTCTGTCTAGATGTTCGACAGGAATACCTATGCCTTTGTCTTTTACCTCGATAACAAGCTGCTCCCCTTCTTTAGAAGCGTTAACCGTAACATGAGAGCCCGGGTCGGAGTATTTTACGGCATTGTCAAGAAGGTTCACCAGTGCCTGAACAATAAAAGATCCGTAGAGTTTTGCCGAGAGGCCTGGAGGGCAGGAAATATCAACGGAAATGTTTTTCCTGCGGGTGGAAATATCAACCATTTCAACCGCTTCGTTAATGAGGGATTCCATTGCCGTTTCTTCCATTGCCGGACGGGGGCCGCTTTCATCTTCCAGGCTGACAAGGGTTAAAAGGTCGCCAGTTAGATTTTCCATAGTTTGGGCGTTTTTTCCGATGATCTCCGCAAAATGCAGAATATCATCTTTGACGGCAACAGAAGAATTGACGATGTTTTCGGCAAAGCCCTTGACTATCTGGATGGGGGTGCGTAATTCATGGGAAACATTGGCGGCAAAATCCTTGCGGATCTGTTCCAGTTTGATCAGGCGGCTGATGTCACCTAACACAATAACAACACCGCCCGTATTTGCAGGTAAACGATCTTCCCCGTTTCTTGTTTCCAACGGGGCGGCAAAAACACGGTAATGCAGTTTGTTTCCCGATTCGTATCGCTTAACGGTCAGCTCGACGGGGCTGCCCGTAGACAACACCTGCTGTGCCGCCATTTCCAGTTCCGTACTGCGGCTGAATTCCAAAAGGGGTGTGCCTGTAAAACCCCTGCCTGTCGCATCCTTTTCCGCGTTAATGTTAAAAAGGGAACAGGCCCTGGGATTCACCAATGTAATTTTGAGGTTCGAATCCAGGGCGATAACGCCTTCGAACATGCTGTTAAGAATAGCCTGGAGGCGGCGTTCCTCACTCTCGGCTTCTTCGGTTCTAATTTTTAATTCACGGGTTTTTTCCTCCAGTTCGGCTTCTTGTTTTGCTTCTACCGCATGTGAAATGCGCCGGGAAAAAATGTAAATACTGATACAGGTTCCAAGGATCAATAAAAACCCGCCTGTAAGAAACGGGAAGGTAAACCCGAGAAGGCGTAAAGAAAAACTCGGCACCTGGCAGGAAATACGGAGGACACCTGCGGTTCCGCCTTTTGGATCATTAATACTACAGGCAGCGTAAATCGTATCCTGCCCCAGGGTTACCGATTTCCGGCGGTGGGTACCCGTTCCTGCAATAATTGCCGCCTGGAATTCAGGCCGGTCAAGATGGTCTTCCATACCGTCACTTTCCGCATCGGTGTCATATACAACCCTGCCATTACGGCTGATCAGAGTTATACGATACGGCACGGAATTTGCCGCCTGTGTAACCCAGGTTTCGGCGGCTTTTTCATCCGAAAAAACAGAAACCGGAATCAGGTTTCCGAGAGTGCTGACCGTATTTTTTAAATTTCCCGTGTTGATTTCGTCGTACTGTACCAGGGCGATGTAAAGAACTCCTGCAAATACATAAACATACACGATCAATACCGCTACTGCGATTATCGCATAATTTTTTTTCAAGATATTTTTCATAACAACCTCATGTGGCCTTGAACCTGTAACCTACTCCCCGAATTGTTTCAATCATGCTTCCGGCTTCTCCCAGTTTTTTTCTAAGCCCCATTATTTGCACATCCACTGAACGGTCTGTTACGGGGTAATCGGTTCCCCGGATCGCGGTGATAAGTTTGTGCCGGGAAAAAACGATATCCGGATGGCTCATAAAATGGGTGAGAATGGCGAATTCCGTTGCAAAGAGATCCAGGGGTGTTTTGCCTAAAAAGGCTGTGTGTCTTTCAGTATCAAGGCTGAGTTGACCGTATTGCCAGAGCGTTTTTGGGGAATCTGTTTCCGGAGGAGTTGGAGCTTCTGAAGAAGTTTCTTTTCGACGCAAGCCGGCACGGATACGGGCGGCAAGAACCCTGGGGCTGTACGGTTTAACTACATAATCGTCGGCCCCGAGCTCCAGCCCGGCCACGACATCCGCTTCCTCACCCCGGGCGGTGCATAAAATTACCGGCAGGGTCTGGAATTTTTTTTCTTCCCTTATTTTTTTCAATGTTTTTAAGCCGTCCATACCGGGAAGCATAATATCCAGGATAACGCAGTCCGCGCCTTTGGTTTGAAGGGCTTTAAGCCCCTCCTCACCCGTAACAGCCTGAATCAGTTTCCACCCCTCGCGGGCAAAAGCGTATTGTAACATCTCCTGTATTTCGGGATCATCTTCAATTATTAATATCCGTTCAGTTCCCATCTTCCCACCCTGCTAAGCCCGTACCGGGTTCAGTTCTTCCCGGCTCCCTTCGGTCATGTAAATGATCCCTTCACAGATATTAGTTATGTGATCCCCAAGCCGTTCCATGTATCCGGAAAGCCGGAGAAGCCGGGATGCGGCCTTTACCATCTTTGGGTTTTCCTTAATAAAGGCAAGCACTTCATCGGTAAGGGCCTTATGCTCGGCGTCTATCCCTATATCCATAGCCGCCGCTTTCCGGGCCAACTCGTTGTCCCGTGTAAGGTAGGCCGAAAACGCCTCTTTAAGCATTTCCAGTCCGGTTTCGGCCATACGTTCTATCCTTTCAGTTGATCGGAAGGCCGGCCGGCCGGACAGTTTTACCGCTGTCCTTGTCAGGTGAATACCGTAATCATCAACACGTTCCAGATTCGACGTAAGCTTGAAAACTGTTACCAGTTCCCGAAGGTCGCCGGCAACGGGCTGCTGTGTCGCAATAAGAACCATGGCTAAGTCTTCGATTCTGATCTGCATCGTGTCAATGATTTTGCCTGTCTCTTTTACCTCTTCCGCCAGTTCTTCATCACCGGTTTTGAGTATGGCAATAGATTTTCCCAGGTTTTCTTCCACCAGAGCGGCCATTAAAGTCAGTTCCCGTCTAAGTTTGTCCATTTCTTCCAGTAGCGAACTCCGTGTTTGCAAAGTTTCCTCCCTATCCTTAACCGAATCGGCCTGATATATAGTCTTCGGTGCGTTTGTCTTTGGGGTTCGTAAAAACCGATTTCGTTTCCCCGCATTCTATCAAATCCCCCAGCAGGAAAAACGCCGTCCGGTCGCTGACACGGGCGGCCTGGTTCATTGAATGCGTAACGATGACGATGCTGAAATCCCGTTTCAACTCCCCGATAAGATCTTCGATTTTTCCGGTGGCGATGGGGTCAAGGGCGCTTGTCGGTTCGTCCATGAGGATGATCTCCGGCGACATGGCGATGCTCCGGGCGATGCACAGCCGCTGTTGCTGTCCGCCGGAAAGGCTCTGCGCCGATTTTTTCAGCCTGTCCTTCACCTCGTCCCAAAGAGCCGCTTTTATCAAAGACTGCTCCACCAGTTCGGCAAGTCTTTTCCTGTCCTTCATTCCCTGCATCCGCCTGCCGTAGGCGACATTGTCAAAAACGCTCATGTTAAAGGGATTCGGTTTTTGAAACACCATCCCCACCCGGGTGCGCAATTCGCTTACATCAATGTTACCGTAGATGTCCTCACCGTCCAGAAGCACCTCCCCTGTTATGCGACACGACGGGATAAGGTCGTTCATCCGGTTAAGCACCCGGATAAAGGTTGATTTTCCGCATCCCGAAGGGCCGATAAGAGCCGAGGCTTCGTTTTTGCCCAAATCAAAATAGATGTTTTTTAAGGCACGAACCTCGCCGTAATAGAGGTCCAGATTTTTAACCGTCAGTTTTTTTTCAGACATCAATCCTCCGGACTTTAGTCCACATTCTCTCCGGTACTGCCAAAACTTGCACCTACGATCTTCACCGCCGTATTGATTATAAATACCAGAATAATCAATACCGCCGCCGCGGTAAAGGCATGGGCGAAATCGTCCGGGGAGAGGGCCTCCTTTGTAAGGTAATAAAGATGTATTGTCAAGGTGCGGCCCGGTTCGAAAATTGTTTTGGGCAGGTTGCGGGCGATACCCACGGTAAGAAGCACCGGCGCCGATTCCCCGACAACCCGGCCGGCGGCAAGAATTGCGGCGGTAAGTATTCCGGGCAGGGACGGGGGCAGAACTGCGTGAACAATGGTTTGAAATTTTGTCGCCCCCAAAGAAAGGGAACCTTCCCGGTACGAATCCGGCACGGTTTTAAGGGCCTCTTCGGTGGTTCTGATTATTACGGGGAGGATCATAATGCTCAGTGTAAGACTCCCTGCGATAATCGACTGGCCCAAATTAAAAAACCTGCAAAAAAACAACAGCCCGAAAAGACCGTAAATTATCGACGGGATCCCCGCCAGGGTATCAATCGCTATTCCGAGGAACCGGCTTACATTCGATTTTTGCGCGTATTCGTGCAGGTAGATCGCCGTCATAATCCCCACAGGCAGGGCTATCACCAGGGACACAACCACCGACCATGCGGTGCTTACAATCATGGGGACAAGACTGGTTTGTAGGGGGCCGAAAATAAACGAAAACTGAAAACTCCCCGCCGACTGGAGAATTATATACACAACGATGCCGATAAGGGACGCCCCCACAATCACGGAGGCGACAATCATTAGGCCGTACATAAAGCCGTCAATGGTTTTTCTTTTTCCAAGAGATTTCATCAAGATTATCTGAAATTACCGCCGGAATGTTAGGCAATGATGTCGGAATTGTTAAAATTTGATGAAAAAAGGGTGACTGTCACCTCTAAGATGCCTGACACCGCTTGACGCGGTGCTTTTTCCTAGTTGTCTCCACTCCTGCGGCGTATAAAAAGAATAATACTGTTAAGTATTAATATCATTATTAGCAGCACTACGCCAATAGAAAAAAGCATGTTTGAATGTCTACCCTCGGCGTAACCCATTTCAAGGGCGATGGTGGCGGTGAGGGTTCGAATACCTTCCAGGGGGTTGGCGGTTAACTGCATTGAATTTCCGGCGACGAGGATCACCGCCATTGTTTCGCCTACAGCACGGGAAAACCCCAGGATGATTCCGGCAAGCACGCCGGATCTGGCGTGGGGTAAAACCACAAACAGAGCGGTCTGCATTTTGCTTGCCCCCACAGCCAGTGACGCCTCACGCCGGGAACGGGGCACCGCCCGCAGGCATTTTTCCGAAACGGCGATGATCGTCGGAAGGATCATTATTGCTAAAACTATCACCGCCGCAAGGAGGCTGTTTCCGGACGGGACTTTAAAAGCGTTTTTAATCGCTGGCACAATCACCATGAGGCCGAAAAAACCGTACACCACCGACGGGATGCCGGCCAAGAGTTCCACCCCGCTTCGCAGGATACCTGCCAATTTATCCGGAAGAAATTCCGACATAAAAAGGGAGCAGAGTATGGCAATCGGTACTCCTAAAAGCAGGGCCCCGAAACAGGCCAGAAGACTCCCCCAAATCATGGGGAGGATGCCGTAGACCTTTTCGTCTGTGGGAAGCCAATTCCTGCCGCCGATAAATTTAAAAAAATTGTAGGGGGGTTCGGGCAGGAGGATGTGTATCTTTTGGGAAAGGGCGGCTATGGTTCCGGGGTAGGATACCGAGCAGGTATAGGTGTCGGGAAAGGTGATTGCGGCATCCCCGGCTTCTATGGGCCTCAAAAGGGTGGTTCGGCCGTTTTTTTCAGGGGCGAGGCGGAATTCCAGTTCCCTTTCCTCACCCCTGTTAACAAAATTTACCAAAACTTTTTTTGTATCCCAGGGTAGCGTTATAAACCCCTGGGGGTTTTCGTATACTACGCCGTTAATAGTAATGCTGTCGAACCTTTCGGTAACCAGGCGCAGTGTTTTGGCGGTAGGAAGGAAAAAGGGCTGCGCCCCCTGGACAAAGATAAAGACAACAATGGCCCCCAGGGCTGCGACTCCGGTAAAGGAGAAGATCCTGAAGAGCCATGCAAACGCTGTATCGGTTAAACGGCGCGGTAACATCCGTGTTTTTTTGAATCCTTTTATTTTATGCTGATCCAACTTCTCTTTACAATGGTTTGCCCCGCATCATCCATAGTCCAATTCAAAAACGCCTGTGTAGCGGGATGAAGGGTAACGCCCTTTTTGGTTATAAGGATGAAAGGCCGGGCGATTTTGTACGTTCCCGCCTTTACATTTTCGTTTGTTGCCGCAACCCCGTCAACACTTACGGCTTTTGCCGTATTGTCAACGGAACCGAGGGATATGTACCCGATGGCATCGACATTACCGGCCACCGCCGACTTGATGGCGCCCGTCCCGTCGAAGATAATTGCGTTTGACACGAGATCGCCGTCCCGGAATCCGATAAGCTCCTGAAAAGCGCCTCTGGTCCCCGAACCGGGTTCCCGTGAAATCACCGCAATACCGCCCGTCTTGCCGCCTGCAGCCGCGCCGAGCTGTTCCCATCGGGTAACGGTCCCGGTGTAAATGTCCTTAATTTGGGCCATGGTGAGGCCGGAGACCGGGCTTGAGTTGTTCATAATAACCGCAATGCCGTCAATGGCGACAACATGTGCTTCAAGACCCTTCCCGATTTCGGCAGGGGTTAATTCCCGGCTGGACATGCCGATTTCGTAGGTGCCGTTGTCCGTACCGGTAATCCCGTCCCCTGAACCCGTACCGCTGACGGTAATTTTCACATTGCTGTGGGCTTTTTCGTAATCGGCTTGGAACAGCTCCATGAGGGGAGCTACGGAAGTGGAACCGCCCGTGGAAATCGTGTGTGACTGGGCAGCCGCAGCCGATTGGGAACCGGATTCCTGTCCACCGCCCGCAAAGGCAAAACCCGCTGCCAGAGTGAAAGTAAATAAAATGCACAAAAATTTCTTCATTGTTTTCTCCTTAAAGGTAAGATAATTTGAAGGTATTGCCCCACTGTTAGGGAATGATGGGGGAATTGTTAAAATTTGGTTAAATAGGGTTAAAATATTGCCATGACGGAAAAAAACAGCATTACCAGACTTACGGTCAATTTGGCTCCAAAACCGGCGATGAATGCGAGGAATGCGCCTAAGGCAACCTTGAATGCCTTGATTCCGTTAGCGCGACTGTGAATTAATTCGCCAAAAAATGCGCCGAGAAACGATCCTGCAAGCATTCCCCACGGGAGAAAAAAAAACACACCTGCCGCAAGTCCCAAAAAAGAGCCTATTGCGGCGGCACGGGAACCGCCAAATCGCTTTGTCATCAATGACGGGAGGATATAATCCGCTGCAATAACGGTCACCGTTATGCCCGCCCATACCCATAATGAAATGCGGGAGAGGTTTCCGTACCCGCTCCAATGCATAAGCAGCAGACCGATATAGCTCAACAGGGGACCCGGTATTACCGGAATAAATGCGCCCAATACTCCGGCGACAAGCAGGGCGACGGCAAAAATAGCAATTAAAATTCCCATTTTTACATTCTGTTCTATAACTCGGGGTTTGGAACAGTTATATTATTAAATTTTATTTTTAGCTGATAATTTTTATCAGAAATTATCTTTATGGTTTTGTTGATACAGTCTTTCAGTTCTTTGGAACCGAGGTCGGGAAAATACCGGGGCACGAGAGGGGTAAAGGTGATGTTTTTTTTATTTAAATGGATTTTGGCGATATGCGGAGGAATCTGTACAATAAAAACGAGGAAATCCGAGTCTTTCCCGCCTACGGTGTAGCTGTAACCGGGTTTTAATGCGTGTGTATTCCTCCTGCCGATATAGGTGCTTTGGTCTTCAACATACATGGTTATGAATAAAAGGTTTGATATTTCCGTCGGAGATTGTTTGAATATTTTTTTAGAGACCGCCGCCGCATAAAGAGCCGGTATTAACAGAGCTAACAGCCACAGCATTCCGGAAAGAATCAAAACCGTTGTTGTGTCCGTAAATAGCTGTTTCAAAGATATAGCCGGAACCACCGGTTTTTGTACCGGCTTTGGCGCCGTTTCAGGTTGCCTTTCCGCAGGTTTTTGTTCAACCAAGTTTTGTTCGGGTGGGGGTTCTTCAACCGAGGTCGTGCTTTGTTCCTGTGACGGTTCCGTTTCTGCAACTTGTTCTGTCTCGGACTCAGGCACCCCTTCAGCTTGTTCCTGTATCTGTTCAGGGGTGACAGCGGATTTGATTGTTTTTTCAGGTTCGGGTGGCGGAGTCGGCGGTTCTCTCGGTTGTACTGCCGCCGGCGGCAAGGCCGGCGACAAGGTCGATGGTACAGGGGCGGGGCGGGGAGGGGTTACGGCATATTGACCGGGAATGATTTGCACAAATTCAAGCGTTGTGTTCTGTCGGGCAAGCCGTGTTTGCATTTGGGTAAGCAGACCGGTTTCACCGTTGGAAATATTGTTAGCTGAAACTAAAACAATTTTTTTCGGCCGGTCCGGCAGAGAGGAAACATATTTTTCTGCAAAGTTCAAAGCTGCGGAAATATCGGCCCGAGGATCAAGGGGGTAGTGCAACAACATTCTGCCGATGACGATTTCCGCATCACTTCTGCTTGTAACACGGCGGGAAATGTCAAGAAACGGCTTGTTGGAAAAAGGTATTAAATGAAATGTATCGCCGATGCGGAGGAATCTGCGGAGAAAACTGCTGGTAAGATAGGCGTTCGTTTCTTCGTATAAGGTCGTTCCGGCAGCTGTGCCGGCGGCCATGCCGAAAGAGGTGTCCAGAAGCAAAATGACATCAGCCGGCCCGGAGGTTTGAGAATAAAGCCGGGACCACACGCATACGGTCAGAACAAAAACAAGTGCAATTCGTTTCATATTCACCGAAGATTCCCGAATCTTAGAAATCGGCTGCCCGGATACTGTCCACCGAGTATGTGTTTTTCTTGCCGTCAACCGTGAAATCAAAATATTCTCCGACGGTTTTACCCACCATTGCTTTTCCGAAGGGGGTTTCGTAGGAAATAATGTTGTTTGCCGGATCAGATTCCCGGGGCCCTAGCATGGTGTACTCTTCCGTTTTGTTCTCGGTATTGTTTTGTAAAACAATAACGGTTCCGAAGGACACACGCGAAATATTGATTTCCTCCGGATTGAATATTTGTGCGCGGTCGATATCTTCCTTGAGTTTTTCCGCTTCCGTGTTGAGCAGTCCCTGTTTTTCCTTTGCCGCTTTGAATTCGGCATTTTCACTCAGGTCGCCGTGCTGCCGCGCGGACTCAAGTTCCCTTGAATTGGCGGGGATCTCGACATCCTGGATCTCGGTATACCGTGCCCACATTTCATCATATTTGGTCTTGGTAACCGTAAGCCTTTGGGAAATTCTTTTTTCCTCGCTGTCGAAAAATTTAAAATCAGGATACCGATTCTGTATTCTGACTTTAATATTCATCTTGTCCTTGGGATCAAGGTTCTTTATGTCGCCGATCAAAGTATAAATACGGGTAACGGTGTCAATATCGGCATTGTCGATAAATAATCCGAGTGCGTCTTCCTTGAATAACACGGTATGCGCCTGTTTGTTAATCTTTCTGGCTTCGGCGGTATCCTTCTGATTGTCAATATCCCGGAAGGTAAGATCGAAGATGTGAATTAGAACGATGATTTGCCGATCATAGCTGATATTCGCCGCATTGTACCATTCTTTTTTGGCGGCGTTTTTGAACAGCCATATCACCGCTTCACGGCGGTCCTTGAAATACTCAAAACAGTTCTCCGTCATCGCCGTAAGTTTTTTGTCGTAACCTTCTTTTTCAAGATATTCGATAATTAACGCTACCATGGTGCGGGGGAACAGTTGGATAAAAATATCCGCCCAGTCCGGAACGAAAAGTTGAACGTTTTTAAGGAATTCCTCTTTTATCCGGTTGTCTTTCATACTTGAAAAGAGGCCGGGGACATCGTTGATTCCCTTGAAAATATCGGCGAAGTTGAGCGTGAGATTTGCCCCCAGGTGGGGATACCTGCCCGCCACTTTTTTGATCAAAAGGTAGGATGCTATCGTATGCTCGCTTGTTTGGTTCGATATTTTCAGGAAAGAATTGAGGTATGACATCATTTCCGCCAAATATTCGGAATCAATTTCGGTGTTTTTTTGATTGGCAAACTCGTAAATAATGGCGGAGCGTTCGTAAAAATTCCGCAGGGCCTTGAATTTGTTGTAGAGTAATTCCGAAACGCTTATCGGGCGGTCGCTGACAGTAACAAGATCGATGTTGTCCGGGCTTACGCCGAAACTCGGATCGGTTTTAAGTGCATCCCTTGCCTTGGTGTTCCACGTCGGCCATCCTTCTTTGGAAAGTATGGAGGGACAGAGCTCGGCTTTTATCCGTTTTATGTCGCAGCAGTTTCCGAAACTTTTTATTACTGTCCGCAAAGCCCAGGGTACGTCTTCTTTAACTTTTTCCAGGAGTTTCTCTTTTTTCCATGTGGCTTTAAGCACCCATATATGATCTTTGGACAGAGTCTGCAGGGCGTCAACGGCCATTTTAAGTGACATTGAATGACCGCGTTTTTTGGCAAAGTCAATATAGATATCATCGCCTTCAATGCCTGTTATTCTCCCCACGCCCCAGGTGCGGTGGAACACGTAATTCCCCTTGTCAAAGGCGATGTGCTTTTCAAAATCCGTAATGGCTTCATGGACATTGCGGTAACTTTGGGAAAGGTTGGAAATGCGGATATAATCTTCAAGCTGACTGTGGTTTGAATATTTTTTTCGGTAACATTCGATCATTTCCTTGCGGGCGGGATAATCCTTTTCATCGTATTGCAAAATAATTTTAAGTATGCCGATGGCCGTATCCGTATCTTTTTCCTTGTAGAATGTGTATACGATTTTGAGGAGATCGACGGCTTTATCTTCGCTGATGGTTTTTGCCACTTTTTTTTGCACATGGAGAAAAAAATCAATTTCTTCCGGGCAAAGGGAGAGGAGTTTTTCCCACATCTCCTTAACATTGGCGAATAAGCTCTTGTTGATGTAACGGTGCAGGGCTTTTTTATAGTAGTCGACCGAGGCTTCAAGGTTGCCTTTCTTCTCTTCGCGTTCCGCAAGGGCTTTGGCCAGATCGGCTTCTTCGTAGTCCGCCTTTACCAGACGTTCCCATATACCGAATACGGCTTCTTCGCTGTTTTCGTTTTTGTAACAGTCGATAAGGGTGCGCAGGGCGAATTTCGACTCTCCGTAGTCAAGGATCCTTTCGCACAGGTATTTAACGATGGCCCATTTGTGGTTATCCGCAAAGATCGTCACAAGATTGATAATCGCCGCGTCGTCGATGATCTGACGGGACAGCGCAATCATGCCCGAAATGTAAAGGGCAATTATACTGTTCTTGGAATGGGAAAGATGTTCGTCACAGTCTTTTTTAATATCGTTAACAACCCGCAGTTGTTTGGCTTCCTTTAGCAGGGAATCGAAGTCCTTGAATTGACTGGTTGAGTAATTGCTCAGGGTGGCCCTGGTCCATTTTTCCTCGTTCAGCATTTCCCGTATGTTTTTAAGCAGCACCGTTGCCTCTTCCGGCAATCCGGTCTCCGGCAGCGCCGCGTTCACCGTACTTTCAGTTTCAATAACCGCCGTTTCAATATCCGCCATTAATATCTCCTATTCATTTTATATACAGTTCGTAAATTTCCGGATCAGTCATTTTTATTTTCAGCCTGACCTCTTCGATTAGATCGGAATCGTCCCGTGTATTTTCGTAATGATCGATCAGCCAGAAATACCGGTTTATCAGCCGGGGTTTTAAAACGGCGCTTTGCCCCGGATTACCCCGACATTCCGTTTCCATGGTAAAAATCGACTGCTTGAGCCTGCCGAATTCTATCGGTTTCAGCTCCCTTGTTACCGGAAACACCCCCCAGAGTCTGCCGTACACCGGTATCCATTCACGCAGTTCTTTTTCCCTGTAGTTTTTTTCCTGAACCAGCTTGTCCCTCAGTCTGAGAATCATTTCCGATTCCATTCCCCGCAAGTCGATTTTTTCGGGGTTCAGGAAAAACGCCTCGCGGAACAGGGCTTTTGCCTCAAGGTGGTTTCCCAGCATGGCGTTTACATCAGCCAGATCCGCCAGCACTTCGCCGTCTTCCCTTCTGAAACGCACCGCCTGTTCCAGGTACCTGAGCGCTTCGTCGTAGTTCCCGATTCCTTTGTAGCACCGCCCGACCAGGAGCAAAAGGCCGGGGTCATGCTGGTTCACCCCGTCTCCCAAAAGATCGTTAAAACAGTGCAGTGCGCCGGAGAAGACATAACGCCGTATTGCGTATTGGCACTGATCGAAATTACCGCCGCCGTCCGGCGCGCCATACGGCGCAACGCCTTCCAGAAAAAGGTAATACTGTTTGAGCTGTGACAGGATATACCCCCCCTTTTCGTAGGGGTTCTTTATTTCCTCAATCCTCGCAGTATGTTCAATCCACCAGTTGACGCATTTCAGTGCATGCTTGGTTTCTTCGTTGTCAAAGTCTGTCTGCAACGCCTCTTCAAGCAGGGCCGCCGCCCCTTCGGCATCTGAGGCTTTCAGTTTTTCATAGGCTTTCCGAATTAGCTCCGCCACCTTCTGTTCTGTATCCATTGTCCCCGCATAGTTTTACACCTTATTAATCATACTATTTTTTGCGGGTTTGACAATAGTGCCTGTCGGAGCTATGCTGGAAACAGAGGCTGGCATGGGAAAAACTCTGATCGCACCTTCGGTTCTTTCGGCTGATTTCGCCGATTTCGGCGGAGCGCTGGTTCAGATCGGGGATTCGGGAGCCGATTGGGTGCATCTGGACGTGATGGACGGGCAGTTTGTGCCCAATTTGACCTTCGGTCCCAAACTTGTGGAGGATCTCAGGGGGCGCAGTTCGATTTTTTTCGATGCTCACCTGATGGTCGAAAAACCGGAACACATCGCCGGCGCCTTTGCGGCAGCCGGGGCGGACGCGATCACCTTCCACCTTGAGGCGACGGTTCATTCGCACCGGCTCCTTCAGTCAATCCGGGGCATGGGAAAAAAGGCCGGTATAAGCATCGTTCCCTCCACCCCCGCTTCGGCGTTAAGCGAGCTTTTGCCCTACGCCGATCTGGTTCTGGTAATGACGGTAAACCCCGGTTTCGGCGGCCAGGAACTAATCCCCGAGTGTTTGGAAAAAGTACGCTCTCTGGCGGAAGAACGGCAAAAACGGGGTCTGAACTTTCTTTTATCTGTTGACGGCGGCATTCACGAAAAGACCGCCGCCTCCGCTGTCAGTGCCGGTTCCGACGTACTGGTGGCGGGATCGGCATTTTTTAAAGCGCAGGACAAGACAGCTTTTGTGCGGAAATTAAAAAATCCTTTATAATAACGAACCCCGCCGCACTAAAGCAAAACAACAATTTTCGCCCTAATATTAGTATGAACGATACTGATAACATTGAATGTCCGGTCGAACTTCCGGCGTATTACCGGGAAATAATAAGGAAGACGGCAAGGAAGTTGCGTGATTTGCCTTCCGCACAACGGCCCCGAGAGCGTCTTTTGGACAAGGGGCCGCAGGTACTTTCCGATGCCGAACTGCTGGCGATTCTTCTGAATACCGGGATCAAAGGGAAGGATGTCTACGAACTTGCCGATGACATGTTAAACCTGCTGGACCGGAACAAGGAAATTCCCGATGTGCGGGAAATTTCGGACCTGCCCGGCATGGGTAACACAAAGGCCTGCGCCGTTGCGGCCATGTTGGAATTCGGCAGGCGGCGGTGGGGAACTGCCGGTATCACCGTCAGGAACCCTTCGGATATTTTTTCTCTGATACGCCATTACGCCGACCGGAAACAGGAACGCTTTATCAGCCTGTCCCTGAACGGCGCCCACGAGGTGCTGTCCGTGCGGGTGGTGACCGTCGGCCTGGTGAACCGTACCATTGTCCACCCAAGGGAGGTTTTTGCCGATCTTATCCAGGACCGTGCCGCCGCATTTATCGTCGCCCACAACCATCCTTCCGGCCGGCTTGCCCCTTCTCCCGAGGACGATGAAATTACCAATCGTCTTCAAGAATCGGCCGGGATCCTGGGCCTGTACTTTCTCGATCATTTGATCTTTTCACAGACATCCTGGTGGAGTTACCGCCAGCACGGCAAATTGTGTGACAAAGAAAGTGAAATAATTTGAAACTAAAGTCCGGCAATTGCTACTTATTAAAACCACGCACAAATTTAACACACCCTTAACTCTTTTCCCGTTTTACATTAAAGTAAACCCATGAAAAGAGTCATCTATGGCGGATAAACTGAGGATTCTCATCCCCAAGGGGAGAATTTTTGACAATGTGGCCCGATTATTTTCCGAAGCGGGCTTTCCGGTGGCCCTGTCTGACAGGACCTACAGGCCGGCCCTGGGTGCCGACTGGCTTGACGCCAAAATAATGAAGCCGCAGAATGTGGGCGAACTTCTGGAACTGGGCAGCCACGACGCCGGCTTTACCGGAATCGACTGGATACAGGAAAGCGGCGCCGACGTTGAAGAGATTCTCGATCTCGGTTTCGACAGGGTGAGAATTGTGGCGGCTGTTCCCCAAACTTTTGACGATGCGGCTTTACGATCCAAAAAACTTGTGGTGGCAACCGAGTATGTGAATCTTGCCGAGCGTTGGCTTAAAACTTCCGGTTACATGTACCGCCTCGTGCGTACCTTCGGGGCGACCGAAGTTTTCCCGCCGGATGATGCCGACATGATCATTGACAACACCTCGTCGGGCCAAACCCTGCGGGATAACGGCCTGAAAATAATTGACACTCTTCTGGAATCGTCCACCCGTTTTGTCGCCTCCCGTACAGCCATGGCCGATCCTGAAAAGCGAAACCGTATCGAAGAACTTACCATGCTGTTCCGTGCCGTTCTCGACGGCCGTGAAAGGGTGATGCTGGAGATGAACATCCCCAAAAACTGTTTTGAAGCTGTTGTTAACGGGCTGCCGGCAATGCGAAGCCCCACCGTCGCCCCTCTTTTCGGCGATAACGGGTATGCGGTAAAAATCGCCGTAAAAAAAGGCGAAGTTCCCGGTATTATTCCCAAGTTAAAAAAACTCGGCGCCCTTGATATCGTGGAATACGATCTGCGGAAAGTGGTTCCGTAAAT
>Ga0082212_10004146_pt1 | contig 20220 bp, 19 predicted proteins | sample TergutNt197P3_FD_71548 | JGI IMG/M metagenome (GOLD analysis project Ga0082212, IMG submission 71548) | Neocapritermes taracua P3 segment gut microbial communities from Petit-Saut dam, French Guiana - Nt197 P3 | ecosystem: Host-associated > Arthropoda: Insects > Digestive system > Gut ... | reverse complement strand
AAGACGGACAGTTTGTGTCCGTCTGTTTTTTCCCGGTAGGACAACACATACACGCATATAAGCCCAAAACGCGAAGCCCTGAAACGTAGTGTTTTAGGGCTTTTTTGCGTTCCAAGACGGACAGGCTGTGTCCGTGTGGAAAGGGCTGATAAATTCTACCATTGCTTGTGAAAGGCGATAAATAAAGCCTTTCCGGGTATGTGGCTCTATTGGCGCAAGGCGGCGGGAGGTACTCGAAATACACTCGCCGCCTTGCTTATTGCCAATGAGAAATACAAGCATCCATCAATGCCGTTGTCGTTCACCGCCTCCCTATTCGATTTTCGCAATCCCAAAAAATCGAATGGAGGAAAATGATAATGGCAACTACAATCAACTTGCGGGATTATTACCCGTGGTATACGCACGACGAGTTTGTAGAGGTTTCCGATGAAGTGGCGACGGAGCTTCGCGCTGACTGGCGGTACGAAAAGAACCATGAACGCAGTATGCGCCGCAACAAGGTTGCACGCTCATAGCCTAATTCGAGGCGGCTCCAGAATTGGCCTGTGATATAAGCCATGTGAGCGGCTTTCTCCTGCGATAGCCCGGATTTCTTGCGTGCGTTCCGGATCCGTTTGCCGACTTCCTTCAGGTCGATTTCGTGAAAATTCTCCATTTTTCAAAGCTCCTATCATAGTTTTATTAGTATAGCTATATGGTGTAGCTATCCAACTATGATATATACTGAATTGAGTATGGATTCTATATAGGAGCTTTGATATGGCGACGAAAACGACAGGGGCGCCACCGCTACACTATTTTTCTGCGATTGCCGTTAAAAAAGTGGACTGGCTTTGGTATCCTTATATCCCATTCGGAAAGGTGACAATCGTTCAGGGTGATCCCGGGGATGGGAAAACGACGCTTGTGTTGAACATTGCCGCTCTTCTGTACAATGGTGCGCCGATGCCGGATAAAAATGTAAAGGTTGATTGTTCGACGATTATTTACCAAAGTGCCGAAGATGGCGCTGAAGATACGATTAAGCCTCGGCTGGTCAGCGCCGGCGCCGATTGCTCACGCATCGCTTTCATCGATGAAACGGAAAAAGAGCTTACTCTAAACGACGAGAGGATCGAAAAGGCCATCAGAGATTCGGGTGCGCGGTTGATGGTGATCGACCCTTTGCAAGCATATCTTGGCGATAATAGTGAAATGAGCCGGGCAGACGGAGTACGGCCAATGATGAAACAGTTGACCGCAGTTGCTGACCGTACCGGTTGTGCGATAATTATTATCGGACACATGAACAAAACGAGCGGAGCGAAAGGAATCTATCGCGGGCTTGGATCAATCGATATCACCGCATCAGCGCGAAGCGTCCTGCTTGTGGGAAGGATCAAAAGCAACCCGCAAATCAGGATCATGGCGCAGCTGAAGAATAGTCTTGCGGAAGAAGGGCGTCCTATTGCGTTCGAAATCAACAAGGACGCCGCTGTCCGATGGATCGGCGAGTATGATATTTCCATTGCTGAGTTGTTGAGCGGCGATGAACCGCAGATAGAAAGCTCCAAATTATCAGAGGCTATTGAAAGCCTTGAGACGATCCTCAGCGGTGGAGAAACACCCTGCGCTCAAATCTATGAAGCGTTGAGGAAAAAAGGTATTGGAAAACGATCCGTTGACAGGGCGAAAAAACAGCTTGGGGTAAAGTCGTTGAAACATGGCGCCGGTTGGTACTGGTCGATGCCCGGAGACTTGGTGAGTTTCGATGATGTTCCCAATAATGATAATGGCTGCAAGCCAGAAGCTAAAGCTACAACGCATTTTGAAGTCGAACAGAAAGAGGCCGGTAATGAACAGGGATAAAATCAAAGCGAGAATCGAAAAGAAAGCCGATGGAAGCGCCATCCGAATCCCACCAAAAGCAAAATATAACCGGCGAAAACTCGACGACGAAAATTTACTCGTCGCCGCATATTGCCGTGTCAGTACGGACAGCGACGACCAGTACACAAGTTTTGAAGCGCAGAAACAGCATTATTTGGATTACATCGGAAGGCACAAGAACTGGGAATTAGTCAAAATCTATGCGGACGAAGGCATCTCCGGGACAAGCACAAAACGCAGGGACGCCTTCAATCAAATGATCGACGACGCAACAGCGGGGCTGTTCGACATGATCATTACCAAGACAGTTTCCCGGTTCACTCGAAACGTCGTAGACGGTCTGGTTGCCGCGAGGAATCTGCTGCATCTTGACCCGCCCATCGGGATTCTGTTTGAGGAAGATAGATTCAATACTTTAATGCCAAACTGCGAATTTATCCTTACTATCATGCTGTCTCTGGCACAGGGCGAAAGCGCTAAGAAAAGCGAGTCGATGATTACCTCTTATGAATGGCGTTATAACCGGGACGATTATTTTTGCCCCACGACATATTTGCTTGGCTATGATACTGACGACGACGGAAATATGGTCGTAGAGCCGGAAGGGGCGAAAACCATCCGCGCGATATATACCATGTACCTGGCCGGCAAATCCGCTGCCGAGATTGCGCGTACCCTGACGGAGATGGGGCGACCAACGGGTAAAAACAATCTCGAATGGTCGAGCGGCAGCGTTTTGAATGTGATACGAAACGAAAAGTACTGCGGGGATATCTTCGGACAGAAGTCCTATGTCGTAGATTTTCTGGAACACAAGAGAGCCAAAAATGAAGGGCAGAAGTGGATTCATTACATGGCAAACCATCACGAACCAATCGTCACAAGGGAAGAACACGTCCGCGCGCTTTTGATGTCGAAGTCAAACCGCTGCTCCCAGCATTTCAACCCCGCGTATGAAATGCGTGTTATCCATGATGGCCTGCTGACAGGTTTCATCCCCATCAATTGCGCGTTCGGCGGCTATGACGCCGGACATTATCTGTGCGCCAGCGATTCGGTAGCTACGGTGAAACGCCGCAGGAAAACAGAAATCGTTTATATCGAAGGATGCGAACTCATAAGGGAGCAGGAATTCTGCGCTCCGGCTACGCCGTCCGTCACTATCTCCGCAAAATCATTCAATTTCAATAAAGAATGCGTTTTACTTATGCGGGACGCGGAATACGCGGAAATCCTGATTCATCCATCAGAGCGTCTGCTTGCTATCCGCAAGGTCAACGCTGACAATAAGAACGCCATCCCGTGGAAAGCAGGCGCGATAAGCAGCGCGATTTTTATGCCGATATTGTATGAACTGTGTCGGTGGAACAGCAAATGGAAATACCGCACTCCAGCCGCCTGCCTTGCAAAGAATAATGAGCGCGTTCTCATATTCGACCTGAATGAAACGGAAACGCTTATTTACAGGACGGAAACTGATGCGAGCGGAGCCACAAAACGCGCGGCGCGAAGCTATATGCCGCCCGCGTGGAGGGATAGTTTCGGCGACTCCATGTCCGATATTTATTCCTCCTGCCGCCAGCACCTTGCCGCCTCGCTTGACAAGTGGTTGACCAACGCCCCTGCGCTTCCTGTCAGCGGTTTCGAGAACACAGTCGAATTCCCTGACGAAAGCAGGGTTCAGATGGCGCTTAAGGCGATGGAGGTGGCCGCGATATGAGCGAGTTCGGCGGGATACCGGAGGGCGGTATTAATTCGTTGGAAGAACTGTATAATAGTGAACTCGTCCGCAGTGAATTCCTGTCGCCAACTTTTCAAGCGAAAATCACCATCCAGTATTCAAGTATGGTGTTCAACGCCGCGTCGGTACGATTGTTCCCTGAAACCCAGTACATACAAGTTTCTGTCGACAGGCAGGGCAAACGGATTTTTGTCGTGCCTGCCAATGAATATTCGCCATGCCGGTTGAAATGGGCAAATGTAAAGAACGGAAAGAATCAATCCCGGAACTGCCTTGCAAGAATTACTTGCGCCAAGCTATATGACATGATGGACTGGATACCGGAGAATCGTTATAAAATCATGGCGGTCTATCAGGAAATCGAGGGTGTCCGCCTTATTATCTTCAATCTCGTCGAGTGCGAAATGCTGGTGACGGAAACAATCGAAACAAGCAATGGGACAACGAAAAAGAAAGTCACCGTAATCCGCCCAAAAGATTGGCTGGAGACATTCGGCAACCTTTACCGTAATCACGCAGACGCTTATAAGGTGGATTTGAACGCGCATTATTTGCTGCCTGACAATCTCAGCGGAGAGGACAGGGACTATCTTTTGACTGAAGCGAAACAACCGGTGCAGCCACGCGAACCTGACCCGGTCGAGATAATGCGGCGGCGGTACGGGGGCGTGGAACGAGAGGATCAGGAAGAATGAGCGACCAACAAAAACGCGCGCATACTATACGGTTTTCGTTCGATAATAACCGCTTGAATATATCGATGGAAGTGCTGCATTTCCTTGGAAATCCTCGGTATATACAAGTTTTTGTCAGCTGCGACCGGAAATCTTTATTCATCCGTGGATGTGAAAACAAGGAGACGCCGTGCTTTTCTGTGCCGCCCCGCGTTTACTCTGACACTGAGTATAAATATGTCTTGCGTAAAGCGGCTTTTTCCGAAGCGATTCGCTCAGTGACGGGCTGGGACCAACAAGGGAGGTACAGGCTTCATGGCGTCGCCGTTTCTCACCAAGTGATGGGTTTTGCTTTTTCGGAAGCCGAACGGTTAGACGGCGATGACTCGCCGTGAAAGGTAGGAACAGAACCACTCCGACGATACGGTTTTCCTTTGCGTCAAATAGGATCCATGTGTCGAAAGCCGTACTGTACGCGATCGGTAATCCTGCATATATTCAAATCATGATTGCGACCGATAATACGACGCTTTATATTCAAAAATGCTTTGGACGTACAAGGGATCGAATCACCGTGCCGCAACGGGTGTATTCAAATGGCGCCGCCGTATTCGGTTTTCAAAAAATATCATTTGCGGAAGCGATTTATAAACGGTTAGGCTGGGACGCAAAAGGCGTTTACAGAATACGTGGCGTCAGCGTGACCGAGGATATTATGGCATTTGAATTTAGCAGAGCTGAGAGGATTGATAGGGGGAGCGGATAGCATGAACTCATTTGATTCGGCTGCCAAAGGGAACCAGCCGGCGATAAAGGTAATACCGGGCAAAATTATGACGATTAACAGGAAGGTGCTTTCTGTACTCGGAAATCCGGTCGGCTTATCCTTTTGGCTGGAAAAAGAACAAGCAGTCTTATTGATCAGCGATGCCCCTGAGAATACACGGTTTACGATAAAAATCGGCGGCAGTTTCTACGATAAGGACGATAAGGACTTCTCGATTGAAGATAAATTCTTCGTGAAAATAAGGGGGATAGTTGGCTGGCACAGAGACGCGGTTTATATTGTGACAGGCAATCACATTCCGATGCTGAACGCAGTCTCCTTCAACTTGGATAAAGCCGAAGTTTTAGATATCGAACCATGTATGGGAGAAGAACCGGATGGGCGGTGAAGAATATCCGGCTGTTCGCGGGCTTGACGGTATTTATTACAGGGCAGAACGGGACGGAAAGAAAAGTAGCCTTTCATTTACCGATTTGACTGATGCAGAACAGCAGTGCATTCTGGAGCGTTACGACAAAAAGGCGTTGCTGCGTATGTGTATACTGCTCGCGCGAGATTTGCGCAAGCTGGGTGACCAGCTTGATATTGTCAGCGGGGATGGTTGCGAAAAAGACGATGAGTAAGAATAGACGCGATTAGAGGATTTCTCTGCGTAACATGAATTAACTCTTTACTTTTACGACCTAATCATTTACAATAAGAGCGTAAAAGTGAGGTAATGATATGAACAAGGCTCAAACCCTTGATTTGCTGCTGCAAGAAAACAAGGGATACATTACAACATCCGAAGCAACCAATACCGGGGTTTCAAGAACCTATCTCTGTGCATACGTGAAAGAACGCGGACTTGAGAGGGTCGCGCATGGGCTTTATATGTCGCAGGATGCTTGGGACGACGGTTTATATGTCATTCAGGTGCGCTATCCGGAAGCGGTGTTTTCCCATGAAACTGCCCTGTATCTTCTGAACAGGGCTGAACGTGAACCAACCCGTTATGCGGTCACGTTGAAGGCCGGTACGAACGCCACAGGATTGACAAAGCAGGGGGTAAAAGCATATAAGGTTAAACCGGAGTTCTTTGGCGAAGGTATCATTGAAGCGGACTCACCGGCCGGGCATAAGGTGAGGACTTATAGAGTTGAGCGGACTGTATGCGACCTGATCCGCAGCAGGAGCAGTATCGAGATTCAGACTATCCAATCTGCATTTAGGGAGTATGTGCGCCTGAAAGAAAAGGACATCCCGCTGCTGATGCGCTATGCAAAAATGTTTTCCGTAGAAAAAATCGTCCGTCAGTATCTGGAGGTGCTTTTATAATGGTCCGCACATCAAGGCAGCTAAAGGCTCTTGTTCGCAATATGTCAAAAGGCGACAGTACAAAAGCACAGATCATTATCCGCAATTATGTTATGGAGCGGTTTCTCGAACGGCTTTCCTTATCCAGTTACAGCGGCAACTTAATTCTGAAAGGCGGCATTCTGGTTTCCGCGATGATGGGCATTGAAAATCGTTCCACCATGGATCTCGACGCAACGATCAGGGATATTAACCTTACGGAAGAAAATGCAAGGAAGATAGTCGAGGAAATAACCAAGGTTGCTCTTGACGATGGGATGACCTTTGAGGTAGTGAGCGTGGCGCCGATTTTAGGCGACGCGGATTATCCCGGCATAAGAGTACTATTGGAGACGATGCTTGAAACGATGCGTACTCCGTTGAAAATCGATTTTTCCACAGGTGATGCTATAACTCCAAGCGAAATCGTGTATTCGTTCAGGCTGCTGTTTGAAGATCGCTCAATACCAATTATGGCTTATAATTTGGAAACGATATTGGCAGAGAAGATAGAGACGCTCCTCACACGCGGAACAGCCAACTCCAGAATGCGGGATTTTTATGATATCTACGCATTGGGCAGTACACAATCTGATAATATTGACGCTGCGGTAATGAGGGCTGCTTTCAAAAAGACAAGCGATAATAGAGGGTCGTCGACAGTCGTTAAAAGTATGGCTTTAACTTTGGATGAAGTTGAGGGCAGCCCGGAAATGTTGGCGCTGTGGAAGAACTATCAACACAAATTTGATTATGCCGCCGGCATCGCATGGGCAGAAGTAATGAAATCAGTTCGATGGCTATGCGAAATCATAACGCCAATGGAGTAAATAAGGACATTGAGATGAACTTACAATAGCGCTCTAATCAATTATGAATAGAGCGTGAATGTAAACTTATTTGAACAAGCTGCATCTCAGGTCGCAGGAGACGACAAAGAATCGAATGCCATTCATGTGATGGTAAAGCCGGGGGATGATTAAATCTTAATCCTCGAAAACTAAAAAAATGCGAAAGCTCGAAAGCCTTGAAAACAGGGCATTTCGAGCTTTTTTGGGGGGTTGTTTCCGACCAGCCCGACAGAGCGCTTGAATGGCATTCAAGAAGTCAGGGGTTCGATTTCTTTTTGTCCGTAATCCGTATGTAATCAGACAATCGGCGTACCCACTTTCCGTTTTGGCACAAAAAAGCATACCCCTCGCGCCCTGAAATCCTCTCAGAACGCAAGGGGATGCTTTTTCAACGTTTCTATGGTATTATTTGGTGGGCGTTATTTTGCCCTAGCTGCGGAGCTCAGATAGCGACGCGGTATACGGTCAAAGCTGATATAAAGGAAGCATACAGGTTCGCTATGATTTGTGTTTGCAGCTACACCTATATTCTCCGCTGCGCTGACGGAACGCTCTATACCGGATGGACGAACGACCTTCCCCGCCGCGTTCAGGCTCACAACTATGGCGTTGGCAGTAAGTATACTCGGGCACGTCTGCCGGTCGAGTTAGTCTACTACGAAGGATTTGAGGACAAACGGCAGGCACAACAACGCGAATACGCAATTAAACAATTAACGCGGGAGGAAAAAGAGCGGCTGATCGAAAGCGGGGTAAAAGCGCATATGATGTATTTAGAATACGATGATACGGAAATCGCGGGCGGCGCGATACCTGAAATACGTAACCATGCTCCGGGAAAGGCGGCAAAATGATAATGGCGCTAAATGAATCAGAACAAGTCGGACGGGAGCACGATAAGCACTGCCCGATAGCGCCGGCTATAGCGTTTGCGGCGAAGTATATGTTGAGAAAGTCGGAGATGTAGCGATTATGAGTACGATCTATAAATATAAACCGGTTCGCTTTTATGTCACAGTATTTATTTTTACGTGGCTCTTTTGGTTTGCGGCTGCTATTGCCGGTCATTACGCGCCGGAAAGCGGCGCGGTCATGCTCTTAATGCTGCTTGGCTTGTTTGTCCCCTCGGTTACGGCGATATATACGGTGTTGTCTTCAAAAAGCGCGGCGTTGAAGTTGGATTTGCGTTTGAAATTCACAGGTTTGTTCCGCGTAAAACCTTTAATCGTCGTTACAGCCGTCGGTACATTTGCGGTTATCATAGCCGCTTCTATTTTACTGTCAACATTATTTGGGCAATCCCTTGACCAGTTTTCTTTTGTTGACGATTTTTCTTTTGCAGGCGGCGGCGCGGCTGCATTGCTGACAATTATTCTCGCGGCGTTTCTGGAGGAATTTGGCTGGCGCGGGTATGCTGAGGATTCTATCGCGTTTTATTGTAGTTGGTGGAAGGAATCGGTTATATTCGGCGCGGTATGGGCGCTATGGCATTTGCCGCTTTTCTTCATTCCAGATACATACCACTATAACATTTTACATGAAAGCCCTTTGTTTATGGCAAACTTCTTCATTTCCATCCTGCCGCTTGGGTTTATCGTCACTTGGGTTTATGTTAAGAACAACCGAAGTTTGTTTGCGAGTATTATCTTTCATTTTTTCGTGAACTTGCTTCAGGAGAAAATCGCCATGACAAATACGACAAAATGCGTGGAAACATTGGTCCTGTTTGTTGCGGCGGGAATCATTGTAGCGTTAAACAGAGACTTGTTTTTTGAAAAACGGCATATCGGACATTTACTGCAAGTAGCGGAAACTCACGAGAATTCATAACAAGACCCGCGAAACGCAAGCCGCCGCGGGTTGCTGTCGACATGAAAGGACGGTAATGTCAAATATCATTGAAATCGACGACTTTTCGTCGCCCGCGTTGGATGTTTTTGCCCGGCTGACCGAAACTGAATTACGAAACCGGCTGGAGCCGGAGAAAGGCGTCTTTATCGCGGAGAGCCCCAAAGTGATCGGGCTTGCCCTGGACGCCGGATACGAGCCTGTATCGCTTTTGATGGAACGCAAAAAGATAGAGGGGCAGGCGCGCGGCGTCATTTCCCGCTGCGGCGACGTCCCTGTGTATACGGCTGACGACGATCTGTTAGCGGGGTTGACAGGGTACCGGCTTTCCCGCGGCGTTTTATGCGCCATGCGCCGTCCCCGATTATCCGGCGTTGAGGAAATATGCGCCGGCGTGCGCAGGGTGGTTGTATTAGAAAACATAACGGACTCAACTAACGTCGGGGCGATATTTCGCTCCGCTGCCGCGCTGAACATCGACGCCGTGCTGCTTACCCCTTTGTGCTGTGACCCGCTGTGCCGGCGCTCGGTGAGAGTCAGCATGGGCGCTGTCTTCCGGACGCCCTGGACCCGCATTGGCAGCGGTTCTTCCGAGTGGCCATGGCCGGGAATGGAGCGGCTGAAGAAGCTGGGTTTTAAGACCGTTGGTTTGGCACCCGATAACGCCTCTGTCAACATAGATGATCCGCGGTTGATGGCGGAGGAGAAGCTGGCTATCATACTCGGGACGGAAGGCAAAGGGCTGTCGCCCCGTACGATCGCAGACTGCGATTACACCGCGCGCATCCCCATGTCTCATCGGGTGGATTCCCTGAACGTAGCCGCCGCCGGCGCGATAGCGTTCTGGCAGCTCAGAAAGCCAGAGTGATGTAATGGAAAAGGAGGGTAACGATCATGTCAAAAGTCGCTTTGATTCGTTGTGAAAGTTACGGTCAAGCCGAGGTGAAAGCAGCGGTACAGAGGGGGATAGACCTGCTGGGGGGCGCAGCCGCGATTGCTTCGCCCGGAGAAAAGATTTTGCTGAAGCCAAATTGGATTATGGCCGTACCGCCGGAGAGGAACGCCACGACGCACCCCGCTGTATTCAAGGCTGTCTGCGAAGTGTTTTTGGCGGCGGGCGTTGATCTTTGCTATGGAGACTCGCCTGGACGGGGTACGACTGAGGACGAAGCCGAGGAAGCGGCCAGGGCAACCGGCTTTTTCGACGTCGCCGCGGAGCTGCATATTCCGCTGGCGGATTTTATCCATGGACGCGAAGTGAATACGGGCGCACAGGAATTCTATGTCGCCGACGGGGCTCTTGACTGCGACGGTATCGTAAGCCTCCCCAAGCTGAAAACGCAGGGGTTTCTGAAACTCACGGGCGCTGTGAAAAACCAGTTCGGCTGCGTACCGGGCAGGCGTAAGGGCGCGTATCACCAGCAGCTTCAAAGACCGGCGGATTTCGCGCGTATGTTGATTGATTTAAACATGTATCTTAAACCCAGGCTATATATCATGGACGGGATTATCGGCATGGAAGGCAACGGGCCGATGAACGGCGATCCGAAAAAAATGAACGTGCTGCTCCTTTCGTCCGACCCGGTCGCTTTAGACGCCACGGTATGCCGGCTCGTGGATTTGAACCCTGTGTACTCCTATACCGTTTCTCTTGGCATGCAGGCGGGGCACGGTACTTATAAAAGCGATGAGATCACGCTGTTAGGGGACGCGATGGAGGGTTTTATCGCCCGTGATTTCAATATCAACAGGAATCCCATCAGTAATGTCCGCGGCGCCGGCGTCTTCTCCTTCGGAAACGACGCGGGAGTTCCCAAGCCGTATATCGACGAAGAAAAGTGCCTGCGCTGCGGGGTCTGCGTCGATATGTGCCCGGTGTCGCCGAAAGCTATAAGCCTGCGGGATGACGATCAGGGAAAACCGCCGGCTTATGATTACAGCCGCTGTATCCGTTGTTTCTGTTGCCAGGAGTTATGCCCCCACGGCGCCGTGTTGATCAAAGAGCCGTCTTCCGATAGCGGACGCGATAACAACGCGCGCTAAAAAGGTATTTAACGCAAGCCATATTTTATTTGCGTTCCGCTGTAAAATTGTTTAGAATATTTATTGATACGGAAGCATGGGAGGAAAACGATAAAATAAATCATGCGAAGGAGAATGTGTTATGTTTAGCGCGAAACAAAACATGCAGGAGGTAATACGGGGAGGTAAGCCGGAGCGGTTCGTCAATCAGTATGAGGCAATCATGTTGTTGTTCCATCCATTTCTTATGTTTTCCAATGCCCTGCTGCAAAAAGGGCAGCCCGACGTGGTCAACGCCTGGGGGGTGACGAACTCTTTCCCGGCCCATGTGCCGGGGGCTTTTCCCGTACATACCCCGGACAAGATCGTCATCAAGGATATCGAACGCTGGCGCGATTATGTGAAAGCGCCCCCGCTGAAATTTACCGACGAGCAGTGGGGAATCGCCAAAGAGATGTATGACGCCGTTGACGGTACGCAGGCATACAAGGCCGCCTTTGTAGCGCCGGGCCTCTTTGAGCAGACCCATCACCTGAGCGAGATCACCAACGCGCTCACCTACTATCTCACGAATCCCGATGAGATGCACGACCTCATTAAATACCTCACCGAGTGGGAGCTTGAACTGGCCGAAGGCATCTGCAAGAATCTTAAGCCTGACGCTATATTTCACCATGACGACTGGGGCACCGAGAAGAGCACCTTTTTAAATCCGAATATGTTCGCCGAATTCTTCGTCGAGCCCTACAAGCAGATATACGGATACTATCATGACCACGGGGTCGAGCTGGTGATCCATCATTGCGACAGTTATGCCGCTACCCTCGTGCCATATATGATCGATATGGGCATCGATATCTGGCAGGGCTGCATGGAGTCAAACAATATGCCGGAACTGGTCAGGAAGTACGGCGGAAAGATATCCTTCATGGGCGGTATCGATAATAAATCAGTCGATTTTACCGGCTGGACCCAGGAAGACGCCCGCAAAATCGTTCGGCAGGTCTGCGAGAGCTGCGGCAATAAGTATTTCATCCCCTGTATCACCCAAGGCGGTCCGGGTTCCCTGTACGAGGGCACATATATGGCCCTGACCGAGGAGATCGATAAATACAATCAGGAAGTGCTCGGCGTTAAGGAAAGCGATATCACCCGCCTGCCCATCCAGATCATGTTTTAATCGGCGGGATATGGAGGAGAAGATACAATACTGCCTGCGGTGCGGGCTCTGCTGTAAAGGGCAAAACATACGGGTTCCCAGATTTGAACACAGCGATTTAAGCCCCGCGTGTTTGGCGCGGATACTTAAGGCCGGCGGACAGCCGGCCTTAGTCGCTTACGTCAAAGAAAACAGCATGGGGCAGGGAGACAGGTGCTTATGGTTGAAGGACAACGAGGACAGGACGACGACCTGTACCGCGTACGACCGCAGATCCGCCGCTTGTCGGGACTTCAATACGGACGGCGGCTGTAAGATATGGATGCAGGCATTCGGGTTTGCGTAGCGGTCGACGGCGTCAAAGGCTGGGCGGCCGGATATGTCTGGTGGAGCGGCTTTGCGGCGCTGTGGGGAACGAGACGAAAAGGAGCGGATATACAGTGGTGACAGCGATTCTGATCAACGGGAAGGATAATGTGGCGATGGTCACGGCTCAGGTAGAAGAGGGACAGGAAATCAACGTGACGGAAAACGGGCAGGTGATAAAGGCTCTTGAGCCCATCGGTCCGGGGCACAAGGTAGCGCTTGTCAGGCTGGAGGCCGGCGATACCGCCGTGAAATACGGCATACCCATCGGGCGTTTGACTTCCCCGGTGGATCCGGGGGGATGGATCAGTACCCATAATCTGGAAGACACGACCGAAGAGTTATGCGGGGAGTACTGCAGGGCGTTCAGGGAGGGGTCAAGCGATTCCGCGGAGGAGCTGACGCCGCCGTCCGCACAGCCGATAAGAACGATCATGGCCTATCCCCGTAAAGGCGGGGGCTTCGGTATACGCAACTACATCATGGTGATTTCCACCGCGCCGGAAACTAACGGCGCCGCGGAGGAGATATCTGACCGGACGGGCTGCGCCTGGTTTGTCTGCGACAGAACGCGTATGGAAGAGGGGATGCTCAGCGACTATACGAAGAAGGCTATGATTTATACCGGGCGAAACCCGAATGTCTATGCCGTTCTCGTCCTCGGCGCCGGCGGACCGGGCGGAGAAGAAATCCGCCAAGCCATCGCGGAAACCGGTAAGCCGGCCGGATATCTGTCCCTGAGCGAAACCGGCGAACGGAGCTCAGCCGACCGGGGTATCGCCATGATCGAGGCGTACCAAAAAGAAGCGTCCGGGCTGAAGCGCGAACCCGTACCCATGGAGGGCTTCGGCCTGACCGTACACTGCTCAGGCTCCGACTGGACCACAGCGATCAACGGGAACTCGTCCGTAGGCGCGGCGGCCGACATCATCGTTGAAAACGGCGGCAGGATATTTATGACGGAATGGATGGAGTGGTGCGGCAGTCAGCATATACTAGCCGGGCGGTGCGCTACCCATGAGCTCGGCATGAAGCTGCTGGACGAGGTGGACAAGGTCAGGGAAGCCATCCTCCTTGAGACGGGACAGCCGGTGGAGTATATGAATCCGGTACAGGCGAATAAAGACGCGGGCCTGACCACGCTGGTGGAAAAATCCACCGGAACCATCAAAAAAGCCGGCAGCACCCCCATACAGGGGATATTGGGCTACTGTGAACAACCGGCCGGCAAGGGCGTTTGGCTGCCCAGGCATGACAGCGTCTGGCCGCCTACTTCCGCGATCTATGGCGCCCTCAGCGGCGCGCACATGAATATTCTCGTGACCGGGATAGGCTTCCTCTATTACGAACTGCCCCATATGCCCGGCGTCAGGGTAACGGGGAATCCCGTTACCTATGATAATGAAATGTATAAAATCGACTTCAACGCGGGGCTGGCTTTCGAAGGCAAAACCATCGCCGAAGTCGGACAGATGCTTTTCGAGTACCTGATCAGGGTCGCCGAAGGGGAGGAAGAGCCGAAAACGGAGGAAAACAAAGAGCGGGCGTTCAATATGTACTATTATACGGAGAACGAATTCGGCCCGGGGCCGGGCAGCGGCAAGAAGCTATACGTATCCGTCAAGGATTACCATAAGCGATGCGGGGAGTATACGGATTCCGTCAAGTAACGGCGAATCGGCGAATCTTTTCCTGAATCAAGATCCTTCCGCCTAACCACGTAAGCCGGATTCACTGGACGCGCCGGATTCCCCGGATGCGCAGAATTCCTAGGATATGCAGAATTCCACGGACACGCCTGACCCCCCCGGATATGCCGGATTAACCGGGCTCAGATGGATCGATGGGTTTCACAGGCTTAATACCCAGATAAAGCGAAGCCAGCTTCGGCCCCGCGGCGTACAGGATCAACCCGCTGATCAGCCCTTCGCAGAGCATATAGGATCCGTTGTATATCAGGGAGTACAGCCATACCGGCTGCCCCGGCGGGGCGTAGGCGCTCCAGATGATGATCCCGGATAGAAAGTGGCAGACCAGCCGCAGAAAGACGCAAATCATCGCGGCAAACATCAGGCGGAGGCGTACTGGCCACGACTGCCTGAATGCTTTGAAGATCGGCCCGGCCAGACAAAGAACGCCAAACGCGATTACGTAATCCAGTAATACCACCAAGGCATAGTACCCTAATGTCTCTACCGGGGGCGCGTAGAACCCGGTCATCATCTGTATCATAGAATAAGCGAAGGCTACCGTCAGGGACCAGACGAAAGGGTACTTCATCGAGACCAGCATGATGGGGATCATACTGCCGATGGTGGCGGAACCTCCGTTCGGCAGCTTAAATACGGCGTAAAGGCTCAGTACCGTAGCCAGAGCTACGAGCAGCGCGCTCTCCGTAAGGGCTCTCGTCGCGCCGGCGCGGGTGATTTTTTGGTTTCGGTCCATATCGTGAAATCCTTTCAATTCATGCAAACCGACGGGTTTGGGCCGGGACCCAGTGTAACAGAAAAATCCCGGATATCTGGAAATATCCGGGATAGAAGAGACGACTCTTTCCTACGCTGGCATTATCCAGATCAGGTTCCAGGGTCAGAGCACCTGCGTTGCTCAATCTCAGCCGGACGGGACCAGCCCCCCATATGCGGTTTTCTAAATGATAACACAGTCCCGGGTATAAAGCTACTATAATTGTATGCCGCGCGGAAATTATCTGTCCGCCGTTTACCGCCCGATTGAGATTAAGACTTTTTAATGATATAATTCTCGCTAAGAAAAGACGGAGGAGGGCGTGGCCTGGATGCGTCGGCCATGAGAAAAGCGATGGAACGTATACCTTTTAAATCAGAAGAAATGAGCAGCGAGGTTTTTTATCCGACGATGCGCGCCGGATTTCCCGGGGCAAGGAAGTACAATTGGCCTGTTACACCAAAGAAGAATTACTACGCGGTATTCAACCGGGAGACGCCTCTTTGGATTCCTACGGGCAGCGACAGGAGGATGTTTGCGCCTCGTATCGATCCCGATAACGTCGTTCGCGTGCAAGTCTCGGAAGCCAACCCGCTGAAACCGGAGGAAATGGTAGGCGGTAAGGATAAACACGGCATAGAATGGGTCTACATCCCCGTCGCCGGAGGGTCAATGGTCAGGCCGGGCAAGCCTTTGCTGGAAGACGCAAATGATTGGGAAAAACTGGTGCGTTTCCCGGATCTCGAGACCTGGGACTGGGAAGGTTCCGCCGCGTCCAACAAAATGGAACTCGCGAATGAAAACCGCGCCCTGTCGGTGACTATCCTTACCGGTTTTTTTGAACGGCTGATATCCCTGATGGATTTTGACAACGCCGCCGTAGCCATGATCGACGAGGATCAGAAAGACGCGATCAAAGCCTTGTTTGACCGGTTAGCGGGTCTGTATATCGACATCATAAAGAAATATAAAAAGCACTTTAATCCCGGTATTATCTGCGTGCATGACGACTGGGGAAGCCAGAGGTCGCCCTTTTTCTCCCTCGCCACCATCAGGGAGATGCTTGTCCCCGCCTTCAGCCGCGTCGTCAGGGCCGCCCATGAGGAAGGGCTGTTCTTCGATATCCACTCATGCGGAAAGAATGAAATCATCGTGCCGGCTTATATCGAGATCGGCGTCGATTATTGGAGCGGGCAGTCCATCAACGACAGGGCTATGCTGCATGAGAAATACGGCGATAAGCTGATCCTGGGCCTGGATCCGGATATCCCCTTCGCGGATATGGAAACCGACGAAGTGGCTGTCGCCGCCGCGAAGCGCTTTGTACAACGATTCGGGCCGACGATGGAGAAAAAACCTTTCGTCTGCCCCGCCATGGGCGCGCCGGTCGCGTTCCTGGATACGTTATATGAAGAAAGCAGAAAAATGTTCAGTTGAGGCTTACGCAAAAAGCCCGCTGCGCAGCGGTGACGCCGGTAATGAACAGAAAAATGCAAAGGCTATTGATATCAACGGTTATCGGTTTATTGGTCATTGTGCTGGCCGTAAGCGTTTTTATCACGCTGAAAAATAATAGAGATCTTGAAAGCAGGCAGGCGGTTGCTGTCAACGTGATCATCCTTGTCGTTTCACTAACGGCTGTGATGGGCGTAAACATCATATTGATCCGCCGTTTTGTCGTCGGGCCGATCAGCAGGCTTACCGACAGCATATCCAGGACAAACATTGGCGGGGGTGCGATCTATGGGAGGGACCGGGGAGACGAGATCGGCGAATTGGCCCGAAAAATCCAGGAAATGATAGGCGGGCTTCATCAGCGGGACAATCTGCTCGGGACGGTGAATCACGCCATCACGCTGCTGATCCAGGCGGAGATGGATGAATTTGATAACGCCATATGGGAGAGTATGGGGATGATGGCCGGCGCGGTGGAAGTCGACCGCGTACGTTTATGGAAGAACCATATCGAGGACGAAAAGCTGTACTGCACCCAGTTGTATGAATGGTCGGAAGGCGCCGCGCCTTCGCAGGGGACCGACATAACGATCGCGGCGTCCTTTGACGAAGCGTTGCCGGGATGGGAAGAAACCCTCTCCCGGGGAGAGTGCATCAACTGCCTTGTACGCGATATGTCGCAGAAAGAGCAGTCGCGCCTGGTTCCCCAGGGTATACTTTCCCTTTTGATCGTACCGGTGTTCCTCCGGGATGAGTTCTGGGGTTTTGTCGGCTTTAACGACTGCCACAGGGAGAGGTTGTTTAACGCGAATGAGGAATCTATCCTCCGGTCCGCGAGTTTGCTGATTGCCAATGCGTTGCTGCGGTATGAAATGACCCAGGAGCTTGCCACTGCCGTGGAAGAAGCCTGGGCGGCCAGCCGGGCGAAAAGCGATTTTCTGGCGAATATGAGCCATGAGATACGCACGCCCATGAACGCGATCATCGGGATGACCAATATCGCGAAAGCGGCGCGAGACGTCGAAAGAAAAGATTACGCTTTGGGGAAAATCGAGGACGCGTCACAGCATCTTCTCGGCGTGATCAACGATATACTGGACATGTCAAAAATCGAGGCGGATAAGCTGGAACTCAACCCCGTCGCTTTCAATTTTGAGGACATGCTTAAAAAAACCATCAATATCATCAACTTCCGTATAGCGGAAAAACATCAGAACCTCGCTGTATATATAGATGAAAGCATACCGCGAACGCTGGTTTGCGACGATCAGCGGCTCGCGCAGAACATAACAAACCTGTTGTCAAACGCCGTGAAATTCACGCCGGAAAACGGTATGATCAGTTTGAAAACGAACTTAATCAGCGACGAGGGCGGCGTCTGCGTCATTCGGTTTGATGTGTCGGATACAGGCGTGGGGATCAGCGAAGAACAACAAACGAGATTATTCAAGGCTTTCGAGCAGGCTGAGAGCAGTACGACGCGCAAATACGGCGGGACAGGGCTCGGCCTTGCTATAACAAAGCGTATCGTGGAGATGATGGGCGGAGAAATCTCCGTGACGTCCGCGCCGGGCGAGGGCTCGACCTTTACTTTTACCATCAGGGCGCTAAAAGCGGCTGAGGATACAGCGGATAACGCGCCGCCTATAAACGATATTTTCGCGGAAAAAATCCGCGTCCTCGTCGTGGACGACGACACAGATATTCTGGAGTACTTTGTCGACATAGCTGCGCGTTTCAGTATCGCCTGCGATACGGCTTTAAGCGGTGAGGACGCGATCAGGCTGATGGAAAACAATTCATACGACTTGTATTTCGTCGACTGGAAAATGCCCGGCATGAACGGGATCGAGCTTTCGAGCCGTATCAAAGAAATGACCGCCCGTTCCGTGATCATCATGATTTCATCTTTCGAATGGCAGGAAGTCGAAGCCGAGGCGAGAGACGCCGGGATAGATAAGTTCCTGCCGAAGCCGATTTTCCCGTCGACGTTTCTCGATTGTATCAACACCAGCTTTGGGCTCGATTTATTAAATGATAATAAAAATGAAAAATCCGACGTAATCGATCATTTTGGGGGATACCGCGTATTATTAGTCGAGGATGTGGAGATCAACCGCGAGATCGTGATCGCGATGCTTGAACCGACAAATCTGGAGATCGACTGCGCGGAAAACGGCGCCGAGGCTGTACGCGTGTTCAGCGAAGCGCCGGATAAGTACAATATCATCTTTATGGACCTTCAGATGCCGGAAATGGACGGCTTCGACGCGACGCGGCTCATTAGGGCCCTGGACGATGAATGGGCAAAAAATATTCCCATTATCGCTATGACGGCGAATGTGTTCAGCGACGACGTCAGCCATTGCCTCGAAGTCGGCATGAACGGCCATATCGGGAAACCTCTGGATTTTGGCGCTGTTTTTCAGATACTCAGACAATATCTGTTTAGTCAGAAACCCGCGAAAGAGCGCCGGAAACAGGAAAGGCGAAAAAGAAACAGCGATAGAAAGCCGCTGCCGGACAGACGGAAGGGGGACAGAAGAAAAAGCGGTTGATCCGGGAACCTCAGTTTCAAAACGGTTTCAAAACATTTAGAATTATGAAAAGCATATTGCGTTTTGGGAAAAGCTCGTGTATAATCCCTCGTGTAGAGGAAAAAGGTTTTCCTCTAATCCGGTAAATGGTTAAAATAAGTAAAGAAAAGAAAAAGGAAGGACGATTTAAGCATGAAAAAATTTAGATCCCTCATCTGTATTCTTTTGGCGTCAATGTTGTTGTTCAGCGTAGCGGCCTGCGGCGGCGGGTCGACCCCGTCGACGTCGACTCCCTCGACGCCAGCGCCATCCACATCCGGCGGCGGCGGTGGCGGAACGAGTACTCCTCCGCCCGTAGCGGCTCCCGGAGAGAGAGTGGAGCTTACCATCGGCGTCTCCGACTTTCTGGGCAGGTTCATCCAAGGCTTGGTTCCTACTGAGGGAGCGATTTTAACAAGCGCGGTGTTTGATCAGGTACTCTATATCGACCCGGCGACGAAACAAAGGGTATCCGACTGTCTGGAAGACTGGTATTATGAAGACGACGTCACCCTGATCATGAAACTTAAAGAAAACATCTATTTTAGCAACGGAATGCAAGCCACAGCGGACGACCTGCTGTACAGCTATTCCAGCAAAGTAGACTGGGGTTCCACCATGGTGCCCAACTGGGGTCCCCTCATCTGGGACGAATGTATCGCTCGTGATAAGTACACGGTACAATGGAAATGGGAGAGACCCTACCGGGTGTTCCTGAACTCCAGGCTCAACCTGATCTGCAAGGATTGGGCGCTGTCCCTCCCGGATCAGTCTGAAGACATGGGCTGGTATGATCCCGTAGGCAGCGGCCCGTATTCAGTTAAGCAGTTTGTCCACGAAGACATATGCGTGTTGGAAGCCCGGGACGATTACTGGAACAAAGACGAAGTAGGCCCCACCTATGTAGATCAATGGACAATAAAATTCTACAAAGACGCCTCCACCATGTATATGGATCTTGAAGTGGGCAACCTCGACTTTGCCGAAGCCCAAGCCACAGACTTTAGCAGATATGTTAAAGCTGGCGGCGGCGGGGACGGCTTCGATCTGTTTATGATTACCATCGGC
>Ga0082212_10004145_pt1 | contig 20222 bp, 17 predicted proteins | sample TergutNt197P3_FD_71548 | JGI IMG/M metagenome (GOLD analysis project Ga0082212, IMG submission 71548) | Neocapritermes taracua P3 segment gut microbial communities from Petit-Saut dam, French Guiana - Nt197 P3 | ecosystem: Host-associated > Arthropoda: Insects > Digestive system > Gut ... | reverse complement strand
GGTTTAGCGAAGTCCATTGCCAAGATGTTGGGCAAGACAGGAACCGGAATAAAAGCCGGGACGGGCTGGCTGCTGGATGTGGTAGTTTCCGCCGCCTCGAAAACCAGAAATGCTGCTGCAAGCGCCATGTCCGCATTTCAGAATCGCTGTGGAAAACTTTCCAAAAAAGCATTTTCCGGAACCGGAACCCGCTCATCCGCCTCCACCATCGCTTCCGGATCCATCGCCCGAACCTCCGCCTCCCCCCAGAGAGCCGCTGGCAGTTATTGTGATCCTCTCGCGATTCTCACTACAATGTTTTATCATCAGGGTTACATTGTTCCTTCAGCTTCCCACCCTGCTGTTACCAGCAACGCAGGTGAAGGTAGGCTACCGCAAACGGAATTGCGGGTTCTATCTTTGTAGAACCATATGTTAAGCGACTTCGTGTCGCAAGTGATTGTATTCGACAAGGACAAATCGGAGCTCTTTGTACAATTTTTGCCGGCGCCGCCGCCCAGGCCATCGCCAATAGCCCGTTAGGCTCAAAAGCTCTGGACGCTGCCAAGGCCATTGCCCCAACAGTCAAGAAAGGCTTGGAGATCAATGAAAATCTGGGCGTCGGGGTGGGATCCGGCGGTTTCCTGCCTGCCCGCCCTGTTTTTGTCAATGGCTTTATGCGGGCCTCACCCTCCTATATTCACCTATTTCACCTATAGTTTTATGGTTTACAAAAGCACCCACATTCACTATAATACTTTTAGGAACTGTCGGGAAATACGCTTAGCAGTATACCTTTGCCAATTTTATCCTCCGGCACGCCCTCATAGACAGAACTTAAATTATAGGGGGGATTTCGATGAGAAAGCTGCGCTTTACTGTCGCTTATGCGCTCATATTTCTATTGTTGAGTGTTGTGTTAACAGGTTGCAGCCCCTTTCTGAACTCCAATACGACATCTCCCAGTGATACCGAGACTGTCTCAACTCCTGAAGATACAGTAAAAAAATATAAAAGCGGAACTTTGACCCAAACCAGCTATGCAAGTGACTATCTGGATCTTAAATTCACCGCCCCCAAAGGATACACAATGAAAACTGAGGAAGAGCTTAAAGAACTCAGTAAAGCTGCTGTGCAAGAGACAGGACAGCTCTCCGGCACAGGCTCCGGGGAGAGTGTAAAGGAGATGCAGGCAACTTCTCCAAACGGGTATCCCACTTTAACTCTATCCATAGAAAAAGGGCAGAAAGCTGCGACAGTAGAAGAATTTCTGAATCGCATAAAAACAAGGGACGGCTCCACTACGAGCCTGGGGAACTCCTCTGATGACCCTATCACAACTGTGGAATTGGCAGGATACAGTTACAAAAAGCTTTCTTTCTCAACTCGCGTGACTACGGCACAAGGCCGAGTGGTTATGCAAGACTGTTTAGCGAGAGAATGCGATGAGGGAATCGTGCTACTGACTATTCTATATACATCAACAACAAAAGGTCACATGGATACCATGATGAAGGGTTTTACAAAATTCTCTGCGTCATAATAAGGGGCTGTAACTAAATAAGTTTGACATTAGGCCGCCGGATTTTTGTCGACAGGCCCACACAAGTGCCATTGCTTTGGATGCGTGTGGCAGTAAAGACGTTTTTCTTACCTCAGCTCTTCGGGCCGGGCGCAAAATCCGCAGGCAACCTGGAAGGTTTTCAAGGATTTTCAACGCGGCCCGATGGCAGTATGGTAAGAGAAATATCCTAGCTGCCACACGTAGCCAACAATAGCTTCTCTTGTGTGGGCATGCCGCCAAAAAGACAAGGAATAATGTCAAAGTTATTTAGTTACAGTCCCTAAGTGTTATTTCGTGTCTTCTGATAAAAAGGAGGGCTTAGTGTGAGTCGAATTATAACTGATAGCTGCTGTGACATGACGCCGGAAATGAAAAAAGAAATGGGAATAATATCTGCGCCCTTGACAATGATGTTAGGGAATAAAGAATTTCGCGATGATGAAGATCTTGACATGACTCGCTTCATGGATGAGATGGAGAATTTCACCGGGAAGATCGGCTCGGCTTCTCCGGCGCCGTTTTTGTATCAAAAGGCTATTGAAGATGCGGGCGAGGCTTATGTTGTGACACTGTCAAGTAAAATATCCGCATCCTATAACAATGCAGTCATTGGCAATACCCAAGCTGAAGAGAATGGCAGGGGAAAAGCACATATTTTCGATTCCAAAAGTGCGGCGGCGGGACAGACGCTGATTGCACTTAAGTTGCATGAATTGATTCGAGACGGTATTCCCAAAGAAGGAATTATTGAGTCGGTAAACCGGTTTATTAATGGGATGAAAACGTATTTTGTTCTCGAAAACTACGATAATTTGCTCAAGAACGGACGGCTGCACAAAATTGCAGGGTCGCTGCTCCGGATGTTAAATATTAAGTTGATTATGGGGGCTGATGGGAACGGCGAGATTGACCTTTTTGCAAAATGCAGAGGGACGAAACAGATGGTGCAGAGATTGCTGTCCCTTGTAGAGAGCAGCGGGAGAGAGGGACGCAATGAAAATCTTGTTATCTCTCATTGTAATAACCGTACCTTGGCGGAACATCTTAAAACTCTTGTCATGGAGCGGTTTAAGTTCAAGAAAATCTATGTTGTTCCTACGGGTGGCCTGACTTCTATGTATGCGGATAATAAGGGGATCGTATTGGCTTTTTGATCGCTTGCGTCCCAAGGCTGTGTCAGTTAAACTAGTCATAAGGTATTCATAAGGGGTTCTTCTTTGTGTGCAGCATTGGAGATGTTATCATGTTTGCCCGTTTAATGAAGGATGTGTTGCCGGAATTTCTTGAAGGCGGCGCTGATGTGTTGATGGCGGTTTCCGGGGGTCCGGACTCCATGGCGATGGCGGATATTTTATGTCGGTATGCAGGCGCAGGCGGCGCAGGCGGATCTGTGCGTTTAGCGGCTGTGCATATCAACCATGGCCTGCGTCAGGAGGCGGAAGAGGAGGAGGGTCTTGTTCGGGCTTTTGCTCAAGAGCGGGATCTGTCTTTGAGTGTACATAGGTTTGACGCGATGGCCTACGCTCAGTCGGTACATAAGCCGTTGCAGGATGCCGCGAGACAGTGGCGGTACAGATGTTTTGCGTCGGTTATGGAGGAGCTGGGATTCACATCTCTGGCCACGGCGCATCATATGAATGATCAAGCGGAGACGCTGGTGTATCGTTTCCTTCGTGGCAGCGGCACGCTGGGGTTGGCGGGAATTTGGCCGGACAGGGTTGAAACAGGCTGGAGTCAGAACGATGGACAAGGGGCTCATGTACAAGGGATTCATGGACAGGAGAATCTGAAGAGCCGGCAGATGCGTCTTATCCGTCCGCTTCTGTCGGTTAGCAAGGAGGAGATTTTCGCGTACTGCCATGAGCGGGGAATTTCTTATGCTTTGGATAAGAGTAATGAGAGTGGGAAGTACATAAGAAACCGTATTCGCTTGGAGCTGATTCCTCATTTGGAACAGCACTACAACCCACGCCTACAGGAGGTGTTGAACCATACGGCTGAGGTGTTGCGCTGGGATGAGGCTTATTTTCAGAGTGTGGTCGCGGAGAAATGGTCTCTTTATGGACGAGGGGTTTGTGGCCGGGCAGGGGCCTTGCTCTGGACGGCTTGGCAGGAACCGGAAGCGATTTTGTCCAGGCTTTTGCGCCGGGCTATGGCTTTGGTGCGTCAGGAGCCGCGGGGAATGGAGCAAAGGTTTGTCAAGGGGCTTATGATGGGGCGGTTTCCCCGGGGATGGTCTCAGGATCTGCCGGGTCTTCGGGTGGTGGCGACAGAAGAGGCTATGGTTTTTCTCAGTCCATCTGTGGAGTGGACACAGGCGGATGTGGCCAACGGTTTCTGTCATATCCTTGCTAATGGTCCGGGTGATGACTGTGATAGGTCGGATGACTGTGATAGGTTGGATGAGTGTGATAGGTTGGATGACTGTGATTGTCCTGAAAAACATATATCCCTTGTGCTTGTGCCCAATGTATGGCAAGAAGTAAAAGATCGCATTAATAAAGAGCGGGTGAGTCAAATAGGGTTGTTCAGCGAAGATATGGCGGAACGGATAGGGCTCATGGGGAGATCTGACGTGAGAGTTATGGCCGAGATTGTTTTGGATCAAGAAACGGGGAAGGGGTTGCGGGGGCCTTTTGAATATCGGGGGCGGCGGCCTGGGGATAGGGTTTTTGCAGCGGGTGTTGGGCATAAGCGCCTGAAAAAGGTTTGGCAGGAGCATGGGGTTCCCGGCTATCTGCGTGACGGGTTCAAGGTTTTGGCTGTGGGGTTTTTGGTCTTGGCGATTCCAGGTCTGGGAGTTGTGAGCCGGCTGGAAGGTGGGGAAGGAGCCGGAAGGGGGGTTCCGGCGCGATGGGTTCTGATGAGTCGGGTGGTCTCTTAGGCGTTGCTTTGTGTTGGATATAATAGCTTGGGAGGGGCATATGGTGGGGAAAGTTTGGCGCTTAAGGATTCTGATTGTGATATGTGTTCTTACAGCTATCTGCCTGGGGACGAACTTGGGGTGTGTTCACAATAAAGATGAAAAGGCGCGGCGGGATGCAGGTGTTATCACGGAATTGCATGTTTCTTATGCTTCGCGTCCCATCAATGTGCCAAGCATTGTGGCGATTCAGAAAAAATTCTTTGAGGAAAGATTCGCTGAGCAAGGGATATCCATTGTGTGGCATGAGCTGGCGGGGACTGAGATAACGGAAGCGCTGGCTTCGGGGGCGATTGATATCGCGACGTCTTTAAATGCACCGAGTGCAATTATTGCGAAAGCTGCGGGGCATGATATCAAAATCATAGCGGGGTTCTCCCGGTTTCCTGAAGCGATTGCCCTTGTGGCGGCGCGGGGAAGCTCTGTGAAGTCTGTGGCGGAGCTGAAAGGGAAACGGGTGGCTGTGACCAAGGGAACAATGCTTCATGAAATGCTCGTCAAGGTGTTGAAGGAGGAAGATTTGGGGCCTGATGATGCGGAGATGTTCCATATGGAGTCTCCTGAGGCTTTGACAGCGTTGCTGGGAGGGCAGATTGACGCGGCTGTTTTGCCGGAACCGTTGTTGTCAAAGGCGCTGGCTTCAGACAAGGGAGTTCAGCTTAAAACGGCGCAGGGGGTGATCAGCGGTCAGACGGTTATGGCGGCCAAGGGAGGTTTTTTAGAAAAGCATGCTGATGTGGTGAAGATATTTCTGGAAATTCATGAGGCGTGTTTGGAGTATATAGCGGCTCATGAGGAGGAGGCGCTGCTGTTGAGTGCGGCGGTTGTGGATATGTCTGTTGACCAGGTGAGGTCTCTTTATCCGAAATTTGAGTTTGTGATTCAGCTGCAAGAGGTTGATATTCAAGCTATGAAGGAGTCGGCAATATTTCTGCAAGGGCAAGGGATTATTGAGGGTGCGATATCGGCGGATACTTTGATAGAGGACTTGATAGACTTGTCGTACTGGGGGTTTTGATCACGTTGTGCAAGACAACCATCATGGAAGCAGTATCGAATCATTACTGAATCATTATTGTGGGAGTGCGATATTGTGAAAAATTCTGGCGGGATGGATATGGGCTATGAGATTACGCTGGAAGGGGTGGTGCAGGGTGTCGGTATGCGGCCTTTTATCTATAGGCTGGCCCGGGAAATGGGGATTCGCGGCTGGGTGAGCAATACGGGAGAGGGGGTCAGGATCTATGCTGAAGGGGGTGATCTTGAGTGTTTTGTCCGGCGGATCCGGGAGGAAAAACCTTCTTTGGCAGTGATTACGTGTCTTGATGTTCGATGTGTTGAGGGCGGAGGGGCTGCTGAGGTGCGTGCTGCTGAGGTACGTGCTGCTGAGGTACGTGCTGCAAAGGTACGTGCTGCAAAGGTACGTGCTGCGGAGGAGGTATGTGCCGGGGAGTGCGGGGGCCGAGGGTTTGAAATTTTAGCCAGCTGTGAGGCTGAGGTACCCAATGTTCTTATTTCTCCTGATGTGGCGGTGTGCGCTGAGTGCTTGGCTGAAATCTATGATCCGGGGAACCGCAGATATGGATATGCGTTTACCAATTGTACGAATTGCGGGCCACGCTACACGATTGTTAAGGACCGTCCTTACGACCGAAAGCGCACCACGATGGCGGGTTTTGCGCTCTGTGACGCGTGTGCCGAAGAGTATCGCAGCGCAGGGGACAGGCGTTTTCATGCTCAGCCGGTGGCATGTCCGGTGTGCGGTCCGTGTTTGGAGTTTGTTGAGGGGGTTGAGCGGCATCAGCCTATTGAGCGATGCCGGTTCCCGGAAGAGCTGGGGATGTGGAAGGGGTTCGGGAAGGGGCTTTGGAAGAGGATCCGGAATGGGAATGAGGCTCTGGACGAGGCGCGGCAGCTCCTTAAGCGTGGGGGGATTTTGGCTGTCAAGGGTCTGGGGGGGTACCATCTTGCTTGTGATGCGACTCATAATGGCGCGGTGAGGATGCTGAGGCGTCGCAAGGAACGGGGCGCGAAGCCTTTTGCGGTGATGGCCGGAAATAAGGAGATGGTGAAGAAGGTGGCGTTTCTCAGCGACCTGGAAGAGGCATGGCTGACTTCGGCGGCAGCGCCTATTGTGCTGCTGCAGCGCCGGCGGGGTTCTCCTATGGCTATGTTAGATGAGAGGGCGATGTCTGTCCCGGTTGAGGATGTGTCGCCGGGGCTGGATACTTTGGGTGTCATGCTGCCTTATACGCCGTTGCATGCCTTGCTTATGGAGGGGATGTTTGAGTTTCTTGTACTTACAAGCGCCAATCTCAGCGGTCAGCCGTTGATTTATCAGGATGATGAGGCCTTGGACAAGCTGCGGGGGGTGGCGGATGGGTTTTTGCGGCATGACCGCGAGATTTTTCATCCTTGTGATGATTCGGTGGTGCGTCAAATTGGCGGAGATATGACATTTTACCGCCGGGCCCGGGGGTATGTGCCTTTGCCGTTGACGGTGCCGGCGCTGACGGCCAGGGTTTCGTTGTTGCCGGAGCTTCCAGCGGTTTCGGAGTGTTTGGAGGCGGAGCAGGGATTTTCTCAATCGGATTCGGAACTTCGAACGACGAGCCTGCCGACTTCGATTCTGGCTGTGGGAGCGGATATGAAAAATGCTTTTTGCTTTCTGGAAGGGGACAGAGCGTTTATGAGTCCGTACCTGGGCGAGATGTCGGATAAGATGAGTTTTGACCGCTTCCGGCAGGAAGTGCTTTCATGGCAGGCTTTGCTGCATGTGGAGCCTGATACCATTGTTCACGATGCTCATCCTGACTATGTGACGGCGCGGTGGGCTCAGACTCAGACTCAGAACCGATCCCAAAACGGGTGTCAATGCCAATTCGAGAGACGGTGTGAGGTTTATCACCATCACGCCCATCTGGTGAGTGTGATGGGGGAGCATGGCTTGACGCAGCCGACCCTGGGGCTTATTGCTGATGGTACGGGATATGGTACGGATGGCCGGATCTGGGGGTGTGAGGTGCTGTTTGGAGACGCGAGGTTTTTCGAACGCCTGGCCCATCTGCAGTATTTGCCGTTGCCGGGAGGGGATGCGGGTATCAAATATCCGTTAAGAACCGCATATGCCTATTTTGTGGCGCTGCAGATGGGAGAAGGGTGGGAGGACTTAACTGTATGGGAGAATTTAACTATGGCGGAAAGAGAGATGTTGAAAGCTCAAGTTGCGACAGGGATTCAAGTGGGGATGACGTCGAGTGCGGGCCGTTTGTTTGATGTTATGGCGGCTTTGCTGGGGGTATGCCATGAGGTTACATATGAGGCCCAAGGAGCTATGGAGCTGGAGAATTTGGCTTGGAGATGGGAATGGGGGCGACGCAGGCGGCTGGGATATGAGCATGAGCATGAATATGAGCAGGAAGGTAAACACCTTCAAGATTGGCAGCTTCACATGGCACATCAAGAAACCTCGGGTTTTTACCCTCTAACTTGGAGGAAACAATTTCTTGAGCCAGAGGTTTGGAGTTCACAAAGACAGCGCGGGCAGGGGGGGGCTGATGTTTTGGAACTGGATGCCTTTTTTGCAGCACTGTGGCATGATCTGAAGGCTAATCAAAATCCGGATGTGGAGCAAACCAGTGAGCTGGCGTGGAAATGCCATGGATCTCTGGCATGGGGATTGGGGAATTATGTGGAGCAGATAGGGGCGGATGAGAAGAAAGTGGTGTTGGCAGGGGGGGTTTTTCAGAACAAACTGTTGACGGAGATGCTGGAGGATTATCTTGTGACTAAGGGATGGACGGTCTACCGCGGGAAACATCTGCCGCCAGGAGATGGAGGAGTGGCCTTGGGGCAGGCGCTTGTGGCTCGGGGGTAGTGATTAGGGAGTCATAATGTTAACTTTTTTTCAAGTGCAGCGATTTTTACCGCGAGACAGAAGACTTTTATGGCAGTATCCAATTCCGGCACGGAAGGATAAGTGGGGGCAATGCGGATATTGCGGTCACGCGGGTCTTGGCCGTAAGGGAAGGTCGCGCCTGCGCCGGTCATCGTGACACCGGCCTCCTTGCACAAAGCGACTGTTCGCTTAGCACAGCCGTCGAGTGTGTCAAAGCTGATAAAATAGCCGCCATCCGGTTCATTCCATGCTGCGATACCCAGACCTTCCAACTCGTTTTTTAACGTGTTGAGTACTGTTGCGAATTTGGTACGGATGATCTCCGCTATCTTGTCCATATGCGTCATGACACCCTCATAATTCTTGAAGAAATGTACATGACGCAGCTGACTGAGCTTGTCAGGCCCAATGGTTTGCACAAAAAAACGTTTGCGGATGTATTTGCAGGTTGACACAGAACTTGCCATAGCTGCTACGCCTGCGCCTGCCATGCTGATTTTGGAAAAGGAGGTAAAAATAAGGGGCATATGAGGAGTGCCTGCTTTTTCGCATTCCCGCAGGATATTGGGAATGACAGGGCGGGAACCCCTAAAATGATGAATACAGTAAGCGTTGTCCCAATACAGCCTGAAATCTTTAGCTGCAGGCTTTAAAGCGGCGAGACGGTATACGGTTTCATCCGAATAGATGATGCCTTCCGGGTTGGAAAAGATGGGGACGCACCACATTCCTTTAATCATAGGATCAGCGGCTACCAGATCCTCCACGATATCCATTTCAGGTCCGTCTTGGGTCATGGGGACGGGTATCATTTCGATATGGAAGTATTCGCAAATAGCAAAGTGCCGGTCATATCCCGGGGACGGACAGAGGAACTTAACATGGCCCTGCCGCATCCAGGGTTCTCCGTCCCACACGCCGTGGCTCATGTTGACGGCCACGTTATCGAACATCATGGCCAGACTGGAGTTTCCGCCTACAATGATTTCGTCCGGAGAAATATCTAATATGGCGGCAAATAGGGCTTTCATTTCAGGAATACCTTCAAGACCGCCATAGTTGCGGCAATCAATGCCGCTGGGGCTCATGTAGTCGCTCTCATCCAATATGGTTAACATATCGCTGGAAAGCGCCAACTGATCCTCACCAGGCTTGCCGCGGGACATATCGAGCTTTAAGTTCATGTTGACATACGTAGTGTATGCGACATTCAGTTTTGCTAATTGCGTTTCCATTTCAGATTTTGATAATTCATTGTAGTTCATGGCTATGCACCTCATTTTTAAAGATTAATAAAACTCAGACCTTTTTCAAGTTTTGTCAATTCGTCAGAGAGCTCTCTTGGCAGCTTGTCTCCATAACTCGCGTAATTTTCCTTTATGGACACGATTTCCTCCAGCCACCCGTTTTTATCAACCTTTAAAAGCTCCGCCACAGTATCTCTGCTCACATCAAGCCCGTCAAGGTCTAGGTTGTCGGGGGCAGGCATATTGCCAATGGGTGTTGTGACAGCGTTTGCGGTTCCTGAAATCCGTTCAACAATCCATTTTAACACACGGCTGTTTTCGCCGAAGCCGGGCCACATAAATTCCCCGTCCGCGTTTTTGCGGAACCAGTTTACATAATATATTTTGGGCAGTTTTGAGGGGTCGGCTTTCTTGCCGATATCTAGCCAGTGCTGCAGATAATCGCCTGCGTGATACCCCATAAAAGGAAGCATTGCGAAGGGATCGCGCCTAACCCGGCCAACTTTATCGGTGATCGCGGCAGTAGTGATTTCAGAACCCATAACTGACCCCAGGAAGATACCGTGGTTCCAATCAAGGCTTTCATTAACAAGGGGAATGACGCTTTTACGGCGCCCCCCAACAAGAATTGCCGAGATGGGCACACCTGCCGGATCTTCCCATTCGGGTGCGATAACCGGGCACTGGTGTGCCGGCGCTGTAAAGCGGGCGTTGGGGTGGGCCGCGTGTCCGCTGCTATCTGGGGTCCAGTCCTTCCCTCTCCAATCTATCAGATGCGCTGGGGCATCAGTTCCAATTCCTTCCCACCATACGTCGCCGTCGTCGGTAAGGCCAACATTTGTAAAAATCGTATTCTCTTGGATGGTTTTCATCGCGTTGGGATTGGAATTCATAGAGGTGCCTGGCGCTACCCCGAAGAATCCCGCCTCCGGATTGATTGCGTAAAGCCTGCCATCCGAGCCAAACTTCATCCATGCAATATCGTCGCCAACGGTTTCGACTTTCCAGCCGGGAACAGTTGGTTCCAGCATGGCAAGGTTGGTTTTGCCGCAAGCGCTCGGGAAAGCTCCGCAGACATAATGGGCCTTGCCATTCGGATCTGTGAGCTTGAGAATAAGCATGTGTTCCGCCAGCCAGCCTTCATCCCGGGCTTGTACGGCAGCGATCCTGAGCGCAAAGCACTTTTTGCCCAAAAGGGCGTTTCCGCCATAGCCGGAACCGTATGACCATATTGTTCTTTCTTCAGGGAAATGGCTGATGTATTTTTCATCAATCGAGGGGGCGCAGGGCCATGACAGATCCTTTTCGCCTTCCGCGAGGGGTTTGCCGACTGAGTGCAGGCATTTTACAAACTCTCCGTTGCCAAGGACATCGAGAACCGCTGTTCCGACTCTTGTCATGATTCTCATATTGATGACAACATAAGGACTGTCGGTTATTTCCACACCGATTTTGGAAATCGGAGATCCTATGGGTCCCATCGAGAAGGGGATAACATACAGGGTTCTCCCTTTCATACAGCCGTCATACAGAGCGCTCATAGAAGACTTTAATTCGTCCGGATCAATCCAATTGTTCGTTGGGCCGGCATCCTCCTGGTTTTTTGACGCGATAAAAGTCCTGTTTTCAACTCGTGCAACGTCGGACGGATGGCTTCTGAAAAGATAGCATCCGGGGCGTTTTTCCGGATTCAATGGGATAGCCATACCCATGTCGACCATCTCCTGTATGAGCCTGTCATACTCCTGCTGCGAGCCGTCGCACCAAGAAACCTTGTCTGGTTTGCAGAGTGTGATGACTTCTTCTACCCAATTTAATAAGTGCTGATTATGTGTTGTCATGTGATTTCCTCCTGGTATATATTTTCGCATAGTATTGTTCTGCAAAACTTTGGGATGAGATTTTTAGAATTTTAGAACAATGGCTAAATAATAATAACATAAGTGGCAAGAGTTATTCAAACCATACCCATCTGTCCATCTGTCCATCTGTCCAACGGCGGGAAGGGCAGACGGCGGGCAGACAGCAGACGGCACAGCAGACGGCGAAGGCAGACGGCGAAGGCAGACGGCGAAGAAATTGATAAGACTAGTAAATGATGCTATTATATTGTCATTGATTTCAGGAATCAGTATCCTGAAACATGCGGCCGGAGACCGCATTAGTACCTTAGTTACAGTCCCTTAGTACCTTGCAGACGCGAAGTGCCAAAAAACAAGAAAACCCAATACTGACCACTAATCACTGATCACTGACCACTTGCGGGCAAAGCCCGCATTGAAAGGATGATAACGATGATTCGATTTGATGGCCGTAAGCCTAACCAATTGCGTCCGGTAAAAATAACACGGGCTTTTACGGAGCCTCCTGAGGGATCAGTGCTAATCCAAATGGGAAAAACCATGGTGCTGTGTACAGCCTCTGTGGAGGAAAGAGTACCACCGTTCCTAAGAGGGACGGGAAAGGGTTGGGTAACGGCGGAGTATGCTATGCTGCCGCGGGCAACGGAAGAACGGACGCAGAGGGAAGCCAGCAAGGGGAAATTGACGGGCCGAACCATGGAGATTCAACGGTTGATTGGCCGGTCTTTGCGCGCGGTTGTGGATATGGAAAAATTGGGAGAGCGCACGGTTTGGATTGACTGCGATGTGCTGCAGGCGGATGGCGGCACGCGGACGGCGTCGATTACAGGGGCGTATGTGGCCTTGGAGGAGGCGCTGACAGTTTTGAAGACTAAGGGAGTTATTGTGGATATCCCAATAAGGGAGTGTGTAGCGGCGGTATCTGTGGGACGTGCGGATGGGGAGATTCTGCTGGATCTGGCCTATGTTGAGGATTCCAAGGCTGAGGTGGATATGAATGTGGTGATGACGGAGTCGGGCCGGTTTGTGGAGATTCAGGGAACGGCGGAACAGAAGCCTTTTGACCGTCAGGAGCTGAATGGTTTTTTGACGCTGGCGGAGCAGGGGATTCACAGCTTGTTCGCTTTTCAAAAAAATGCGGCAGCGGAGCCTCTTGATGTCCAGACTTCAGAAACTTTGAGCCAGTCGTCACAAACGCTGAACCAGACTCTGCAGACACTGGGACAGCCGTCGCAGATTAAGCTATGAGAGGTTTGGTTTTGGCTACGGCGAACCGTGGCAAAGCGGAGGAATTGAGGGAGCTTTTGCGAAATGCTTCCCTGACAGGGCAGGAGTCAGCTTTGGGGGCGCTGGAACATGGTATGGATCTGTCCCAGGCGGATATTAGAACCTTAGCCGATTATCCCGAACTGCCTGCTGTGGAGGAAACGGGGACGACTTTTGCCGAGAACGCTTTGCTCAAAGCTCGGGCGGCTTGGCAGGGAACGGGGCTGCCGGCTTTGGCGGATGATTCTGGCCTGGAAATTGATGTGCTGAACGGTGCGCCGGGAGTTTATTCGGCTCGGTTTGCCGGAGTGGGGCGCGATGATGAGGCCAATATCCGCAAGGTTTTGTCCCTGTTGGGGGATACCCCGCCGGAGAAGCGTACGGCGCGGTTTCAATGCGCTCTGGCTTTTGTGGGGCTGCCGGAACAGCTGCACAGCAACAGACCTGAACAGGAGGCGGGGATGACTCCCGGTTATACGGGCTCCGGTGGCGCTCTGATTCCTGGTTCCGGTGGCAGTCTGATTCCTGGTTCCGGAGAATATGTGGTGGTGGGCAGCTTCGAAGGTGTGATCATTTCTGAAAAAAGAGGGAGCTTCGGGTTTGGTTATGATCCTATTTTTTATATACCGGAGCGCACTTTGACTTTGGCTCAGCTTCTGCCCCGGGAAAAGAACGCGATCAGTCATCGTGCGCGGGCTTTTGCTCAGATTCTTCCGATTCTGTGCGCTTATTTGGGTGGGTGAGTGGTTGAAAGGGGGAATGCCTTTTATGCAGAAAAACACCAATATAGATGATGGCGCGCCTTTCTATTGGGGACGTGCGGCAAAGGACTATGCCGAATATCGTGATATTTACCCAGAGGAGTTCTATCAGAGGATTCTTGATATAGGAGTGTGCCAAAGGGGGCAGACTGTGCTGGATCTGGCTACGGGGACGGGGGTATTGCCCCGCGCGCTCTATCGTCACGGTGCGAGGTTTGTGGGTGTTGATATTGCTGAGGAACAGATTGCTGAAGCGCGGGAACTTTCTCAAGCGCAAAATATGGATATTGCGTATAGGGTTTCTGCGGTTGAGGAGGCGGATTTTCCTGAGGGAAGCTTTGATGTGGTGATGGCTTGTCAGTGTTGGATCTATTTTGATCAGCAAGTGATCTTGCCCAAGATTTATCGCTGGCTGAAGCCTGAGGGTCACTTGTGTATTCTGTGGATGGCGTGGCTGCCTGATGAGGATGAGATTGCCCGGCAGAGCGAAAATCTTGTGCTGAAATACAATCCGGCGTGGACGGGTGCGGGGTATATGCGGTGTGTTCCGGAGATCCCGGAAGCGGCGATTCCTTATTTTGTGCAAGAGCATGCCTTAGCGTATGATATTTTGATTCCTTTTACCCGCCAAAGCTGGCATGGCAGGATGATGGCCTGCCGCGGCATGGGGGCTTCCTCGCTGCCGCAGGCGGTTATCCGGCAATTTGAGGAGCAACATTGGGGCTATCTGGAAACGGTGCCTGAGAGGTTTGCTGTGCGGCATTATGTTACGGTGCTGTGTTTGGGCCCATTGTAATAAATTTCTCGTAAATTTCTTGTGGTTTCTTTCTTGCGGTTTCATTGACCGGGAGCCTAATGTCGAGTAAAATGACTTTATGTTTGTTGTTATTTACAGCCGACGGAAGGGGTATGAGATATGGGTGCTGTCGGTATTGTGATGGGAAGTGATTCTGATTTTGGCATCATGGAAGAAGCGGTCAAGATCTTGAAGAAGTTTGTCGTGTCTTATGAGGTAAAGGTGTCTTCGGCCCATCGGACGCTAAGCAGAACACTGGAGTGGGTCAGGGATTTTGAGAGTGAAGGGGGCAGAGTCATTATCGCGGGAGCGGGGATGGCTGCCCATTTGCCGGGTGTTATTGCTGGGGCGACGACGCTGCCGGTTATCGGTGTTCCGATCAGCAGCGGTGCTTTGCAGGGCGTCGATGCGCTTTATTCCATTGTCCAAATGCCTCCGGGTGTGCCTGTGGCTACGGTGGGGATCGGGGCGGCGCGTAATGCGGCCTTGCTGGCGGTTCAGATTTTGGCGGGCAGCGACCCGGATCTGAGGGAAAGTCTCAAAACTTACCGGATACAAATGGCTGATGAAGTCGATGCAAAAGACCGTGCTCTGGCTGGGCGCCTGGGATCTTAGGAATACATTCTGACGCGGGCTGTGCCCGCAAGTGGTCAGTGATCAGTGGTTAGTGGTCAGGGATTTTCTTGTTTTTTATTGACACTTCGCGCCCATAAGTTACTAACGATGTATATTTGGCGATGTGTATTTCGGGTGTGAGCTGCGAGGTGTGCATTGAAAAGAGGAGGTGGGAGGATGGGCATGACCTATGAAGATGCTGGGGTGAATGTTTCAGTCGGTAACTCAGCTGTCGAAAGGATCAAGCCTGCTGTTGCCCGAACGCGCCGCCCGGAAGTCTTGGGCGGTCTGGGGGGGTTTGGCGGACTGTTTGCTCTCGATGTCAACAAGTATCCGGATCCGGTGCTGGTATCGGGAACGGATGGTGTGGGGACAAAATTGCGCTTAGCTTTTCAGATGGATCGACATGATACCATTGGCATTGACGCAGTGGCCATGTGTGTCAACGACATTCTGGTATCAGGGGCGGAGCCTCTCTTTTATCTGGATTATGTGGCGACGAGCCGGATTGATCCTGATAAGATGGCGGCGGTGGTGGGTGGCATCGCGGCGGGATGCGAGATGGCGGGATGTGCTCTCATCGGCGGCGAAATGGCGGAAATGCCTGGGTTTTACCACCCGGATGAGTATGATATTGCGGGGTTTGCTGTGGGTGTCGTGAACCGTGAGTGTTTGATTGATAATGCGGAGATTCGACCGGGAGATGTGTTGATTGGTCTGCCCTCCAGCGGGGTGCACAGCAATGGGTTCTCTCTGGTGCGCAAAATCTTTGAGGAATATGCGTGGGATGTGCGTTTGCCTGGTTTGGAGGAACCTCTGGGGGATGTGTTGTTGGCGCCAACACGGATTTATGTCACGCCTGTTTTGGAACTGTTGGCTCAAGGACGGATGATGGGGATACGAATTCCGGGCATGGTACATATTACGGGCGGAGGATTTACGGAGAATTTGCCGCGGGTGCTGCCAGAGGGATACGGCGTGGAGATTCGGAAGGGGAGTTGGGATGTGCCGCCGATTTTTGGACTTATGCAAGAGATAGGCGGGATCGAAGAGAGCGAAATGTTTAGAACTTTTAATATGGGGATAGGGTTTGTGATCGTGACTCATGAGGAAGATGAGAAGTGGGTTGTGGAGGTTCTACGGAAGCATGGGGAACAGCCTGTGTGTGTGGGCTCTGTGGTAGAGGGCGCGGGGCGCTGTGCAACATGCAACATAAAGGAATGAACTTCTATATGAAGGAGAGCTGGGATGTATAGCTTTGTGATGAATAGGAACTGCTTTAGCCTTCAAGACACCATAAACCTCAACAGGATCTATGCAACAAATCATTAAGCATCCGGCTCTTTCCCGTTCATTAATTTTTATGTCGGTGCTTGACCAGCCTACATTGGCAATTTTCACAAAATCAGCTTGCCACCTCTTTAAGAAGGTAGCGGCACTCCTTAATGTCTTACAATAAAACTCGTCAATTACAGTCAAGGAACGGCCATCAAACTCTTTGCCATTAAGTTCTATATTCAGGCGTTTTGCATCTTCAGGCGGTATTTCAACAAACCCAAAGCCTTTTGAATGACCGGTTTCCCTGTCAATAACAATACAGCTACTTACAACTTGGGTATATTGGCTAAAGAATTCAGCAAGATCTTTTTGGGAAATGTTCTCTGGGAGATTCCCGATGTAAAGGGTTTTCGTCATCCAATTTGCCTCCAAACAGGATTGGTCACAAGGCCCCCACGTCCTCAGCCCCGGCGGCGGTTCCGAAAATGATGGAACCCGCCACCCTATAAAATAAGCGTCTCAAATCGACTTTATAGAAGTAATCCTTCTACTTGTTCACGGGTCAGACCTGTATCCTCTATGATTTCATCAATTGGCCTATTGCGTTTGATCATGTTTTTGGCAATGGCAAAAGCTGTTTCTCTTTGTGCTGTAATCAAATTCGATTCCAAATCTGACTGATACATTTTGCGGCTTCTGAAAATGGCCCGTTCTCGCTCGTCTTGGCTAATCTCTGTCAGTAATGTTCCTGCCACCTTAAGCACCTCCTTTGAGTTTATGACTTCGTTTGCTATCTCTCGGTATTCAGGTAGGTCGGCGTACCGAAAGAATATGGCCCACTTTTCTAAATCGGTCATCTGATCTACGGGTTTCTTCACTATCTCGCTCAACTTACTCAGCTCTACAAATACTACATGGAGCGCGTCACTCAACAGTTCATTATCAATGTCATGACGCATGGAATATGAGTTAACAAATTCTTCTCTCTTGAAAAAAACGGTGTATGCACAGAATGTTATTTGATATGTCCGTGCCAGTTCGTCATAGGATTTTCCTTTGGAGCTTTGTGAGGAGTGGAGGTCGCATAAATAGTATATGCTTTTCCCCTTTAAATTTTTATGATTACCGCCCAATACTTCTTTAATATGGCTGGCCTGCATTTCGATATCTATCTGTATGCCACTATCGGTTACACAGTTTAAATCGAGCCGTTCGGCCTTCTCTTCTACATCTCCGAGGGGCAGTTCGTTGTTGCGTATCGCAACATCAATCACAGGGAGCTTAATGACTGCCGAAATTAAATCCATTAATGCCGGTTTAGCTTCCGGCGAAACCAGCAAGCGCTTAAAGACTCGGTCATCTGACGGTGGCAACAAACATATGTCCATTGGAAGCACAGCCATTCTTTAATCACCTCTTACCTTAATAATACTTCTATTTTAAGCTGTTTTCAAGAGTGCGGATATTTCCTGTGCTCATGTCTGCCGCTGGATTTTTGGGAGACTCATTATTTAATGTCTTACAATAAAACTCGTCAATTACAGTCAAGGAACGGCCATCAAACTCTTTGCCATTAAGTTCTATATTCAGGCGTTTTGCATCTTCAGGCGGTATTTCAACAAACCCAAAGCCTTTTGAATGACCGGTTTCCCTGTCAATAACAATACAGCTACTTACAACTTGGGTATATTGGCTAAAGAATTCAGCAAGATCTTTTTGGGAAATGTTCTCTGGGAGATTCCCGATGTAAAGGGTTTTCGTCATCCAATTTGCCTCCAAACAGGATTGGTCACAAGGCCCCCACGTCCTCAGCCCCGGCAGATTAAGAATATCTCCCTCGCTGTATCTCTCTATTACAATTACAAGTGTATGGTTTTCGCAAACATTATGCAATGCCAGATTGGGCATAGACGTTGGGTTCCTCCGTAACAAACACTTGCACAATATGCAAGTGTTTGTTACTATTATCATAATACAAGAAATAAAAACATCCTTTTTTGGAAAAGAGGGATTCCTGTGATGAACAAGCTCATTGAACGCAAAACCTATTTGGACCAGCTTGCCATGTGGCGGGAAGAAGAAATGATCAAAGTCGTCACAGGAGTTCGCAGATGCGGCAAATCTACGCTCTTCGAGTTGTATATTGAGTGGCTGAAAGCAGATGGTGTGACGGATGAGCAGATTATCTCTGTCAATTTGGAAGATGCAGATTTTTCCGAACTATTGGATCACAAAAAACTGCACGACTATGTGAAAGCCCATATTCAGAAGGGCAAATGGACGTATGTCTTTATTGACGAAATCCAAAACTGTACGGATTACGAAAAGGCAATTGCAAGTCTTTGTCTCAGAAAGCACCTTGACATATACATTACAGGTTTGAACGCTTATATGCTATCGGGCGAGCTGGCGACCAAACTCACTGCCCGATATATTGAGATTGATATGTTGCCTCTTTCTTTTGCGGAGTACAGCGAAGCGGTAAAAATACCTGATAAGAGCGAACGCTTCAATCGCTATATGAACAGGGGCGCTTTTCCTTATGCCACGCGTTTTGTAGACAATTCCCTTGCTCACAGCCAATATTTAGAAGGAGTTTACAACACTGTCTTGGTTAAAGATGTCATGACGCGCGGGGGACTGAATGATATCACAAGGGTTAAATCCATAGCAAGCTTTCTGGCAAGCAACGTGGGAAGTCCGGTTTCCATCAAGAAGATAGCGGATACGCTCACATCATATGGCCGTCCTACGAGTTCGGCTATAGTGGATATCTACTTGACAGCGCTCACAGATGCATACCTTTTTTATAAAGTGAACAGGTATGACATCAAAGGAAAGGTACATCTTAAATCCGAAAGTAAGTATTATATTTGCGATACAGGTCTACGGAACATGATCCTTGGAACGACAAACAAGGACATCGGGCATCAGATCGAGAACATCGTTTATTTGGAGCTTTTGCGGCAAGGCTATACCGTCAATATCGGCAAGTCGGGGCGCGGCACAGAGGTGGACTTTGTTGCCGTCCGTGATAGAAAAACGGAGTATTATCAGGTATCAGCATCCGTGTTGGATGAAAGTACCCTGGAACGTGAACTCGCGCCGCTTAGGCAAATTAAAGACAACTATCCCAAATTTCTGGTTACGCTGGACGATTTCACAGGTGATCATGACGGGATACAGCAAATTAACTTGATCGAATGGCTGAGTGAGGAGCGCCCCATTTGAGTCCATGAGAATTTTTTGCTATACTGCTATTGCCAGCTTACAATAAGTTAAGTTTTTATTAATTTGTTTTCACTTCAAAAAGGGCATCTTGTGAAAAATCGAAAGGGAAGGGGCCTAGACGAGAAAAAACCAGATATGATGCGAGTGTACAAATTTCTTGTCGTGATGATTGTCTCGCTGAGGGAGTTGTAGATGTCATTGATGGAACAGAAATCATTGAAAGGTCAGAATTCGAAAACATCTGGAATTGGCACTGTGATAAGTACCGATACGCCTGGGAGGAATTGAAAAAGAAATACCTTTTAGGCAGCGCGGTCGAAGGTATGGTTATGTACTTTTATCCGCAAGGAGTTATTTTTGATTTGGGAAACAAAGCTCAGGGCGCTGCAGATTATGCCGGATGTAAAAAAAATAGCTTGAAGGAGAATATGTATCCTGGGCATAAAATAACCGGAACAGTTATTGGTTATGATGAAGGAAATATGTGGGTTGTTATATCATCTGCTCAAATACACCCCTGCTGATCCTTTTGTGAAGGGCGAAGCCTGATGGATAGTGTGGGCGCGGGTTGTCGCTCTCTATGCACTGTCTTGCCCAACATCTTGGCAATGGACTTCGCTAAACCGGCAAGCATCGAGGCCAGACGGGCGAACATCCTGAGCAACCCGGCGCGCATTGCGGCCAGCGCGGTGAACATCGCTTTACGTAGCGCGATACCCCATCCGCGCATCTTGACCAGCCCCGCACGGATCGGGGCCAGCACATCGCGCAGCTTGGGCAATCGGGTACGCATTGCGGCCAA
>Ga0082212_10004144_pt1 | contig 20225 bp, 11 predicted proteins | sample TergutNt197P3_FD_71548 | JGI IMG/M metagenome (GOLD analysis project Ga0082212, IMG submission 71548) | Neocapritermes taracua P3 segment gut microbial communities from Petit-Saut dam, French Guiana - Nt197 P3 | ecosystem: Host-associated > Arthropoda: Insects > Digestive system > Gut ... | reverse complement strand
TTGTTCCCCGAAAGGTATTATCTCCCCACCAGCACTACCACTAAAATTTGTACTCAATAGTGGTTTATTCATTCTTTGCCCGTCGTGAACTAGAGCGTGGCATGGTCCTCACATTTTGCGTGTAAAGCCTACTACTCAGATTGTAAGTTTGAATTCTATTTTTATGTTTACTTCCATAATACTATGTGTTGATGCACGCGAAACTTTGAACTGTTGTCAGTTTTTTAAACAAATAACCTTGTTTGTTTTCTGTGTGGCGGTTTTTCAGGCGTTCTGGATATAGTGTACAAAACTGTTGCGTACACCAGCATGGCACACATTTTTATTGATTTCAGATCACTCTATCCGACGTAAGACTTATTCATAGTGTACCTGCATGAGTTCCATTGCAGTGTTTTGTTCCATGTGTTCTCGAATGTGCTGTGTTGCCAGACGACTGCTAGCCATCGCGAACCAGACATCGCCTCTTCTGACCGAGTTTTAATCTCGAGCACCCTAGAGCAGGCTTTCTGCACGTCCTCATGAATGTATCTTTCTTACTGATATTCTGCCAGGCCTCAAACCGGACGTCTGGTAGAACCAAGGTTCAGGCAGTGCGTATTCATTGCAATAAAAGACGTACGGAAAACTCGACAGAAGCAAGATTGCTGGTTGTGATTATAAAATCGTTGTATAGGTTTATTAAATATTTGATGTGTAATTGGTCCGTTTTACAGATTGTGCATAGGTTCGTTAAGTTTAACTCCCCGCAAAATGAAATCGTCGACATTCTGTTGGTCTTGGGCATTGGACTGGGGGGGGGGGGGGTTGTTCGCCTCCGACTCTTCCCCCCTCACCCTAACCCTCTCCCCCGCAGGGGAGAGGGGACGTTGATTCATCCCCTCTGCTGCTATCTGCTTTCTGCCGTCTGCCGTCTCCCAAACCGGTATTTCAATCACCGGTTGCAGCCAGAACCAGCCGGTCAGCAGCACTGCCAACCAGAGCAGCCGCGACAGTTTCGGTAATCGGTTTTCGATTTTCCGCAGTGCCAAAAAGCAAATGCCGCCGCAAAACGTCAATACCAACGTCGTGCGGAGCAATGTCCAAAGGATAATAGTGGTCATTGGTTAATCCCTTTCATGTTTAGCGATCAATTCTTTCAACAGGGCGATTTCATCCGGTTTCAGTTTGCGTTTTTCGGTCAGGTGAGCGATGAGCGGAGCAAGACTGCCGCCGCTGATTTTTGCTACCGTCTCGAAGAACGAACTCGACGCAACCTCCGTTCGGACAACGGCTTCGTACAGGGCTGGATAATCGGTACTGCGGGACAGTACGCCTTTATCGACCATCCGATTGAGCCGCGTTTGGATCGTCGTGTATCCAATCGGTCGGGAGTAATTCTTGTGGACGACATTGAGCGTGGACGGTCCGAGTTTCCAAAGGAGATCGAGCAGTTCCATTTCTCCTTCGCTCAAGGGAACAAACGTTTGTTTCTTTTTCGACATAGTTACTAATCCTTTCGTAACTCATCTTACTACATTTTTCGTAAGTTGTCAAGACCTTTCTGGAAAAAAAGCGAAAAATTTTGAAAAAAGAGATTTCCGACTTTTCAACTGACACTTACCGCCCCATTTGCCACAGTGCCAAGCGAAGCAGATCACGCAACCGATTGCCGAAAAGCACTGCCGCCGGTTCGTAACCGCAGTGCATCATGCAATCCAGACAACGCACATCGTTGCCGATCCCGATTTTCGACCAATCGGTTTGTTCTATCAATTCCCGATATGTCGCATAATGTTTATCCGTAATGAGGTAACACGGTGCCTTCCAACCTTTGACATTGTACGTCGGATTTGCCCAAGCCGCACAGGGAAACTCGCGCTCGCCGCACAGAAAATCCATATAAAGGGGCGTTGCCGTAATGCGATATTTTGTCATTCGTTGCCGAATCTCCCGGAACAACTCGTGAATCTCCGCTCGGTTCAAGAAGAACCGGTCATTTTGCACGGCATCGTAACCGTAGCCCGGTGCGATCATCATGCCGTCGATACCCATGCTGTGTTTTTGAGGAACGTGCAGTTGTTCGGCAAGAGCAACGAGATCATCAACCGACGATGTTTTGTACAGTGTTGTGTTGGTATAGACTAAAAAGCCCGCCTGCTTTGCGGCATTGATTCCGTCCAATGCTTGTCTAAACGTTCCCGATTTTTCAACAATGGCATCGTGCACAGTGGCGGTGCCATCAAGATGGATGTTCCAATACAATCGAGTCTTCGTTCGCCGATTTTTTTTCGTAAGTTGCACGAAACCGCCGAGTTTTCCTTCGAGCAGGATTCCGTTCGTGCAAAGATAGATGTGCTTGCCGAGTTGGAGGATTCGGTCGGTCAGTTCCACGATGTCGGGATAGAGCAGCGGTTCGCCGCCGCAGATGCTCACGATGGGAGCATCACATTCCTTCACGGCATGAAGACATTCGTCCACCGACAGGTGCTGTCCGAGCGTATCGGCATATTCCCGAATGCGTCCGCAACCGCTGCATTTGAGATTGCAGGCGTGAAGTGGTTCGAGCATGAGAACCAATGGGAATTTTTGCGTACCGGCGAGTTTTTTTCGCACCATGTACGCCGCCATGCTCAAAGTTAAGGAGAGAGGAAATCGCATCGTAAACTGCAACGACAAAAAACCCCGCGCCCTTGCATAGTGCAGCGGGACGCAGGGAGACAGAAAGGCACACAATCCTCCTCCCTATTCCCTATTGGGGGGAGGAGGGACTCCACACAAAAGATCGCCCTCCAAGGGCGACATACATTCAACGACCGTTCTTGTTGTTCAACCGTCGACGAGCAACCACTGCTGCACCACCAATGCCGAGCCCGATGAGCAACATCGTGGCAGGTTCGGGTGTGGACGGCGGCGGCGGGTCATCTCCCGAAGAGCCTGTTGGAATTCTCCAACCGGGCTGTCTTCCGATGGGCGTATTCCTGCCGGGAAGTCCGTCGCGCTTTGAATCCTTCGAACCGAGGGGAGACAGATCATCGTACTGCGTCAACTGTTCGGTGTCTTGCACCGGAACAATGGGCATTTCCATAAGCGGATTGAGCGAAGGTCCGCCGGGAGTCGTCGCACAAGTCGTTTGTGCTGTGTTGTTGCTTGTCGTGTCAAAATTGATAGACGACATGCTCGAACCATCCCCCGCTTCAAGGGGAAATTCGGGTCCTTTCGCCGAATTACTTTGAACGTCTGCAAGCACAACATTCAATCCAAGTAGGGCAATCAAGGCTCCTACACTCAAAAATAACTGTAACGTTTTCATGGCATCCTCCAAACTGGGTAAAAGGTAACTCACATACAACCGCACATCGGGCAATTACATTCTAGCACACTACTCCAGAAATGTAAAGAGGAATCCTTCCAATTTTCCAAAAAAAGTAGTTTTTTCCGGACAATGCAAACGCCAAAGCCGGACTTACCTCTACATATTAAGCACAATACGTGCCAATTCATGCAAAAAAGGATTTCTCTTAAAATTCAAGGCATTTTTCATAGTCCGTGCAAGATTCCTTCTGTGCTCTCAGAAAACTATTTTGAAAAATGTTGCAAAATAATACATTCTGTAGGTGAATTTTGCACAAAGTGTACAATTTTGCACCGGTTCCGATTGTATTGATTATTCCGATTGTGAACCTGTGCCCAAGACTTTCAGCAACAGAGGAGGTGCCGGTAACACGCCGCTGGAAGGGGAACCTCCATTCACTTCGCCGTCCTGATGAATCGTAAATACGCGCTTTTCAAAAGGACGCTCAAAGGGTGAATATCCCGCAACCCCTGCTTTCTCCGATAAAATTTGAGGAACAGGTATCACCGAAGGCGTTGCCGGCATTTCCGGTGTCATTGCGGGAAATGGAGTTGGCATCGGTCGTTTTTTTTCAGCATCCGTTCGTTTTGCAACTTCCGGCGAGTATTCCCGCCGCGTCGAAAGAACAGTGCCGGGAGGAAGGAATTGAATCGCTTGCGACACACGCGGCTGCGCTACGATCGTCTCCAAGTATGGGGCAGTCGGGGACACCGGTTCCGGTTCATCCGCAGATGCTGTCTTCGAGCGCATGGACATTGGGGCTTGCTCCATCGGACGTTCCAAGGAAATGACGGGGAATTCGTTGAGTGGCAGCATGCTAAAAGAAACCATCGGAGCATCGTTGCGGATCAACGTTTCCTCATTGTTTTCAAGTAGAACAGCAAAATCTTTTTTCCCGTCACTCCCGCCCCTGATCAGGTCGTGGGCAGGCTCCGGTCGAGAGTCTAGAGAAACAGTGTTAAATTCTTCTGTCTGGATTCCTGTCTTCGCAGGAATGACGAAGTTTTGGGAACTTTGCAGATCGAGTGCGTCGTTTTCCACGACGGGCAAAGCAACGATGGGTTGTTCCTCTGGCTGCCGGTCAAACCGGTCAAGGCTCTGTGGACTCCTCGCAACTGGAGATTGTGTGAGTTCAAGAACGGGCGTGGTCGAGGACAATGTCGTATCAACAACAATATCCACCGGCATCGGAGCGACTTTCTGGACTTTTTCCAAGGCAACGATGGGGGCAGGCTCCATCGGGATCGACAGCGGGAGTTCCTGTGCGTGCGGCATGTTCTGCGACAACGGCTGTTCAAACGGAAGAGCAACAGGCACTGACGGGGACAGCGACTGGGATTGCTCCATCGATTCAACAGTGCCTTCGACTTCGACTGCTTCCGGTGCATTCCGTTTGTCGTGGCGAGTGAATATCTGAAGATGTCCCTTTTTTGCCGCAGCGGTCAACTTTGCCGCTTCATTCTGGGCGAGCAACAACGTCAGAGAATCTTTTGCCGAGTCTATTTCATAGATGGTGGCATTTTCCAAAATGAGTTCACCCACGTTTCGGGAATCTTTAGCGGCGAACGTTCGAAGGACTTCGTTTTTCATCGCCGCCAGTCTGCCTCTCGCTTCATTGCGGGGCACCACCCGAACGTCAATGGACTGATCGGCGGTAAGGATCGACGAAAGCGACTGTCTTTGCGGCGGAAAAACCTTATCCCCTTGCCGGACGTGAACAATGCCCAGGGTAACACGTTGACTTCCAGTGGGTACAAAACCGGCTTGCGAGGCGGCATCCACACTGGCGAGGAGCAAATCCTCACAAATGGGGCAACCCTCTGGAATCGGATAGGCTGCCTGACGGCGATAGACCTGGGCGAAACTGGTGAGGGCTCCCAATGGAACCTCCGACAGGGGAACGTCCTGAAAGGCAACGAAATCGGCTGTAATTTCTATACCGCTCGGAATGGTCTGCGTCGCAATGAGGATTTTCGCCGTGGATTCGGGAATGCGCCGCACCATCCCTGGATCCACTTCAAAATAAAAGGTTCGAAGGGCTACTGCGCACCCCATCCCCACGAAAAAAGCGAGAATGAGCACAAACCACAGACGCAAGCGCATAATCGTTGAAAAATGCAAAATTACCTGTACCTTTCTGGGTATCGGCAAAACGATACCGCCGAAATCGGTTTTTTTGACATTTTCCGCCTAATCGGTGCAAAACAACCCGTTTTACGGTTCTGTTGTCAACGTGTTAAGCAATTCATTGTGCCCACCCCAGTCTGGTGTATCAACAACGTTTCCCTTACGGTTGATAAAGAACAAAGTCGGTGACGAACTCAATCCGTAATAGTCCCAATAGTTTTTCATTCCCCCTGCAATGGAATCTTCGGCAAAGGTGATTTTCCAATCTTTCATCGTTTCGTCCGGTTCCGGGAAATCCTCGTGTTCCTTGCCAGAAAAATAGACGACAATTCCCAAACCTTTTTCCGCATAATCGGCATGGTACGATTTGAGTTTCTCAAGCGTAAACTGAAGGGGCGTTTTGGAATCGCGTTCCATGCCCGGCGGAAGAGGGGGTCTCTGAAACGCCCTGTAAAAAAAGACGACGACCGGCTTGCCGTGAAAATCTTTGATGTCAAATTTCTTGCCGTCGGCAAGAATTCCTTCGAGTTCCATCATCTTGCCGGGCAGTTCATGACCGCGAATTTTCGCTTCCAATGTTTGTACGTATTCCTGCAACCATGTGTTTTTCGCATTTTCCAGGGCGGGCAATAGCCGTTTCATCACCGTCAGCGGTTGATGTTCCGGTGCTAACTTCCGTTGTAATCGTACATTGAACTCAAGATTGTGGATTAACATTTGACAAAGGCTCGCCATATCCCGCTTCTGATCGTCCGTATTACTCTCAATGAAAGCGATGGCGGCTTCGTACATCTCATGGGAAAACTCTTTGGTCATTCCCAGTCTCCCGAAGCGCTCGAGGAAAAAGTTGAGTTTGAACTCTGCCGGTGCATTCGGATCGAGCATTTTGGTATCCATCTCGTTGCCGAAGAGTTTGTTCAATTCCTGCTCCAGTTGGAATCCCCGCACATCGGTTTTGATGACTTTGCCATCACGACCGATCAATACGGTTTTCGGAACGGCAGCCGCCCCGTAAAATTCAAAATAGTTGCGAAAGCCTTTTTCTTTCGATTTCAACATGGAAATTGTGTTCCATGTGTATTTCGTTTTGTCCAGAAACGCAACGAGATCGGCAAGTTTCTCGTCGATACTGTACGAAATGACTTCGAAGCCGGCATCTTTCAGAGCAAGGTATTTTGTGTGCAGTCCCGGCATCTCGCCGATGCAAGGTCCGCACCACGTCGCCCAAAAGTCAACGTAAACGACCTTTCCTTTGAGGCTTGCGAGATCGAATTCAGTGCCGTCCATGAAGACTCCCTTGAGTTCCATTTCCTGACCGTCGAGGGGCCAAAAATTGACCGACCCTTCGATTCTTGGAATAAAACCGATGGCTTTTTCATTGCCGGACTTTTCCACAATCGCCTTGATTTTACCGAGCGAGTCGGTCATTTTTTCACGAAAATCTTCCGGCTTCAATTTTGCAAGTTGCTTGAAATAAGTGTCGCTCAAATAGACGGCACGGGCAGGGTCCTCTTGGAGATCGGCAAGGTGTTGCTCAAATAGTTGATCCAGTTTGGACAAGGAGGCGGTCTCCATCGAATACCGGAACCAATCCGAGTAAACTGTTTTCCTCATATCCGCCAGATCGGGGTCGCCGTCGCAGAAATCGAGCAGTTTTTTCAATTCGGGAATACGTTGCTCCAGAAAGCCCCCTCTTCTGGCTTGGCTCCATTTTTGTCGGAGTACAAATTCTTTGGATTCTTTCGTTTGTGTCGGCAGGGATTCGATTCGGTTGCAGACTTCCTCGTATGTCTTTTCGTATTGCTCACGAAATTTTGTCATGCGGGCACTTTCTTCTTTCGTGAGTTGATTGGCTCGGTGTTTTTCGGTATTTTCTTTTTCGCGTTTGTTGCGTTCCGCTTGGAGGTGGTTCCGCATGTAGTCCCGAAGTTGCTCGAACGAGGCGTTTTCCGGGATGACGAACCAGTGCGAATCGTCAACGTCGGTGTCCGCCGAGCGAAGATTGCCGAGCGTAACAATGGTAACAAACATCGCCGTAATGACGATGCGAATGATAGAAGACGTTTTCATGGTTTTCGCGGGGGAAAGAGGAGCCTCCATTGTCGGCTTTCCAGCGATAATTGCAAGAGGAGACGTGGTTGTGAGGTGCGATCACTCCATTTTTTATCGTTCCTCTGATGGCGGAGGAGTTCTCCCGTGCAAAAACAGATAGACAATATGACCAATAGCCGTGATTGCAGGCACAATAAAACCGACAGCAACAGCACTGGATGCGGTAACAGCCGCCATATATCCCAACAACACGAAGAAACAAAGCATCAAGACAAACGCCAACCACTGCCCCTGTTTAGCAAACCGGCTATTCATATCGATTCGTTTGTTTGCAAGATCAAAGTTAGCGCGGTCAATAAAGGTGAAACGCTCCTGCTGGACTTTCAGAATTTCAAAATCCATTTGTTGTTGGCGAGTTGCCATTTCCAAAATGGTCTTAACCGCATCTGGATTCGCTAAAGCGTATTTTTCCAACTGCTCCGGCGGCGGGAGAATTCCCTAATGGTACGTTTGGCGAATATGCAACTCAGCCGTATCCGACTGTTCCCTGATTTCGCTACTGTTGGATATGGTGCTCATACTCGGTCATTGCGGCTCTGAGATAGTTACCCACTTTTTCCCACGAAGTACGAATGTCCGGCGGTTCTACAAGATTGCCGGACGGCTTGACAACGTATCTGTTCCCGTCCCAATCCATCGACAAAATATCGTCGGGCACGGAAAAAGGACAACGAAATACCGATAATAAACCTTCTGAAAAAGCGGACATACCAACCTCCATTTGCTCCATGCTACCAACTATCGGCATCTTTGGCAAGAAGGGAGCACGAGAATTGAAAAATCGTCGAACCGCCGTCAAAAAAGTTTGTGCTCGCAAAAGATTACCTCTGATTTTTGCTAACATCTCCATTGAATCTCCGCAGGAAAAGGCTACAATGTCTGTAGATTCGCATCCGTTTTGGAAACGTCGTTCGTTTCTTTACCATGTCTGGACCGCAGGAGAGCAACAACCAACCGATTCTGCCGACGCTGAAGTCGCCGCACGAGTTGGAACGATTCTCCTTGAACGAACTCAATCGGCTCGCCGCCGAAATACGAGACGAACTCTGCCGGCTTCATGATCAGCGGTCGGTGCATTTTGCCTCTAATCTCGGAGTCGTTGAACTTGCGATTGCCCTGCACAGCGTTTTTGATTTTGCTCATGACCGGCTCATTTGGGACACCGGACATCAGGTTTATCCCCACAAATTGCTTACCGGTCGCTTTGAGCAGTTTTCCACCATCCGCACCAAGGGAGGACTCATGGGCTTTCCCAATCCTGCCGAAAGCGAATACGATCTCATGATGACCGGTCATGCAGGAAGCAGCGTCGGTGCCATTCTCGGACTCTGCTGCGGCGATGATTTAATTTCCGCTCAAAACAATCACAAAAAGAATGACCGACACTGCGTTGCTGTCATTGGCGACGGTGCATTTTCCAACGGCGGCATTTACGAAGCCATGAATCACGCAGGCGGTCTCCAAAAAAACATTACCGTCGTGTTGAACGATAACAAAATGTCGATTTGCCCTCGCGTCGGCGGACTTGCTAATCACCTTGACAGTTTGCGGCTCAATCCGCGTTACAGCCGATTCAAGCAAAAAATGCACGCCATTGTGGATCGGTTGCCGCTGATTGGAGTTTCCCTCGACTCGTTCCTTCGGCGTTTCAAAGACACCGTGAAGACTGGACTTCTCGGTGGAATGTTGTTTGAATCGCTTGGTTTTCGATACATTGGTCCCATCGACGGGCATAACATTGCCCGGCTGCAACGTTTTCTTCGGATGGCACGCAACCTCGAAGAGCCGGTGCTCCTTCACATTTTCACCGAAAAAGGGCGCGGCTTCAAACCTGCTGAAGCCAACCCGACGGAGTATCACGCTCCTAAACCGCGGTGCGAAATGGCAACACCGCTCCCCATTTCCAAACCGAACACATTTACCGAACACGCCCAAAATGCGATTGATCTGTTGATGCAAAACAATCCAAAAGTTTGCGTGATTACAGCGGCAATGTGTCAGGGCAATATGCTGGAGACGATACGTGAAAAATATCCTGATCGGTTTTTCGATGTTGGAATTTGCGAGTCTCACGCCGTTGTTTTTGCAGCAGGATTGGCGAAATCCGGCATGATTCCTATCGTGGATATTTACAGCACGTTTTTGCAAAGGGCTTACGATCAAATTTTTCAAGAGGCATCGCTCCAAAACCTGCCGATCATTTTTGCGATTGACCGAGGAGGATTGGTTGGTGCCGATGGTCCAACACATCACGGCGTTTTCGATCTTGCCTTTCTTCGACCGTTTCCGAATCTGACCATCATGGCACCGGCAGACGCTTGGGAACTGAAAGAAATGTTCCAACTTGCCGAACAGTTGCAATGTCCCGTCGCCCTTCGCTATCCGCGAACGACTGCTGCCGAACCGAATCGGCAACGTACTCCTCTGCAACTCGGTAGAGCAGAAATTGTGAGTCGTGGAGAGCACGGAACGATAGCCGTTTGCGGAGCATTTGTGGAATCGGCACTGAAAGCGGCGGATATTTTGAGCAAGGAAGGCATCAAGATCGGTGTCGTGAATGCCCGATTCGTGAAACCGCTGGATACGGAAACATTGTTGGAGCCGATTCGCCAAGGACAATTTTTGGTGACGATGGAGGAAGGAATGCTCTCCGGCGGTTTTGGCAGTGCGGTCTTGGAGGCGGCAAACGAAGAACGACTCGATACACGCAAAATACGGCGTTTGGGAATACCTGACCAATACATTGAGCACGGCGAACGGACGGAACTATTGCACGATCTTGGTCTGAATGCGGCAAACCTCGTGAAAGTTTGCCGTGAAGCAACACTATGACAACCAAAACCTTTGCCGCCGCTCTTGCCAAGACTGCTCGAAAACTTGCCGATACGCTCGAAAACATTCTTCGGCAAGAATCGGCAAGTCCCCTGCATGAACTCTTCGATTGGACAAACGAGACGTTTGAAACCTTTATGGAACCGAACGAATTTGCCGACGTTTGCGCTCAAACGATTGCTTACCGAATGTACATGGAGCGATTGAACAGTGCCGATGCACCGGATTCTAACGTCGATGAAACGATTTACTTTTATGAACATTTTTTGGAAGCGTACAATCCAACATTGCGAAAATCCCGCGGTGTTTTTTATACGCCCTGCACGGTGGTAGCGTACATTACAAGAGTCGTCGAGGAGATTCTGCAAAATGAATTCAAATTTCAGAAAGGATTTGCGGACAACGTTCATATTCTCGATCCGGCAGTGGGAATGGGAACGTTTTTATTGGAGATTGTAAGGCAAATTCGCAACAAAATTGCTTGCGAAAACGATCCCAACGTTTGGGAGCATTATGTTGCCAACGATCTGCTGCCGCGATTGCACGGCTTTGAAGTCTTGATGACTCCCTATTTGCTGACGCATTTGAAGTTGTCCATGGGCTTTGAAAAGACGCATTGTTGGAACGTCCGACTGGGAAATGCTTTGGAGTCCGAAAGCGAGGAATACAAACAACTTCCGTTTTTGGTCATCCTCGGCAATCCGCCGTACAATGTTTCGACGGCAAATCAAAGCGAATACGCTAAAAACCTGATTGCAAAATATAAAGAGGGATTGGAAAATGAGACGAACATCCAGCCGCTGTCCGATGATTACATTAAATTTATTGCACTGGGGCAACATCTCATTGGCTCCAATCAGGCAGGCGGCATACTTGCGTACATTACCAACAACAGTTTTCTCGATGGCGTGATTCACCGTCGGATGCGGCAATCGCTACTGGAAACGTTTGATCAAATTTACCTCTTGAATCTTCATGGTAACACACGAAAGAAGGAAACAACTCCGAGCGGTGGCAAAGACGAAAACGTTTTCAAAATAATGCAAGGAACGTCGATCAACATTTTTGTCCGTAATCCGGCAACAAAGCCGAAAGAACCGTGCAAGTTGTTTTATGCCGATCTCTATGGTACACGAGCAAATAAAGAAGAGTTTTTGAGAACGAATAATTTTGCGACGACAATGTTTACGCCATTCATTCCGACCGCCCCGGACTATTTTTTCGTACCCAAAGACTTTTCGCTCAAAGCGGAATACGATCGTGGTTTTGCGGTCAATCAACTCTTCATCAAACACGGCACCGGCATCAAATTCCGCAAGGATAACCTGCTGATCAAAAACCATTTTACGCAGCAAGATGTCGAAACAATGTTAGAAGATATTGTCCGACTGGAAGACAGGCAATTACTCGACAAGTATCAGACGAAAGAGACGGGCGATTGGACTCTTCAAGAGAAGCGGCAATACTTTTTGGAGTATCGTCTCGACGACATCGTGCCGGTGCTCTATCGGGTATTCGATTGGCGATGGACGTACTATCCCATGCATAAAGTTTCGCAGTTCATTGTTCGCGGCGATGCCCGAAAAGGCTTGATGCGGCATCTCTTTCAGGAAAACCTTGTGTTGTTAACCTTGCGCAATCAGCCGACCGTTCAAGATTTCGACAGGGTTTTCGTAACGAAAGGGATCATCGAACACTGCGTCATCGGTCGTGGGACGTATGCGTTTCCTCTGTATTGTTATGATGAAAACGGCGTGAAACGCTTGAATTTGAATGAGGAGATTGTCGGTAAAATCGACTGCCAATCGTCTGCAATGGACATTTTCGACTACATCTACGGCGTGTTGCATGATCCGCAGTATCGGGCAAAGTATCAGGAGTTTTTGAAAATCGACTTTCCGCGGGTGCCGTATCCGAACGATGCGGCAGAATTTGACCGGTACGTTCAAGTTGGAGGACGTTTGCGAGCATTACATCTCTTGGAAGATGTACCGGCATTTCAAACGGCGTTTCCGATTGCTGGCAACGATGTTGTAGAAGCCGTAAGTTTTGTGGACAACAAGGTATTTATCAACGAGTCGCAGTATTTTGAGAATGTTCCCGTTGCCGTTTGGCAGTATTCCATTGGCGGCTCCTGTCCCGCGCAAAAATACTTGAAAGACCGCAAAGGTCGGAGACTGTCGATGGAGGAAATTCAACACTACCAAAAAATCGTTGCGGTGCTGAAGGAAACGTGGGAACTGCTCAACCGGCGGATTTGCGTCCACCATTCGTTTCCGGTTTGTGACAATAGTGTCATTTTGCCTCATGCGAAAAACTTCAATATCCGATAGGAACGTCAGAGTTGTGTTCGTAAGAATCTGTTGAATAAGGCATGTTGTCGTGGAAAAATGTTAACCTGGGGAAGGGGGGGGGGATGGGCAGATATGCTTTTACGTTTGTTGAACTTTTCGTCGTGTTAGCAGTTGTCTGCCTGCTGTTGATCATTTTATTGCCCTCCGTCCAAGTTGTTTTGGCTCGTCTTGCTGCGTTTCTCCTGTTTGGCAACACGGAAATGCTCATCGTGTTCATTGTCGTCAGTTCGTTCTCGTTTGCTATTTTGGCTCATCAACGATCTTATTCTTGGCGGCACTATTTTTGGGGAGGAGTCGTTGGGTTACTCACCCTTTGTTTTGGATGCTGGTCTATTTCTCAATATGAAACAGAGGAGAAAGAACATATTACTGCCCATCTGTTGCACACCGCCCACCTTCTGCGGAATGGTGTCGCCGCCATTGGACATGAAAAAATCCCTTTCGACAATGCGGCCGAAAACGATATTTATCAAAAAGTTGTCCACTTTTTGTGCGCCGAACACACTACCGAATCGAAAATTCCCCCGATACATATAATCTATACAATGCGGAAGGATGAAACAGGACGACTGGTCATGTTCGTTACTTCCGGTATATGCGGACAGGATGGCACCTATCGTTATCCGATCGCACACGGCGAGACGATGTCCAAATTTCAGACCATCGCCGACAAAATTTTTGACACAGGGCAATTTTATGTTTCTTCTGTTCCTTATGCAAACGCATACGATGAATACCTTACAGTAATGGGACCGCTCTACGGGGAAAATGGAAAAATCGAGGCGGTCCTCGGTGTCGATTATCGGGCAATGGACTGGGTTCAACGCATCCATAATGCTGGTCGTTTCCCGCTCCAACAGGCATTGTTCTTTTTTATAGTGGGTTCTGGTGTTTGTATTTTTGCGGCGGAATACCGGAACCGAAAGTGGAAAGAAGAAAAATTGCTAGAGCAAGAATCCGAGAAATCCCAAGCAAGAATGATGGTCATGTTGGACACAATGCCAATGGCTTGCCACCTTTTGGGTCCAGACATGCACCCTCTCGATACCAACCTCGCTGCTGTCAAGTTACTCGGTTTTCAGAACAAACAGCATGCTCTCGACCGATACAAAGATGCTTGGCCGGAATTTCAACCCGATGGACGCCAAACGGTAGAGGTTGCCAGAGAATGTTTCAGAAAGGCAATGGCAAGCGGTTATTGCCTTATTAAGGGAGAGTTGATCGGTGCTAACGGCAAACTGTTCCCCGCCGAAATTTCGTTCGTTCGCGCCATGTCTCAACACTCCGCTGTCATCGTTTCCTACGTGAGGGACATTCGGCAGGAAAAAATGTTGATCGAAATGCGCGAGGCAGAGGAACGAATGAGTCTCATGCTTGACGCTGTACCGCTGGGTTGTGCACTCTGGGAACCGGGAGTGCAATGTATTGATTGTAACATGGCAATCCTCCGTATGTTTGGAATAAAAGACTTGCCGCAATTCAGAACAATGTTTGCCGCTTTATCGCCGGAATTCCAAGCCAACGGTAAACACAGTATGGAGTACGCCGAAGAATTGATAACGGAATCCATTCAGACGGGTATCCGTATGCGGATCGAATGGATGCATCGAACGGTTGAGGGGGTGCCCCTGCCTGTTGAACTCACGATTGATCGGGTAACGTTCGGCGACAAAAACGTTGTTGCTGTCTTTACTCGCGATCTGCGTGAAGTCAAAGCAAGAGAGGCGGAACGCCAAGTTCACGCACTGGAACTGGAACAAGCAAAAAACGATGCCGAACGTTCAAGAGATGTGGCAGAAACCGCCAACCAAGCCAAAAGTGTGTTCTTGAACAACATGAGTCACGAACTCCGAACTCCCCTTAATGGCATTATCGGTCTCTCCGATGTGTTGTTGGGAAAAACATTGAACAACGACACCCGTGAATTTATCGAACATATCAGTTCCTCTGGAAAATCGCTCCTCGAGATGGTCAACGCCATTCTCGACTATTCGAAAATGGAGACGGAGAGTTTGAGTGTTCGGTCAAAACCATTTGGCATGGCGGTACTCGTTCAATCGGTGCTCGATGTTTTCAGTTCCCGCGCTGCCGAAAAGAATTTGGAATTAGGTTGTTCGTTGGCGGAGGAATTGCCTCCCTTTGTCCGCGGCGATGCAGAACGAATCCGCCAGATATTGATTAACGTGGTCGATAATGCGATCAAATTTACGAAACAGGGCGGTGTCCGCATTGAGGTAACGGTCAAGGCTCTTCTCGACACCGAATTGTTAATTCGGTTCTGTGTGGTCGATACCGGCATTGGAATTTCTCCTAACCATCACGACAAACTTTTCAATGTATTTTCCAAAGTGGACGATTCCATGACCCGCAGTTACGGGGGAACGGGAGTTGGGCTTGCCATTGCCATGAAACTCGTGCGGCTCTTGGGGGGAGAAATCGGTGTTGAAAGCGAGGAAGGTAAAGGTTCCACCTTTTGGTTCGAGTTATTGTTGGGCAAAGTTACAGAGAAACTGTCCTAAATTTCGATAAATTGGGTACGACCGTTAAAGTTTCGCTAAATTACCGCCGATTTAGGGCGTGAACCTTTCCCACGTCCCCCATGAATCGATCTTTTTGTTTCCTTTGCCTCTTTGCCGTTGCCGCCTGTCTCGGCGGGAATGCGGGATGCTCGCGGCAACACTATCGGTTAAAGGCAGACCACGAAATTCACTCTGTTCTCAAGCAGGGCAACAATGATTCCCGGTGGAAAGTCAATTCCCCCGGTATCATTCCCGATGCCGCATCGCGAATGTACGACCCACACCATCCCGACGTGGAGCCGATGCCGTGCGATGATCCGGCGGCACACAAAAAAATGCACTTCGTCGACGGTAAGCGCGGGTCGAAACATTGGCACGACAACGGCGACACCCGGCATGTGGAAAATCCTTGTTGGCGGCAATTTCTCTTGGTGAATGACAACGGGGAAGTTCCGCTCGACAAAGAAAAAGCGGTCGAATTGGCAAGGCTTCATTCGCCCGAATACCAAACTGTCCTTGAAAACCTGTATCTTGCAGCGATGAATGTGTCACGCGAACAATTTCGATACGACGTACAGTTTTACGGCAATGGTTTTCTCTCCTACGGGGTGGCAGGGGGGCGTGAACCGGCGCTTCGGAACGATGCCAGCCTGCGAGCCGAACGACTGCTTGCCACCGGCGGAACATGGACAGCCGAATTGGCAAACTCCATCACTTGGACACTCAATGGACAAGGGGACTGGAAGATGAATACATCGCTGATCAATGTCAGCGTTATGCAACCGCTTCTGCGTGCTGCCAGCCGAAAGGTGGTGCTTGAAAATCTCACGCAATCGGAGCGGGACTTTTTGGCGGAATTACGCCGAACGGTGTTGTTTCAGCAAGGTCATTACACCCGAATCGTTACGGGGACGGCTCCTCGAAATACGGGTGTTTCCGCTGCCGGCGGCGGTTTTTACCGCTTGTTGGCAGATCAGATTCAAATCCAGAATCAACGTCAAAACATTATCAGTTTGGAGGAAAATCTGGAACGTTTTGAAGAAATGTTTACGGCGGGACAACTCAACAATAGTTCTCAAGTCAAAGAGACCCAGCAGAGTCTCTTGAGTTCACAGAGTAGTTTGCTGGGACGCATCAACACTTACCAAGCCAATGTCGAAACCTATATCAGTGCACTGGGACTTCCTCCCGACTTGAAGGTCAGCATCAACGATCCGCTTTTGGAGCAATTCCAGTTAACGTCTCCGAGTTTGATGAACTTAATGGAAGATGTCGGCGGATTTCTGGCAGCCATTCGGAAAAAGGATCATCCCTTGCCTGAAAATTTCAGAGACGAAATCAAAAACGTTATCAAACGAGCCGAAGGAGAAATTGCTCTCCTCGATCAAGATTTGGAAACGTTGCAAAAGAGCATGCCGGAACGTCGGGCGGGATTGAAAGACCTCGAAGTCCGTCTGGTGGAGCGCATTAAGGAGGGGGAGCGAGTGGATCCCCATATTTACGATGTTAACTTGTTTGAAGATCGGGTTGCCGAACTGCGGACAAAGGATATTCCGAAAAATCTGTCTCGGCTTCAGGCTTTGTTCGTGCTTCTCGAGTTGATTGCCCAATCCGATGAACCAACACTGTTGGAAATGATTCGGAACCGTTCGTTTGATGCGGAAATAATGGAAGCCATGGAACAGTTGAGAGACCTCTTGAAATTGGAAGAATCCGGCGCATCGGATGCCAATGCTGACCGCTTGACAAAACAACGTGATCTTGACGCAATGACCGATGAATTAAGAATCCTCCGCGAGCAAGTCGGTGCTGAATCGTCTCCGAAGCCTCTCAGAGAGGCAAAGCGGATTATTGCCGACCTTCGGCAAAAGGATGAGTACCGCGACTGGATTCGTAGCGTCTTTTCGGTATTCCAATATGAGTTAATGTCCTTGTCCCTGATGCAAACGCGAGCAAGATTGGATGCGATGACGCTCGTGCCGGTCGATGTCAATACGGAAGAAGCATTTCGGACCGCCTCGGAGAACCGCTTGGATTGGATGAACCGAAAGGCACAACTTGTGGATACTTGGCGCAAAATTGACATTGCAGCAGACAAATTAAAGGGCGTATTCGACTTAAAACTCAATGGCAGTATCGGCACATTGGACAATAGCGGTGTACACTTCGGCAAGGAGACCGGCAGTTTGGACGTCCGATTTGAATGGGACACTCCTCTGACGCGGTACAACGAAATGATGGACTACCGCAAAAGTCAGATCGACTATCAGAAAGCACGCCGAGATTATTACACGTATGTTGACTCGGTGCAGTCGGATTTGCGAAACGTTTTACGTGATGTGCAAATGAGTCAGATTAACTTCGAGATCAGCCGGAACGCTGTTTTGGTGGGTACGATACGCGTCGACTTGATGCAACTTCAGATGGAACAGCCGCCGCAACGGGGAGCGAAAATCGACACCAACACGTCACAACAGTTAATCAGTGCGTTAAATGGGTTAATGAATAGCCAAAACGAATTTTTGAATACATGGGTTACCTACCAAACGCAGCGAATGCTCTTGGATTTGTACATGGGGACAATGTCGTTGGACGATCAAGGACGTTGGATTGAACCGGGCGGGAAGAATTTGGAATATGAGCCTGCTCACCAACCCAAACTTGCCCCGACACTTGTCGTGCCGATCATCAAAACGTCGAGATTGAACAGGCGGTACGTGGAGTAGAACGTCGAGAACGTTTTGTCAGAATTTCTGCTACGGCAAAAGCCGGAATGAAACGCAGTGGAATGACGGTCAGGAAATGTTATGCTGGGACAGTTCCTTAATACGTTCTATAAGATTTCTTTGCCGGCGGCGGTTTGATCAGTACCTTTGCCGAATCCGTTCCCAGCAAATCTGTAATCCGTTGGAAAAGTGCAGGCGTGACTCCCACCGTCGTCTTGCCTCCGCGAAAAATTGCCGTCGCTCCATCACGCAACCGCAACGACAACTCCACCGGCTCGCTGCCCGGCGACTCTTGCAACACTTTCAAGAGCGTATCCACCGAAGCGGTTGAATGAAGTTGTTCATTCAAGGCGATTGCCAATCCCCGGCACAGTTTTTTTGGTGCCTCGTCTATCGTAAAGGCTTCGTCCACAATAAAATTTCCGTCCGGTGAAACCATCTCGGCACTCGTTTCCGCACTTCGGCTGCGGTCCATTCGTCCCCGCATGAACACGATAGAATCGCTCTTAATGAGAGGCGAAAACTTGTCATAAGCCTCCGACCACATAATCGACCGCACCGAACCTGAAGCATCTTCAAGCGTAAACATTGCATACGTGTTCGGCTTGTCCGGTTTCGGGTTTTTTCCGGCGGCAATTTTGATGTCGTTCACCACGCCTGCCAGCACGACCTGTGTTTTATCCGGCAAGATCACCGCCTCCGCACATTCATGCGACCGGAACATCGTAAAAACTTCGGTGAATTCCTGCAAGGGATGCGACGAAAGATAGAAACCGAGAACATCTTTTTCGTAACTCGATTTTTCTTTATCCGTCCATTCGGGAATTGTCGGCAACCCTTTTGGCGTTGTCGTTGCTGGTTCTTCATCACCACCGAAGAGACTCCCCTGTCCTTTTGCGGCATCTTCGGCTGCACCTTGTCCCGCTTTGACGGCAATCTCGATCATCTGCATCAACTGCGAACGTTTCTGTTCCAACGAATCGAACGCCCCGGCTTTGATCAACGCCTCAATCGCCGCCCGATTACACGCCCGGTTGTCCACACGCCCACAAAAATCGAACAGGTCTTTGAATTTTCCATCCTTCTCCCTTGCTTCCACGATTTTATCGGCAGCCCAATCGCCGCACGACTTGATCGCCGTCAACGCAAAGATGATCTTACCATCGACGACCGAGTAGAGTTGTTTTGATGTATTCACGTCCGGCGGAATAATTTTTATTCCCATGCGTTCACAGTCTTCAATGTGTTCGACCGTTGAATCTTTGGAGGAAAAATTACGTCTGGAAATATCGCCGCAGAGCAATGCCGCCATGAATTCGACCGGATAATGCGCTTTCAAATATGCCGTCATATACGCCACCATTGCGTATGCGGTCGAGTGCGATTTATTGAAACCATAGTCGGAAAACTTGACGATCAACTCGAAAATATCGTTTGCCTTTTTTTCGGTTAGTCCGTTTGCTTTTGCGCCCTTTACAAATTGCTCACGGTACTTACCCAAATCTTTCTTTTTGCTGATCGCTTTGATACTTGCATACGAACCGGCAAGAGGAATGTTGCCGAGCCGATTCATGATTTGCATAATCTGTTCTTGATAGATCATGACGCCGTTTGTTTCGCCGAGCACTTCTTGCAAAACAGGGTGAACGTACTCTGCTTTTGTTTTTCCGTGTTTGACGGCGACGTACTGATCGACCATTCCGCCTTCCAGCGGACCTGGGCGGTAGAGTGCAATCGTTGCAATAATATCCCGAAATCGATCCGGTTTCATTCGTTGCAGGAGTTCCCGCATACCGCCGCCTTCAAGTTGGAAAATCCCCTTGGTTTCTCCGCGGCACAATAATTCAAACGTTTTTTTGTCTTCCAGCGGCAACCGGTAGGGATCAATCGTTGTGCCCGTCGTTTCCTTGATCAGGTCAATGGAATGCGCCAAGATGGTTAAGTTTTGCAAACCGAGGATGTCCATTTTGAGGAGTCCCGCCGCTTCAACATCTTTTCCTTCCCACTGCGTTACGATGACTTCCTTCTTGTCGAGTTGAAGGGGGACATATTCGGTGAGCGGTTTGTCCGCTATGATCACACCGCAGGCATGAACGCCGGTATTGCGAGCCAAACCTTCAATTTTTTGGGCATAATCAATCAATTCTTTGAGCGGCGGCTCCTGCACTAAACGTTTTTTCAGTTCTTCGTTAGGAGAAACTTCGACTTCTCCGGTCTCTTT
>Ga0082212_10004143_pt1 | contig 20230 bp, 17 predicted proteins | sample TergutNt197P3_FD_71548 | JGI IMG/M metagenome (GOLD analysis project Ga0082212, IMG submission 71548) | Neocapritermes taracua P3 segment gut microbial communities from Petit-Saut dam, French Guiana - Nt197 P3 | ecosystem: Host-associated > Arthropoda: Insects > Digestive system > Gut ... | reverse complement strand
ACTCTGAAAGCAAAAGCCGAAAGTTCTCTTTGGCACAGAGATGTTGAAACGTATGTACTTGATTTGCTTGGCGGTAAACGATGAGATTCATCGTAACGTTACCTACTATTTTTATCTACACCCCGTAAGTGCGGCGGCATTGACTGCCATTTTCCGGTGTGATAATTTTTTGCCCGTTTTGATGCGTGACACCGTTTTGTGTCGGCGGCCGTTATAGGAAACACAGCGCGTGAAAAGGTTTTGGAATCAATGAACCAGCCGTGTAGGGGCGTTTCGCGAAACGCCCAAAAATGTAGGGGCGCGATTTATCGCGCCCCTACACGGTTTGACCGCAGGTGCGTACTTTTACCGCAATTGTCCGTTTTTCCATTTTTCCTTCCGGAGGAGTTTCCCGTTTTCGTTATAATAATTCCATGTGCCGGTTCTCCGGTTGTTCTTGAATTTACCTGTGATCTGTATTTTACCGTTTGGGTGGAACGCCTGATATTTGCCGTCCTTTATGCCTTTTGAAATTTCTGATTTACTCCGGATTTTTCCATCATCATAGAATTCCGTATAGATATTTCCCTTAAAATTTTCAAAATAAAAACGTTCCAGATCCGGCAGGGCGTCTTCTCTTTCAGCAAAATCGGCCGTTTCAGGTTCCGCATCGTCGTCTTCAGCTTCTTCCGGGGAAATATTAAATTCCCCAAACCATCGCGTATCAAACAGTTCCTTTTCTCCGGTCAATTGAAACCCGGTCTGGGGAAAACAAAGTATGAAGTTTTGATTATCCTGAAGCCCCTGCCAGTTTGACGCGGAAAACAAATCCCGGGCCAGCGGAAAAAATTTTTTTGTATTGGTATAAGCAAAAACAGTGGATTTTTTGTTGAATTCTTTCATAAAGCGCCTGAAATCAACGTCATTTTCCAATGTTTGCCCTAACCGGTGGTCTTCAATCATGGAAAGCAGAGTGGCGGTACTATTGCTGAAAACAGCATAATCGTCGATAATCGTATAATAAGGTTTGTCGAGTTTATCGAACATTTTGCCGAATAATAAACGGAAAAAGCCTTTCATTTCAAGGAAGTGAATTTCATATCCCGCATATTCGAGGGTTTTGAATCTGACGGGCGTATTTTTCCGGATCGATTCTTCAATGATGTTCAGGTTTTTTACGGCATCCGCCCTGTCTTTCATCTTTATAACGGCCACAAATTCGCCCTGCCTGTCTAATGATCCCGGCGCATGCTGCGCAAACGCGACTTCGCCGTCCATCCAGCCTAGAAAGTTTTTGCGAATGTCGATTTTCAGGCTGTTTTCGATTGAGTCCCAGTTCTTTTTGAATGCGTCATACGCTTTCCTGTTTTTTTGCAGTCCATTTTCCACATTGTTTATGAATTTAACCGGATCGTCAAACCCCATGTTTACATAAAAAGCCGTGCGGCAGGATAATACTTTCTGTGCCGTAATCAAATGGCTTCCGGATCGCAACAACGCGGGAAGATAGCTGTCTTCCGTATAATCATCCAGTCCTGTGTATCCCCTTAAAGAGAGCATATCGTTGGACGCCTTGAGTCGCAATCCGGTATAAGCGAGCGGACGGTAGATATCACGTATATCAGGATCGGAAATTCCCGTAAGCATGGTTAAATAGCCGTCCAGATTCCGGTAATTGACGTATATTTTACATAATCCGTCGTCGTGAATCTTTCGCTCTACATCTAAATAATATAAATCACGCCCGATAAAAGGATCGTCTTTTTCCGTAATTGATTTTTCCACCAGCAGGCCGGTATAGGAACATATCAGATGGTTATTGATAATGGCCAGATATAAGGTAGACCGGTCAATCGGACTATATAATTCAAGTATCCGTTCACCTTTGAAGTTTCGCTGCGTTACCCGGAAGTCATTTGCCTTAAACAGGATTTCCAGTTGATTTTTTAAGCTTTCTATCTTGGACGTTTTCTGCATATCCACGATGAAGAGAAAATCGTAATCAGACTTTCGAATCATGTGCGCGGAAATGATTAAATTGCGTTTTCCCAGCAGATTAAGTAATTTTTTATTAGCGCGCAATATTGAATCCATTTTATCGGCGCTCTGGTTGATTTCCTCCATCCTTTGCTGTTCTTTTAGATATTGCCACGGTTTGCCTTTTGTAAATTTATGCCAATTATTTACCGGATCATCCGTTTCTATAATATAGATCGCGTCTTTGGGAACCAGATAGATTTGGCGCAGAAAATTGTCCGGGCGTAAATACAGGTTATACGCGGAATAGACGATGGGCGCGCATATTAAGATAAGGAAAATTCCCGCTAAAATCTTTTTCGTTTGTTTCTTTTCAACAGGGCGCTCATCGTTATTTTCCATGTCTGTCCCCATTTATACATCTTTTTACGCCCGGCTGCCGGGTTTTACCGCCTGGCTTCCTGTTTTGCATAAGGGGCATTCTTCGGCGGTATACGTCGGAACATTAAGGACGGCCAGCGCCGTGCGCGGGACGCCAAGATCGGCGCGTCCGCCGCTGCGGTCTATAAGTGAGCCGGCCGCCAGAACGACGCCGCCCGCCTGTGTTACCACGTCTATGGTTTCTTTTGTAGATCCGCCCGTGGTGACGACGTCTTCCACGACCCAGGCTTTTTCGCCGGGGTTGATCTGAAAGCCGCGGCGCAGTTTCAGCGCGCCGTCCTGCCGTTCGGCGAAAAGCGCGCGCACTCCGGCGGCCCGAGCCGCTTCATGAGCAACCAGAATGCCGCCGATGGCGGGCGCGATGACAAAATCGGGCTTTTCCGCAAGCGCGAGGAGTTTTTCCGCAAGCGCCGCGCCGAGTTCGCGAGCCTGTTCGGGATGCTGCAAAACCAGCGCGCATTGCAGGTAACGGTCGCTGTGAAGGCCGGATGTCAGCAGGAAATGCCCTTCCAGCAGGGCGTTTGATTTTTTGAAAATATTCAGGACCTCATCTTCGTGCGTCATAATTGCTTCCCCTGATTTTTAATCGTATGTGAACAAACATATTCTGCGATACATGCGAATATGATAAAATAATAAATTTCTACAGGAAAGGAGTTATTTTATGTCAGGTCATTCAAAGTGGCATTCAATCAAACATAAGAAAGCGGCGACGGATTCCAAGCGCGGACGGATATTCACCCGCCTGATCAAGGAAATGACAGTCGCGGCGCGCGGCGGCGGCGGCGACGTCGATTCCAACCCGCGTCTGCGGCTTGCGGTGGCGACCGCCAAATCTCAAAACATGCCTGCCGAAAACATCAAAAAGGCGATCATGCGCGGGACGGGCGAACTTCCGGGCGTTACCTATGAAGACGTGAGTTACGAGGGTTACGGTCCGGGCGGCGTGGCTATCATCATGCGCACGCTGACTGACAATAAAAACCGCACAGTTGCCGAACTCAGGCATCTGCTTTCCAAAAACGGCGGAAATCTGGGCGAAACAAACAGCGTCGCGTGGATGTTTGAGCGCAAAGGATATTTCGTCGTCGAAAATTCGGTTGCCGACGAGGAAAAGCTTATGGATATCGCCCTCGGCGCAGGCGCGGACGATCTGCGCGAAGCCGGCGACAATTTTGAAATCTTTACCGCGCCGGAAAATTTTGAAGCCGTGCGCGCGGCGCTTGAAACGGCGAATATTGCGACTGTTGAAGCCGAAATTTCGATGATCCCGCAAAATTACGTCAAGCTCGAAGGCAAAAACGCGCAGACGATGATCAAGCTCATGGACACTCTCGAAGACCACGAAGACATTCAAAACGTCTGGTCAAACTTCGACGTTGACGAATCTGAAATAAGTGATTAGCGGTTATTTTAATTGAAGCGGGCGGCACGCCCGCTTCAATTAAAATAACCGCTAATCACCGACATCCTATAAATGCGAATAATTGGAATCGATCCCGGCAGCGGCGGCACAGGCTATGGAATCATTGATACGGATGGTTCCGCGCATCGGTTTGTGCTGCATGGGGCGATTCAGACCAGTTCGAAAAAGCCTTTTCATGAGCGCCTGCTGAAAATCCACGGCGAACTCAATAAAATACTTGCGCGGGAAAAAGCCGACGCAATGGCGATAGAAGAAGTCTTTTACGCCGCAAACGTGCAGGCGGCGCTGAAACTTGGCCACGCGCGCGGCGTCGCGCTTCTGGCCGCCGCCGAACACGGTCTTTCCGTCCATGAATATTCGCCGCTTGAGGTCAAAAGCGCCGTGGTCGGCTACGGCCGCGCGGATAAGTTTCAGGTTCAGGCCATGGTGCGGATGCTGTTAAATCTGCCGGAATTGCCGTCGCCTGACCACGCCGCCGACGCGCTGGCGGTTGCCATCTGTCACGCCAATCGCATAAAATTCGCAAGTCTGAGGCAGGTTCAGGCCATGGTGCGGATGCTGTTAAATCTGCCGGAATTGCCGTCGCCTGACCACGCCGCCGACGCGCTGGCGGTTGCCATCTGTCACGCCAATCGCATAAAATTCGCAAGTCTGAGGTAATTGCAAACCAATGCTTTACCTGTAAATATCCGCAAGAGTAATAACCCTGACAAAATCATTTTTTTCAACAGCTTCTGTTACGCCGGCCGTAAAGCCGGACTTTGAAAACAAATAATAATATTTTTCCGTAAACTCGCCGAAGATCTCCGCTTTCCGCATCAGATTTTTTAGCACGGCAAGGTCAAGTGGTTCGTTTTGCCATTTGCATTCGCCGAAGATTGCTTTTTTCCCGTTTACGGCGAGAATATCTATTTCCTCCTGCGCTTTGGTTTCAGGATTACCGCCCCACCAGCCGCCTGTTTCTTTAGGAACGAACGGCATATTGCCGCAAAACTCCGTGATATATTGAATACAAATATCTTCAAAGATTTTCCCGAGATACCCGGAAATATAAGGCTTTACTTCCGTTTCAAACACAAGCGCATTTTTGTTTGCGGCAATCATTGACATATTGCCGGGCACAAAGCGGTACCAAAAATTAAAAAGGTTGTCATTCAAATGATAGATAGACTTATTCTTAACGGTTCTCATAACCGGCGTTTTTTTGCCGACAATCCCCAAAGACATTAGCGCGTTGAGGTATTTGGCGCAAAGCCCGCTTTCAAGCTGGGTGCGCGTCGCTATTTCATTCAATTTTGTCGATCCCGACGCAATGGCGGTAATAATGGCGTTATATGTAGCCGGCTCGCGCAATTCCTGTTTTAAGAGATTTGAAGGCTCTTCAAATAGATAGCTTGACCGCTCAAGCACCCGGTTTATAATCGCCGAATCTATATCCCCGTCCGCGTCTACGTCAAGATTATTCAAGTAATGCGGGATGCCGCCCGCTATGCCGTAGATCTGCACCTGTTTTTCGGGCGGCAAATCAGGATACGCGCAGGCCGCCAAACGGTAATTAAGAGGCTCGAGCCGAAACTGCGCCGTTCTGCGCCCGTAAATCGGGCTTTGATATCCAAGCACCTGATTTTCCATAAATGACATGGACGAGCCGCAGATAATGATAAAGATACTGGTTTTTGAAAGCTTGTGGTCAATTAAGTGCTGCAGCCTGCTTGAAACGGCTTTGTCTGCTTTAGCGAGATATGGATATTCGTCTATTACGAACACAAAGCGCGACTTTTCCGCTTCCTCCGCGATTTTATCAAAGGCGTCGGAAAAACTCCGGTAATCAGCGTGCACCGATGAACCAGGGTAAAGAAAGTTATTTATTGTTTTGGAAAACTCTTTCAGGTTTTCTTCCGCGGTGGATTCCAGCGCCGAAAACAACAGTACGCGCTTGCCTTCGCAGAATTTTCCTATCAGCGTAGTTTTGCCGACGCGCCGTCTGCCGTAAATAACTGCGCATTGATATTTATCGCCCGCGTATAACTTTTCAAGCTTTGAAAGTTCCGTTTTCCTGCCGTAAAACATATAAACAAGCTCCTTACTCAAAATATACTATATTATGAGTAAGCCAAATTTAGCTAATAAACGCAAGAGAAAATGGCAGGAAATAAAAATTTTTTGTCAGAAATGTCCTTTTTGCCCGCCCACGCGGGCTTCTGTGTTTGTGATTCTTGCCATATAACTTCCATCATCAATTGTCGATACATTCGTAACCGTACCTTAGTACCGTTAATCCCAATTATTAATAATGCAGGCATCTTCTTCCCATTCGGCGAAGAAAAAATTTTCTTGTTTTATTTTATCAATGTCATAATCGGATTCAGCAAAAAGCGTTAAATAAAATTCTTTATTTCTCTTTTGAACAATACCAATCATATTTTGTGATAATATAGAATAATCTCCGTCTTCGTCGCCGAAAAATTCAAAAATCTCACGAGCAGCTTTCGTTTGCTCAATATTTACTTTTCCGCCATAAATATATTTTAAATTGTTGTTGCTGGTTAGTAAAAAGGGAACAGGTGGAAATTGACTTTGCTCATGAATCCACATTTTGGGGCCTAATCGCTTGCTGTGACATTTCCCCACCTTTCCCGAAACGGTAATCTTTAAATCTTTGGCCCCTTCAGGGCGTTTGAACGCGTGCCTGGAAGGCACGCTTCTTATTTTATTTATATCGCCATTCCATATCTGATCTATTTAAAATGTGTGAAATGTACAAACTCCAGAGGGCGTAGCACGCTACGCCCCTACATTGATAATTTTCAACCTGAAGAAAATCCAATGAAAGACCTATTTCTCCAACAGGGTAAAATCTACAGCCTCATGCCGCATTGATAACAAAAATTCTGGTTCGTGATAATTGGCGTTCCGCAAGACGGGCAAGCGTGGGCGGCAGTATTGTTTTGCGTGATATGCAAATCGCCGCCGTAGATCACGCTGCCGGGATTTTGCTCAAATACTCTGCCCTTTTCTTTTGACAGCTTCATGACACTGGCGCAGTTCGGGCAGGCTGCATGGTAGGAGACGCCGAACGGGATAATGGGAATGAAGAAAAACGTGAAGACCGAATAATTTTTACTTATTTGGAGATCAGCCGTTTTGCCGCAAGCGGGGCATACACACCGGCACCCGCCTAAAGACTTGCTCCTGGGAGCGATTCCCGTTATGAAAAAAAGCATGTCATTCTCTTACTCGTCGCCAACATTGTGAAACGATACACCTTTTTGGCTTCATGGCAATCAATGTTTATGGCAATCAATGTTTTACCTTAGTTGGGCGCGATAAATCGCGCCCCTACACAGCTTTTGTCTCAGTCGCAAACCTTGATTTCGGGGCTTTCGGAGGCAGCCTTTAGCTTTTTAACCTGACGCCCGTTGTATACGCATGGTTTCTTTGTTACCCTTTTTGGTTTAATTTTGAGATGACTATAGCAGGTAAGGGAAGATAATGAAAGAATCCGTGGAAGCTTATTCATTCCGCGCCGCCGGTGATTCCGGCAGCGGCGCGCCGCTTCTGATTTCCCTTGTGGTTCCATGCTATAACGAACAGGAAGCGATACCGATTTTCTATAAGGACGCCTGCGCGGTTCTAGAAGAACTGAAGCAGAAAAACATCGCCGGAGAATTTGTTTTCATAGACGACGGCTCCGCGGATAGGACACTGGAAATCCTCGATCAACTGAGCAAAAAAGACGACCGGGTGCATTATCTGGCGTTTTCGCGTAATTTTGGCAAGGAATCGGCGCTGCTTGCCGGACTGCAAAAATCCAAAGGTAGCTTTGTGGTTACGCTCGACGCCGACGGACAGGATCCGCCATACATGATTCCGTATATGCTTGAAGCTCTGCTTTCCGGCGAGTTTGACTGCGCCGGTTCGCGCCGGGTGACGCGCAGGGGCGAACCTCCCATCCGCTCATTTTTCGCCCGCATGTTTTACAGGATCATGCATGCTTTGGCCGATATAGAAATCGTCGACGGCGCGCGCGATTTTCGCCTTATGAGCCGCGCATATGCGGACGCCGTTCTCAGCCTGCCGGAAAGCAACCGGTTTTCAAAGGGCATTTTTCCGTGGGTCGGATTCCGCACAAAATGGTTTGAGTACGAAAACGCGCAGCGTGTAGCCGGAGAAACAAAATGGTCGTTCTGGAAACTGTTCCGTTATTCCATTGACGGCATCATGGCGTTTTCCGCCAAGCCTCTTGCAATCGCGAGCGTTCTGGGCGCTTTGTTTTTCGCCCTTTCGCTTGTTTTGATCGCCTTCGTCGCCGTCCGCCGTATCGTGTTCGGCGATCCTGTCGCCGGTTGGGCGTCAACCGTTTGTATTATTTTGTTTTGTTCAGGCATTCAGCTTTTTACAACCGGTATCTTGGGCGCGTATCTGTCCAAAACATACACCGAAGTAAAGCGGCGGCCGCATTATCTGGTAAAAATCGAAAAATAAAAAGTAATCCGGCTGAGGTTTCGAGCACCGCGCAACGTGTAGGGGCGAATAATTATTCGCCCCTACATTATGGTATATCCGGCAGACAATTAATTAGCATTTCCTTGCGGGGGTGTTTCTTTTATCGGCCAATTATAATAAAATTAAAAGATGAAAAAATTATCGGCTTTTTTTCATAACTTATTAACCGGTTTCTGGAACAGGCTTGGATTTGGAATACAGACCAAGCTTATTCTGATTTTCCTCCTCGTCAAAGTCATACCTTTGCTTTTGCTGGCCTTTATCGCCTGGCAGGAATTCATCATTCTTGGCGACGCCCTCAGGGATATTTCCGTCGCCGATTCAAAAGCGGCCTTAAACGACATCGCCACGGAAAATATCGAGCGCATGACCACGGATACGGCGCGCAATGTGGCGGATTTCCTCTATAGCCGCGACGCCGACATTTTGTATCTGGCCGGCCTTGCGCCCTCGGAGGAAAATTTCCGGCAATTTGCGGAAAATAAGCGGAGAAGGCTGGTGCGGAGAACGCAATGGCGGCTTGCCCCCGACGGGGAATCATGGATTTCCGCGGCTTTACCAGTTGACCGGAAAAGAGAAGACGTTTCGTCAAACGACGAAAACAACTTTATGGACGGTTTCCATTATCGTTCTCCCGACGATTTGCAATATGTGAACGCGCCGCTTTATGACGAGGTCACATTCATTGATCTTAATGGCAGGGAACTGATAAAGGTCGTCGCTTCATCATCGACAAAAATCAATTATCCCATGAGCGCGGCGAGAAAGGATGTTTCAAAAAAAGAAAATACGTATGTAAAAGCCGAAACTTATTTTGAAAAGCTGAAAAATCTCAAACCGGGCGACATTTATGTTTCCGACGTTATCGGCGCGTATGTAGGCTCAAATTATATCGGCATGTATACGCCGGGCATCGTGGCGGCCGCCGCCGGACAGCGCGGTTACGATATAGAGTACGATCCTGAAAAACAGGCTTACGCCGGCGAGGAAAATCCGAACGGCCAACGCTTCGAGGGCATCGTGCGCTGGGCAGCCCCGGTGACGGATAGAAATGAAAAAATTATCGGATATGTGACTTTCGCGTTGAACCATGACCATATCATGGAATTTGTCGATCACCAGACTCCCATGCACGGGCGCTACACGGAATTGCCGAGCGCCTTTGACGGGAATTACGCTTTTATCTGGGATTATCAGAGCCGCAACATCTGCCACCCAAGACACCATTCCATTGTAGGTTTCGATCCGGAAACCGGAGATCCGCAGATCCCCTGGCTGGAATCGTCGATTTTCGACGCGTGGCAGGCAAGCGGCGTACAAAAATGGATGGACTTTATAAAGGGCCGGCCGCTGTTTGACAGGCAGTCGAGGGAAAAAGCCCCCGCGGCCGCGCTGACGCGCGCCGGGCTTGTGGGTCTGGACGGGCGGTACCTCAACAACGCGCCGCAATGTACGGGCTGGATGGATCTGACGGAAGACGGCGGTTCCGGATCCTTCTATATTTTGTGGAGCGGGCTTTATAAACTGACCACGGCCGCCGCGATTCCATATTATACGGGGCAATACGCGCCGTCCGAGGGCAATAACTTTTCACGGCGGGGTTTCGGTTTTGTGACAATTGGCGCCGGGCTTGAAGATTTCACACAGCCTTCTCAGGAAATGGAAACAAAACTCGAAACCGCCATTAGTACAAATCTTATCAGTACAACCTTTATTTTGATGATAGTCACCATTGTGCTGATCGGTGTGATTGTGTTTATCGCCGTCTGGATGGCCGCCTTCCTGGCTAACAATATAACAAAACTCATCAAGGGTATTTCAAGATTCAGGGCCGGCGAGCATCAATTCCGCTTCAGCGAATCCCGCAAGGACGAGTTCGGCGCTTTGGCCGAGTCCTTTGACGATATGGCCGACAGCGTCGTGAATGGCGTAAACAGTCCCTTGAGCATTTTAGACATGGACCGCCGGATTATCTACATGAACAACCTTGCCCTTACGACAATTAAGTTGAGTCTTGATGAAGTGGTTGGCTCATTATATGGCGATCGCAGCGTTTATCCCGCCAATTCTAAATATTGCCCCATTACCGCTCTTGAGGAAGGACGCGAGGCCGACGCTTATTATCTTGAGGTTAGCGACCGCTACATGAAGGGCGTCGCCAATTACTTCCTGAGCAAGTCCGGCAAAAAAATCGGTTATATCGTTGTTTCCACGGACGTCACGGAAATAATACGCGAGCAGATTAAGCTGGAACAGGCGGTATCCGCGGCCAACAGGGCCAACGAACATAAGAGCGAATTTCTGTCGCGCATGAGCCATGAGATCCGTACCCCCATGAACGCGATCATGGGGGTTACGAATATCGTGCTGAAAAAACTGGAAGACATTGACAGCGGTGTCCTGGAACTGGCGGATGTCAGGGGGCACGTTCGCCAGATAGAAGGTTCGTCACAGCATCTTTTAAGTCTCTTGAACGACATTCTTGATCTTTCGAAAATCGAAGCCGGTAAAATCGAGCTTTCTGAAGAAATCATTGAACTATCAAAGCTGGCCGATACCGTGGCCGGCCTTATAAAACCGCATTGTGACGAAAAGAATATAACCTTTGAAACAATTTTCGACTCTTTTTCGCCGCCAACCTTCCTTAGCGATTCCCTGCGTTTGCGGCAGATACTTATAAACCTGCTCGGCAACGCGGTGAAATTTACGCCGGAAGGCGGAAAAATAGAGTTCCGCGTGGAGAAAAAAGAACGGAACGCGGGGCGGACTCTGGTTGGATTTTCGGTTCGCGATACCGGGATAGGCATTCCCGAGGAATCAATCGAAACCATATTCCAGGCGTTTGAACAGGTAGACGGCAAAACGACCAGACAGTATGGCGGAACCGGGCTGGGGCTTGCCATCAGTGCGCGTATCGTGCAGCTTTTCGGAGGCGAGATTAAGGTTGAGAGTAAAATTGGCAAAGGCAGCGAGTTCAGCTTCAGCATCTGGCTGCGCGAGATTGAATCCGATCTTGTCTGCATTGAAGAGCTTATGGACGCGACCGACAAATTCACAGGCAAAAGGATGCTTTTGGTTGACGATGTTGAAATCAACCGCATGATCGTGATCTCAATGCTTGAAGGCTCCGGTATCACCATCGACGAGGCCGACGACGGTCTGTCCGCCGTGGAAGCGTTTAAGGAGTCCGACGCGGATACATACGACATCATATTAATGGATGTGCAGATGCCCGTTATGGACGGCTATGGCGCCTCCGCCGCCATCCGCGAGCTTGAGCGTCCCGACGCGGGCCGGGTGCCTATCGTAGCGCTTACCGCCAACGCGTTTAAGGAAGACATTGATAAAGCTTTGCGGCACGGCATGGACGCGCACCTCGCCAAGCCTTTGGAAACGGAAAAACTTTTGAACGTGCTGTTCAAGTTTTTGCTGGTCAAATGAGAACCATGTTTATGAAAACATTCATCGGCAATTACAAAGCCGTAACCGTAAATGCGAAGACAAGGCATGCCTTGTCTCTGCTAATCCTTGTTTCGGCGATGTCGGCGCTGATTTTATCAATTGGCTGCACGCCGAGAAGAGTCGCACCCGGGGCTCCGGCTAAAACAACTTCGGGATCCGGCGTGGCTCGTACGGCGACCGCGCAAATCGGCAGGCCGTATCGCTCGGGCGGCATTTCGCCTCAAACGGGCTTCGATTGTTCCGGGCTTGTCTACTGGGCGTATGGACAGCACGGCACTCAGGTTCCGCGCACTACCACAGGGCAGGCTAAAGCGGGAAGAACCGTATCCAGATCCAGGCTTAACGCGGGCGACATCGTGGTTTTCAGAGAGCCGTCGGGTCCCAATCAACTGCATACCGGCATATACATCGGCAATAACAACTTTGTACACAGCCCCAACAGCAGGAGCGCCGTGCGGACAGACAGTCTCAATACGCCGCATTGGCGCAGGGCTTTTATAAGCGGCAGGCGTATTTTATAATGTTTATTTATGGCGGAGGCGTAAAGCTGTATGGCACATCAGACGGAAACGGATATAGATAATGAACCCGTGCTGGATATTGACAGCCGAAAAGGTGTTTTGATCTTTTTCGGATTCCTGGTTATCTGCGGCTGTTTTTTTGTCGCGGGATACGTTATGGGGAATAAGGCGGTTCCGTCGCCTGAAAATTACGCCGACGCGAGCCTTGACGGCAATTTAAGGGCAAAAGGCAATTCCGGCATTGAAACATATAGCCGGTTAAACGAAACCGCCGTCGAACCTGTTAAGCCGCCTTCATCGGTCATTGAACCGGCCCCCGCGCCGCCGGAAATTATTGTCCCTTACGCCGCTGTTTCCGATAGAGATCGGCGCGAACCGTCGGAAATTGCGCCCGCCGCTTCGCCTGCGGTTTCCACTCCGGTTGTCTCCACTCCGGTTACAGTTGATAAACCAAAGCCGCAGCCGAACGAAGCCGCGAACAAGACAGCCAGTCCAACCGCCGTAAAAGCGACTTCTCCCGCAAAACAGGCGGCTTCGGCAACGGCTGCTTATTCCGTTCAGGTCGCCGCTTTTCGCGCCCGAAGAGAAGCGGAAATCAAGGCTGGCGAACTTGAGGCAAAAGGATTTGACGCCAGGATCGAATCGCCGCCGACGCCCGGCGACTATTACAGGCTCAAGGTCGGCAGCTTTGCCACACGCGCCGCGGCCGCCGAAATGGCGGAAAGGCTGAAGCAAAACGGTTTTGACACCATGATAAGCGAGACCAAAGGTAATTAGAAAGGTGCCGATGTTTCTGCTCCCCGCGGTGTCGGGCCTTCTTCTGATTGCCGCTTTTCCGCGCGCGAATCAGGGCTGGCTCGGATGGGCGGCGTGGGTTCCCCTTATTATTTTTGTCGCCAGGACTAAAAGCCGCCGCGCGGCTTTTTCAGGCGGCTGGCTGACCGGCGTCGTCGGATTTTTCATCCTGTTGCGCTGGATGCCGGATGTCATGACGAGCTACGGCGGAATGCCTCCCTTCCTGTCATGGTCTGCATACGCTTTGCTTATCGCTGTGCTTGCCTGTTGTCCGGCCGCCGTCTGCGCGTTTACGCGGCATTTGATGTTTCGCCGCGGCGAACGATGCCTGCTGTTTTTTCCGTTTGTCTGGATAGCGATGGAACTCGTGGCGAGCGTTCTGCCGTTCGGCGGTTTTCCGTGGCTTCTGGCCGGATACACTCAAACCCGCTTTCTTCATGTGATCCAGATTGCGGATATTACGGGAATCTACGGCGTTTCGTTTCTCCTGCTTTGCGTAAATACCTCAATTGCCTGGTTTTTTCATAAATACTCTCCCGCGCGGGCATCTATCAGGCGTTTCCTTAAGGAAACGCAGGAAACGCTGAGTAATCGTGAGGCGTTGACGCCGCTTGCTGCGGCTGCCGTGCTTGTCGCCTGCGCTCTTGTCTATGGGCATATCGCCATAAATCGTTGGGAAAAAAGCGAAGCGCCTTTTCACGCGGCGCTGCTTCAGGGAAATCTTTCCGTAGATGATACGCGTGAAGCGCTTGATGAAAAATTCGAGCGCGGTTACGTGCGCATGGCGGATACGCTGGAGCCGGGTTCCGTGGATATTATGATTTTGCCCGAGTCTTCCGCGCCGAAATTATTTCAGGGTGAGGAATCGTACCGCCGCGCTATGGAAGATCTGGCGAGGCGTTATCCGCTCGGTCTGGTTCTCAGCAACATCAACTATAAAGAACGTCAGGACGGAACGTGGGAGCATTTCAACAGCGCCTTTTTCCTTGCGGGTGACGGATCGCTTTCCGGCATTTATGACAAAATGCACCTTGTTCCTTTCGGCGAATATATCCCGTACAAAAAACTTTTATTTTTCGCGGAAACCGTTTCAAAAGAAATGGGCGGCTTTAGCGAAGGCGGCGAATTGCGTATTCTGCCGATAGGCGGCCGTCCCGCCAATGCCGTTATCTGTTTTGAGGCGGTTTTTCCCGATCTTGTGCGCCGCTTTTCCGCCAATGGAAGCCAGTTGATTGTCAATCTGACCAACGACGGATGGTATGGAGTAAGCGCCGCGCCGTACCATCATCTTGAAATCGCCCGAGTGCGCGCCGTGGAAAACCGCAGATTTTTTCTGCGCGCGGCAAATACGGGATTTTCCGCCGTTATTGAACCGACCGGCCGCGTCGCGTCATTGACGGGACTGGGAGAGGAGGCGATATGTCTTGGACGGTTTGGTTTTATTGAGGAAAAGACCTTTTATTCCCGCCACGGAAATGTTTTCGTTTGGCTCTGTGTTATCATTTCCGCCGCCGCGGGAATTTGGCCATTTTGTGTAAATCAGATGTATGAAGCGAGCCTTTCAGGCACGCGTTCAAACGCCCTGAAGTAGTATATCAGCCATATGGCTTCCGCTATTCAGCGATATTTACGAATGGTCTGGAAAAATTCGCGTAATTCCCATAGTCAAGGGCGAACGTGTTTTAGGCGGCGATACCGTCCGTTGTTTTTGCGTAAAAATCGGACGTGTATTTTTACAGCCTTGTTTTGTTGAGACATCGTAGTTGGTACAGCCGTAAAACGCTTCGTTATCTTTTGATTTCACAATCATATAACCGTCGGTACACTGGTCGCATTTGTAAATATCATACAAATGTGCTTTATTATTCGTCATAAAATCGCAGACTTCCGGCTCATTCGTACATAAATACAGCCCTAAACCGTAATTTTTATTAAATTCATATTTTAACGGATAGCCGCATTTTGGACAGCGAAGCCGGAATAAATCCACTGTTTCCATATTCAGGCTTTCGGAATGCGGTATTTTATAATCATTGATTAATTCTATCAGAAAACGGGAAGGTCTTGTTTGCGGCGTTAAGATATAAACGTGATTTTTCGTGCGGGTAAGCGCGACATAAAAAAGCCGGCGTTCCTCCGCGAACGGAATAGAAGTATCTTCAAAACGTACTAATTTCATGATAGGGTCATCTTCTAACTGACAGGGGAAGCCGAATTTGCCTTCGAACATATTTAAAAGAATCACGTTGTCGAATCCTAAACCTTTTGAACTATGAGCAGTCATAAAAGTAATATTGGCATTCGGAAATTTTACGCATTGAATACGTTCGCCTTGCAATTCGTTGAATTTACCTGTCCTGCATATTTTATATTTATCGTAATTATACCGTCCGATGATTAAAACAGAAGTTTTTTCTTCATATTCGCTGAAAATACTTCCTATCGCCCGTTCCGCCGCTTCAGCCATTGCGTAATCAGGCTTGAAAGTATCATCGAACTCTGTCAGAATGATTGGGTTTTCGAGATTTTTCGGGGAAATTAATTTCTTTTCGATTTGTGAGGTGTTTTTTTGCACAAAGCCTCCCGCAATATCAATCAGTTCCTGCGCGTTACGGTATGTATGGGTAATTTTCATTTCCACTCCACTGCCCATTAATTCGATAAAACGAGTAAAAAGCCCGATTTCAGAGCCTGCGAATGCAAAAATAGACTGCCAGTCGTCGCCCACCGCGACGACTTTCGCTTTCGTTATCTCGCTTAAACGTTTAGTTAAATTAAAACGCTGGCGGGCAATATCCTGAAATTCGTCAATTATTATATATTTATAAGGCAGCTCTAATTGCTGACGTTCGATTTCCGCAAGATAAAAATGAGCTCCGTTAATCATGTCCTCAAAATCAATGCGATTTAATTCGTCAAGTCGTTTTTGATAATAGTTATAAACTGACTCCGCAATATCCAAAAACAGATGTGTCCGTAAATTATCCGTTTTATCTCTCAGAACTATAAATCCGCCCGCGTCATACCCGCAGGTTTTAAACTGCCCGATAAATGTCCGCAGAAATTCCAGCATTTTATATACATATTTATCTTTGCTTGTATCGACAATCTTTTTATATACTTCGGAAAAATCCCGCTCTTTTAATATAAAGCCCTCATTCACAAGCACTTCTTTTAAATGCTCGAAAAGCGGGCGTTTATCTTTATACCATGCCCATGTTTCCAAAAGTTTCGTTCCCATCTGGCGGTGAAGTTTGCGCTTGTCCCTGATTGCGGCGGAATATTTTGCGATTTCCTGTTGTGAAAGCGCAAAACTATGGCCGTTTTCGCTGACCGCGTAATGTTCAAGATAAGCGGTATGCTCGCCTTGATGTATGATAAAATCAGGCGTGTATTTTTTCTTTGCGCCGCGAATATCATGAGGATAAACCGGCTCGTATTCATAATCCAATCCGTTGAGATATAAAAAATTGGCGATTTGCGTTTCCTGCACCGAACGCAGATATTCTCCGGTAATTGTACGCATCGCGCGCCCGCGCTGTTCCGATACTTTTTTTATATATTCGCCCGCGCCGCTTTTTATTGTTTCATAAACCTGCTCCGCTTTTGCCAAGTGAAACTGATTCAAATTCTCGTATTTCATTATATCGGCGGGCAAATCAAAATAATAGCCAAGAAACAATAATACTTTCCGCAGCAACTTTTTATCATAAAATATTTCTTTCTCTAACATTTCAAGAATAATATTATGAGCCGAAAAATTTACTTCCGGCGGCGTATCGCTGAACTTTTTTACAATGTCATAAGCAAATTTATGAAATGTGCAGATATTAGCCGGTATCTTCAATTTTTTATTGATACGGTCTTTTAATTCGTCGATTGCTTTGTTAGTGTAAGATATAACGATAATATCTTCCGGCGGTATATGCTTCTTTTCCACTAAATATTTGACTTTTGCAGCCATTGTTGTGGTTTTTCCCGCACCTGCGCCTGCTACTAAAAGGCAATAATCATCATCGGTGACAACTGCCCGCCGCTGTTCCTCATCTATTTTTATATTAGGGTCAATATCTTTCAGAAGATTATCAAAATAATCTTTGTTTTGCTCTAAAATCCAGTCAGTATATTGAGAATTATGATTTTCCGCGTCCTGTATAAGCGTTTCAAAACGGCGCAGGCTTGTGCTTACCATTTTAATATCAATCGCAAAATCAGGGGCGTTTTCTTTGCAGTGTTCATAATTTGATTTATCAGCGAGCTGTTCTGCCCATATATCAAAGGATTCTTTTAACTTTGCCAGTTCCCGCGCCGTAATATAATGATTTGCTCCGAACAGCGTTTGATAGCTGTGTTCAAAAGCAATCAATATGTTTCGCAGCGCCGATAAATCAATCGGCTCTTTATTTTGAATTGGTGCAAGCTCATTAAAATGTTTAGCAGGCAAGCCGCAATGCGGGCAGAATTCCGCACGGTCAGAAATTTTTTCTTCGCACTCCGGGCAAGCGAACAACGCCATATTTTCGCTCCTTTTTATTTTGCAATTTTTATGCTATCTTCCTGAAAATCTTAGAGAATTAGCCATTAAGTTAGCGAAATTTTCTCTTTTTTATCCATAAACCGCATCACGGATAAGAAGCATAAGCTGCATTTTCCGGCTTCCGGTATTTTTACTTCCGAAGTAAGAATTATAATCCCGGATTCCGATCAAATTAACCTCTGACCAAAGCGGCGATAGCGGCTTTTTCCCGTACCAACTCGCCGATTATTTCAGATGGCGTTTTATGGGTTGAGCTGGAAACAGACATGAGGTAGTTTGCGGAAAAATCGTCAAGGGCAACCATGCGGACCACATGACGGGCTTTCGAGGGATCTACACGGGGCGGATTTTGGGTAACCATTTCATCAAGAGCCCAAGCTTCTTCTTCAGTCATTCTTGGCATGATTTCTCCTATCCCTTCAATAAAGGATAATAAACAGGCTGGCACTTCATAGCGTGAAATATATTCACAGAATGCTCGTCAATTTCGTTGTACATGATTTCCAGCAAATTGCCAGCCCGGTCAAATCCCAGACGGATATATTTGTTTTCCATGTCCTCCATCGGGCCGTCATAAAGATAGTGAAAAAAAGCCCACCGTATGTCCTCTTCACTGACGTGCCTGAAAGCCGACTTGTTGAATTCAATGATTTCAAACATACCGCATTTTTTTATCATGCTGAAAATCGGGTGTCAAGGTACGGTAAATTGAATGGTGCGCGCCGTAAAAATTACAAACATCGACCTTTAAGGCCGTCTAAAATGTACAAACCTCGCCAGTCCGCAAAAACCTCCGAATACACTTGCCCCCATATTTTCTCGATACGTCCTTACCCGTACCGTATCACCGCGCGGCCCCGCGTACAGCCTGCGCAATCCACTGGTTCAGGCTCATTCCATTTGCCGCGGCCGCAATACTGGCCTCATAGTATGTTTCGGAATCAAGGCGCAACGCGAATTTGCCCTTAGGCTTTCTGGACGGAACTCCGTCTTTCTCACACATGCGCAAAAAGACAGTTAGCGATGTCAATCCTTCCTTTTTCAGACCATCCGTATCCCTGGCATAAAAATCAGCGCCGCCGTTCAAACCGACAAACTCGCCACGAAACATTTCAATTTCAGGATCATAGGCAATAACGGCTTTATAGCCGCCTTCAAATTCCATTACATTATTCATGGTTTTACTCCGTTGCTTTCCAGCCATTTGCGAATGCTTGCCACTGCGCCTTTGTCCGTATCCGGCAAAGGATGCGGGCGGTGGAACACCCGCCTGTCATTAAAAAGCCGAACGCATACTCGCGAACCTTCCGCTTCTGATATATCCGCTCCAAGTTCCTTGAACAATGTTTCAATGTCTGCCCAGCGGATATTGCCGCTGACAGGGTGTTGAAATAACGATTGGAGCGTTTTCCGGCATCTGGCTTTCATCGTAAAACAATATCATCTGTTGACATCATGTCAATATGTATAAAAATTTGGACGATGTGATGGCTGCTAAAATTAAACCCATAGAGCCAACGGTAATAAAGGAAAAAAGCATCATTCGGGAAGTAGTCGCTCAGGTACGTCGAAAACCGGCAGCCGCGGACATCAAATGGGCAAAGGCCCGCCGTAAATTATTCAACGAATTGACGGCAAAATGAAAAAACCTGGAAAAACGATGTAAAACTGCTCTTCAATACCCAAGCTCCAAAGATGCAAGAGGGGTTTGGCTTTCGCCGCAATATCAAAATATCCAGATTCCATCCCAAGAAAGAAGTTAGTAATGAACGTTGCTCCGCCAAAGACATGCTTACCAAGAGATTGGTACTCATCCGGAAAAAGAGCAAACCGACCGAAAACTAACACTGCCGTCTTTTTCTTCTTCCTTTCTCGTCTTCCGGCTTTAGCTTTAATTTACCCGCGTCGAGTTCAAGAGGCTTGATTTTTATTTTCCCGTCTTCTATTACAGCCATGTTACAACCTCCGTTCTATATGAAAAAAGTAGAAATTTATTATGATTATGTGTTGTTCTGCGTAGGACAGCATATCAATTAATTCCGTAAATGTTTCTGAAACAACGTCTAACGTATTGGTTTCATTATCCCAAAAGACCACTTTGCCCGCTGATTCTGAAAAGTCAAAACATATATAATTTCCAAATGAATCTCTCGCAAAAGGAATGATGTCTTTTCTTTCCATCTCTTCGAAAATGAATTGATATGTTTTAAAAACATTCTCGTCCTCAGATTCATCTAAAGATAATAAATTGTTGAATATATGTTTAACGCCGCGTTGAGTTTTAAACACTTTTAAAGAAGGATAACCCTCATTATTTTCCAATACACAGTCAATATAATCACTGGGCAATGATATTCCAGCTATTTTTTCCAAATCCTTTATCTTTGTATCATCACTTAGTTTATAAGTAAGTTCCCATATTAATTTATCCATTATATACCTCCACGGATAAGACGTATAAGCTATGTGGAAGTTCATCTTCAAAATCACAAGCAGGAACAATATGTATTTCCTGTGATAAAAAATATTTTATGATTTCTGAAAGGTGCGCAATATACTCATCTCCATCAATCGATACAGCAGGCT
>Ga0082212_10004142_pt1 | contig 20232 bp, 18 predicted proteins | sample TergutNt197P3_FD_71548 | JGI IMG/M metagenome (GOLD analysis project Ga0082212, IMG submission 71548) | Neocapritermes taracua P3 segment gut microbial communities from Petit-Saut dam, French Guiana - Nt197 P3 | ecosystem: Host-associated > Arthropoda: Insects > Digestive system > Gut ... | reverse complement strand
TCTACCGGACGGTCGAACAACCAGCACACGAGTCCCAGTGTAAACATGTTCTTGCAACGCACCGCCGATTTATTGTCAAGCTCAAACGCTGACAGTCCGTCGCGTACCATGGAAGATATAGGCGCTGCGATCACTTGTTGCGTTTTCAATCCCAGTTCCTCAAAGGGGTCGTCGCTTTTAAATTCCGCTTTTACAAGGTCGCTCTTTTGAAAAGAATCCGTATCGGCAATTATTACCGTATTCGGCTTCAGATTTTTGACGTTTACTTTCAAGGCAGCAGGATTCATGACAACCAGTACATCGGCTTTATCACCCGGTGTTAATACTTTTTTGGACCCCAGATGTACCTGAAAGCCGGAAATGCCGCTTAATGAACCTTGTGGCGCCCTGACTTCGGCAGGATAGTCGGGGAAAGTGGAAATATCATTCCCGAAGATAGCCGACAAATTCGAAAAGATTGTACCGGTTAGTTGCATTCCGTCGCCGCTGTCGCCCGAAAAACGAATCACGATCTGATCCAGCGATTTAACTTTTGCTTGTTCTGACATGTTTCTTAAAGTTATATTGGTATAATAAAATGCAAAAGTAGTGGATTTTTTTGAAATAAACAAGCTTTACGGGATGGATAGGCGTTTAAACTGTTTGCATTTATTTGTATTTCAATGCCTCCAACTCTTTTGACAGATTATCGATGTCGTTTTTTGAAAACGATTGTACGACATGAAACCGTATTTTCGCCTGTTCATAAAAAGGTTTGCGTACAACCAGATTATCTTTTACAAAATCTTTCAATTCGATTCCTGAACGACTTTTTAAAACAGGACGTACACTTTTGCTCATATCGAGGCGACTTGCTAATTCATCATCCGAAACTTCGATATAGACAGTGATTCCTGAATTGTTCATGATCGTCATGTTATCATTAAAACAAGGTAATCCGCCACCCGTTGAAATGACAATATTCTCATATTCGGATATTTCAAGTAATATCCGATGCTCAATCTCACGAAAACGGTCTTCACCTTCAGTTGCAAAGATATCGCTAATTTTCTTTCGATATCGGTTTTCGATGAAATGGTCGGTATCAAGATAGTTCAGATTCATGCGGAGCGCCAAAGACTTGCCAATGGTGGTTTTTCCTGCGCCCATATAGCCGATTAAGTATATTCGCATCATTCGAATTGCTATTATTAAAACGGCAAATTAAATTGAAATTTCCGGAAATTCCAAACAAGATGACGAATATATCAGAAATTGATGGCCGGTGTTGCCTTGGAGGTACAAATTAACTTGTTTATTTTACACATTTTTCTATTTCGAAGAAATTGCTTTACTTTGCATAAAAAAGCATGGTTAAGAAAAAGTTTTATGTTGTTTGGAAAGGGGTTCAACCGGGGATTTACAATAACTGGACAGATTGCAGGCTTCAAGTACAGGGTTATGAAGGCGCTATTTATAAATCTTTTGATTGTCAGGAAGAAGCTGAACAGGCAATGAAAGCATCTCCCTGGGAATATATTAATAACAAAGCAAAAAAAACCAAGTGTGAAAAGTTACCCTATATTACAGAAAGTCTGGCAGTTGATGCTGCCTGTAGCGGTAATCCGGGGAAAATGGAATACAGAGGTGTTTATGTTGAAACAGGACATGAGATTTTTCACCAGGGACCTTTTATGCAAAGCACGAATAATATCGGTGAGTTTTTGGCATTGGTACATGGATTGGCTCATTTTAAGAAAACAGGTTGTGAAATGCCCATCTACACCGATAGCCACAACGCCATGCTTTGGGTTCAGCAAAAAAAATGCAGGACAAAACTCGTTCAAACAGTTGAAAACACAATCGTTTTCAACCTGATAGAACGCGCCGAAAAATGGTTGCGCGAAAACAACTATTCTACATTGATTCTCAAATGGCAAACTTCCGAATGGGGAGAAATACCCGCAGACTTTGGAAGAAAATAAAAAGATGAAAGGAAAAGAGGTAAAGTGATTTTTTGAAATATCGGGTTTTTAATTCATAATTCATCATTCAAAGTGTAAAGGATGCTTTCGTGCGTATCTTTTCCAGAATTTTTGTTTTGCCTGTAACGCGATTTTCAGGCATTGTTCCGCATCGGCATTTCGCTTGTGTGCGTATTTCCGGATAATACATTCGAAATCCGGATTCGGTATGCTTATTCTTGCAAAATTAACACTCCCCCGTGCAGGAGAAACAAATCCGAATTTCATGCGGTTCAAATCGACCAGGCAAAAACAAATGTTTCCGCACGCTTCTTTTAAAAGGATATTGGCAAACGAATAATCTTTATGATAAATGCCCTTTTCGTGGAGTTGAGCCGTAAATGAGGCAAAAGCTTCCAATATATGCATATGAACTTCCATATCGTCCTTCCCAAACTTCATCATTGACCAATGACTATCCGCCTGTAAACTGATATAATAACTATAATGCAGCAACCCTCCCTGTTTCGTATGGATATAGGCGACAGGTTCGGGCGTTTCGACACCCATCGCTTTTAACTTGACTGCATATTCAAATGAACGCTGTGCTTTTGACTTCCTGAAAAACGTATACACTACGCGGTTCATCAGATGGGGAACTTTGAAACGTTTTACATTGACAGCGGTACCATTGACGTTGAAAACGCGGATTTCATTCCGTTTCTTATAAATGACAGTCCCCTCATTTTCAAATTGCCGATGAATTGTTTTTGCAAAGTCGGAGAAGCATTTTTGTTGCGGGTTGACAACGGTCTTCATGTGTTATTCGGACTTAATAACTGCTCAATAACCTGCGGAAAGTATTCATATTCCAACGCATGAACTTTCTTTTCAACGTCTTCAACCGTATCTTCAGGCAAGACCGGACAAACAGCCTGAAAGATAATTGCCCCTTCATCATAACGTTCATTTACATAATGAACGGTAATGCCGGTTTGTGTTTCTTTTGCGGCTACTACGGCTTCGTGAACATGAGCGCCATACATGCCTTTTCCGCCGAAATTGGGTAATAACGCCGGATGAATATTGATGATGCTGTTCGGAAACGCATTAATGATAACCGGCGATACAAGCGGTAAGAATCCGGCCAAAACAATAAAATCAACATGATATTCAGCCATTTTTTCTAAAATCAATACCCCTTCCCTGAACTCGGAAAAAGTAAAAGAAAACGATGGGATGCCCAAGTTTTGCGCACGTGCATGTATCCCGGCATCTGTTTTGTTTGATAAGACAACCACAATGCGAATAGAATCGCTTTTTGCAAGGAATTTGATGATGTTCTCTGCATTTGTTCCTGAACCTGAACCGAATATAGCAATATTTCTCATAAATGAAAAGTTTTCTTTATTATTAAAATATTCGCACACCATGAAAATAGTTGTGCAATAAATACATTTTTTTTCGCAATTTTTTGACTGTATATTAAAAAAAATACGTTACTTTGCGCCGCAAATATAGAAATTATAAAGAACTTATTATTCATTTTAAATTTTAAAAATTATGTCTGATGTAGCATCTCGCGTGAAAGCGATTATTGTTGACAAGTTAAGTGTTGAAGAATCTGAAGTTACGAATGAAGCAAGTTTCACAAATGACTTGGGAGCGGATTCCCTTGACACTGTTGAACTTATCATGGAATTTGAAAAAGAATTCAACCTTTCCATACCAGATGATCAAGCGGAAAAAATTTCTACAGTAGCAGACGCCATTGCTTATATCGAAGTCAATTCGAAGTAATTAAATCACTGTATTGTATGGAATTAAAACGAGTTGTAGTAACAGGTCTCGGCGCCGTTACTCCATTAGGCAATACCGTTACGGACACGTGGCGGGCATTGGTTAATGGCAAAAGCGGAGCGGGACCTATTACACACTTTAACGCTTCAAAGTTCAAAACTCGATTCGCCTGCGAGGTCAAGGGATTTGACCCTATGGATTATTTCAATGACAAAAAGGATGTTCGAAAATGTGATATATATACGCAGTATGCAATCGCTTGCGCCGATGAAGCGATCCGGAACTCGAAACTTGATCTCGAAAGCGAAAACAAAGACCGGATAGGCGTTATCTTTGCTTCCGGTATCGGAGGTATCCACACTTTTCAGGAAGAAGCACTGAATTACGATGAGGAGCGCGGACCGCGTATCAACCCGTTCTTTATCCCAAAACTGATAGCAGATATTGCCGCCGGGCATATCTCCATGCGGTATGGCTTTCGCGGTCCCAACTTTGCGACCGTTTCTGCCTGTGCATCGTCAACCAACGCAATCGGGGATGCTTTTAATTATATTCGTCTCGGTAAAGCCCATGTAATAGTTACAGGTGGCGCTGAAGCCCCTGTTTCAATTCTCGGAATTGGCGGATTCAATGCAATGAATGCATTATCCACCCGCAACGAAACGCCGGAAACAGCCTCACGTCCATTCAGTGCAAGCCGCGACGGATTTGTCATAGGCGAAGGAGGCGTAAGTCTTGTACTTGAAGAGTTGGAACACGCGCTTCGGCGTAATGCTTCAATTTACGCTGAAGTAGCAGGCTCCGGTCTTTCAGCCGACGCATATCACCTGACTGCATCACATCCCGACGGATTAGGCGCCATTCTGGTGATGAAGAACGCATTGGAAGATGCCGGAATGAAACCGGAAGAAATCGATTATATCAATGTTCACGGCACTTCAACACCCGTAGGCGACATCTCGGAGGCAAAAGCAATCAAAGAGGTCTTCGGCGATCATGCGTATAAGCTGAATATCAGTTCCACCAAATCAATGACAGGACATATGCTCGGTGCAGCGGGAGCCATGGAAGCATTAACCTGCATCTTGTCAATCTGCCATCATATCGTGCCTCCAACCATTAACCATGCAGAAGGCGATGATGACCCGGAAATTGACAGACAATTGAATTTCACGTTTAACAAGGCTCAACACAGAACGGTTCATGCAGCGCTTTCAAATACTTTCGGGTTTGGGGGCCACAATGCAAGCGTTATTTTGAAAAAATTCACAAAAAATGATTATCAAGGGAATACGAACTGTAATTAGGTACTTGACATTAAAGAATAAAGAGCCTTATCAGTCATTATATAACATTCTCGGTTTTATCCCTGACAATATCAAATTATACGAGCAAGCATTCATCCATCGATCCGTTTCTCCTTCTTCTTTTGGAGAAAACAGCAATAATGAAAGGCTTGAGTTTCTGGGAGATGCTGTCATTGACTTGGTTATTGCAGACATTGTGTTTAATCATTTTCCCAATAAAAGAGAAGGTTTTCTGACAAATACGCGTTCTAAGATCGTAAAACGCGAAAGCCTGAACCATATTGCACTCGAACTGGGTCTGGATAAGAAGGTATCCTCCCTGCCTTATGCTGCTGACCATAATAAATACCTGTTTGGAAACGCCCTCGAAGCATTGATAGGCGCTGTCTACCTTGATCAGGGATACGATAACTGTTGTAAGTTTGTACGGGAACGCATCGTTGATAAATATATCTCCCTGAATAAATTAGCAGGTCAGGAGGTGAATTTCAAATCCCGTCTTTTAGAATGGGGACAAAAATCAAGATTGCAAATTGAATTCAATCTGACAGAGACCTATGTCGACGAAGCAGGAAAACCGGTATTTCAAACGGATGTGACGCTTGAAAGTATGCTTCTCGGTACAGGTGTTGGCAATACAAAAAAAGAATCCCAACAAATGGCAGCAAAAACCGCCTTCAAAAAAATAAACAAAGACAAAGAAGTACGCCTGTTCATTGAAAACTTGAAAGAAAGATTGCAGGAATAGCGTTTTGTATCAATAAAAAAACTACATTTGCAGGGTATTTAATAATGCAATGTTGAATGGACCTGATAACTAAAACTTTGTCGCCTCTATTTTCAGCCAGACGCCGGAAGATAGATTTGTTTGGTAAACGACTGGCTGATATTCAGCACAAACAACTTTGCCGGTTAATAAATGAGGCGCAAAATACCGAATGGGGGAAAAAGCATGGATTCAAAGATATCCTGAATTATCACACATTTATCGAACACGTACCTGTCTCTACCTACGAAGACTTGTATCCTTTCATCAAACGAATGATGAACGGTGAAAAAGATGTTTTATGGACCTCCTCCACATGCTGGTTTGCTAAAAGCAGCGGAACGACGAATGACCGCAGTAAATACATCCCGGTCACAAAAGAAATATTGCATAACTGTCATTATCGGGGCGGGTTCGATACAGTTGCGCTATATCTGCATAACAACCCGCAAACGCGTTTTTTTTCTAAAAAAGGACTTGTCCTTGGGGGAAGCCACAGTCCTGTCGCACTCCATGCGGATGTGCATTGCGGCGATCTTTCCGCTGTTTTGTTGCAGAACCTGAACCCGTTGGCAAATTATGTGCGTGTACCGAAGAAAAAGATTATCTTGATGGACGAATGGGAAGCAAAAATTAAAGCCATCGTGGAATCAACATGGAATAAAGATGTGGTGAGCCTCTCCGGAATACCGTCCTGGATGCTCGTGCTTATCAAAGCCGTCATTCAAAAGGCCGGTAAGGAAACACTTACGGATGTATGGAACAGTCTTGAAGTGTTTTTCCATGGCGGCGTAGGCTTCGATCCTTACCGCGCTCAGTATGAAAAACTGATTCCTTCGTCAAACATGCGCTACATGGAAACCTATAACGCATCCGAAGGTTTTTTTGGTATTCAGGACGACCCCTCAGACCGAAGCATGTTGCTGATGATTGATTATGGCGTCTTTTATGAATTTATCCCTATGAACGAACCGGAACTGTCTGATCAATCGAAAGCGATACCGCTCGAAGAGGTAAAAACAGGTGAAAATTATGCGATGGTCATTTCGACTGTTGGCGGATTGTGGCGTTATAACACAGGCGATACCATCCGTTTTACATCCCTGTTCCCGCATAAATTCGTCATTACAGGAAGGACAAAATTCTTCATCAATGCCTTTGGCGAAGAATTGATGGTCGATAATGCCGAGAAAGGTATCCGCGATGCTTGTGAAAAGACAGATGCGATTGTGAGAGCCTATACTGCCGCACCATTATTTTTATTGGAGAAAGGTAAAGGACTTCATCAATGGCTGATTGAGTTCGAAAAACCGCCGAAATCCCTTGAAATGTTTTCCGCAAGTTTAGATAAAGCATTACAGCGCCTGAACTCTGATTACGAGGCAAAAAGATATAAAGAAATCTCGCTCCGGATGCCTGAAGTCATCCCGGCGCGCGAAAACTTGTTTTTCGACTGGATGAAAGCGCATGATAAACTGGGCGGTCAGCATAAAATTCCCACCTTATCCAATAATCGTAATTTAATCAATGAACTCTTGCAGATGAACAAAACAAGGGAAAAATAAACAAGTTTATTTTGTATATCTCTCGGCTTGCAGTACCTTTGCCCCCAAAAAAGGGAAGGTATGATAAAGAAATTGTTATTTTTGATTATTGGTGGGCTGTGCTGCTATGGCGCTGTTGCACAATCATTCAGGATTGATTTCATCAATGCGTTGAATGTGAAAGACATGAAAAAAGCGGAAGAAATCCTGAAAGCTTGGGATTTGGCGAATGCCAACGACCCGGAATTGTATGTGGCTTTTTTTAACTTTTATACAGTCAAGAGCATGGATGCCGGAACGCTATCAAAGAATGGATTCGATACTAACTTTTCGAAACAGGCGTTGGATTTTATTTCGGAAGGTATCGAACGGTTCCCGATACGATTAGATATGCGCATTGCGAAAATTTATATGCTTGGCAAACTGAATAACTATAAGGATTATGTGGAAGAAGTATTTCTACTGATAGCCTTTTCGGATAAAATTAAAAATGATTGGAAAGAGACTGATTTTCTGTCGGTGAAATATCCGGAAGACATGTTTTACGGCGTTGTGGCGGATAGTCAGGAATTTTTGTTTTCAAAAGAAGACCCTTCGCTGTTAAACGATATCATTCGTATTTCAGATGAAATGTTGAAATATTATCCGAAACATACACAAAGTAGAATCGCCATTTCAACAGTCTATCTTGCCCGAAAAGAATATGACAAATCGTTAGTGACACTTACAAAGGCGGCAGAATTTGATCCGAAGGATGCCATTCTCCTGTTTAATATCGCTTATGTTTATGATGTGAAAGGCGACAAGGCGAATGCAAAGAAATATTACGAGTTATCGATCGCTAATAGCAATGACAAACAAAACGATCTGAAAGAAGCTGCCAAAAAACAGTTGGAAGCACTATAAAAAACCGCATGTCGTATCGAAACATACCTACTGAACTTGGGACTGAAAAAATAAGTAAGTTACTGAGACAATATGCCATACCTGCAATTATTGCCATGACGGCGTCCTCACTGTATAATATGGTTGACAGCATATTTATCGGGCATGGGGTAGGGGCATTGGCAATTTCAGGTCTTGCGGTCACCTTTCCGTTTATGAATATATCGACTGCTTTCGGCACTTTGGTGGGCGTCGGCGCCAGTACGGTTGTTTCGGTTAAACTGGGTCAGAAAGATTACGCCACTGCACAAAAAGCGTTAGGAAACGTGATTACATTAAATATTATCATCGGCGTCGTGTTTACGATTCTGTCGTTACTCTTTCTTGATCCTGTCCTGTATTTTTTCGGCGCAGGCGAACAGACCATTGCATATGCGCACGAGTACATGTTTATTATATTACTTGGCAATATCGTCACGCATCTTTATTTCGGTTTGAATAATGTGCTTCGCTCGTCGGGTCATCCCCGAAAAGCAATGGCGCTTACGATCTTCACCGTGATGCTTAACTCACTGCTCGATCCGCTTTTTATTTTTGTTTTCAAATGGGGGATTCAGGGGGCTGCCATTGCCACGGTATTGTCGCAATTGATAGCGCTTGTCTGGCAAATGAACATTTTCAACGATAAAAAATCATTGTTACATCTCCGGAAAGGTATCTTCAGGATTGATTTCCGGCTTGCAAGAGATATGTTTGCGATAGGATTGTCGCCATTCCTGATGAACGTGGCGTCCTGCTTTATCGTCATTCTTTTCAACAAGGGGATGAAGACCTACGGCGGCGAGCTGGCAATCGGTGCTTTCGGGATTGTCAACCGGTTCACTTTCATGTTTGTAATGATTGTGTTTGGTTTTAATCAGGGTATGCAACCGATTGCAGGTTATAATTACGGCGCAAAAAATATTCCACGTGTGATGGAAGTACTACGACTGACCGTTTTTTTTGCCACAATCGTCATGTCAACCTCTTTTTTGATCGGCGAGTTTTTCCCCGAAGCGGTAGCGCGCATCTTTACAAGCGACGAAGCGTTAATCGGCTTGTCGGTTTACGGATTGCGCATAGCGGTGATGTGCTACCCGTTAATTGGCGCGCAGATTGTGATTTCCTCCTTTTTTCAAAGTATAGGAATGGCAGGTAAAGCCATCATCTTATCGCTTATACGGCAGGTCATCGTGCTGATCCCCTGTCTGATTATCTTGCCAAAATTTTTTGGTGTTACAGGCGTATGGGCCAGTAACCCGGCATCCGACTTTGTGGCGTGTATCGTGTCGACCATCATGATCTTTTATCAGATAAAAAAATTTAAAATCGAACAGCCACGATAATCACCGTTTGACGAAAACAGGTTAACATTAATCAATTGATAAATAAAACAAAGCCGTCTACCTGTCACAGGCAGACGGACTTCCCAAACAATTTAAAAAATAATATAATGAAAACAAATCTGTGTTAGTTATTTCAATGCTTCTTCGATGGAAACGGCAACGGCAACCGTAGCGCCCACCATCGGGTTGTTACCCATTCCAAGGAACCCCATCATCTCTACATGTGCCGGAACGGACGAGGAACCCGCAAACTGTGCATCGCTGTGCATACGACCCATCGTGTCGGTCATCCCGTAGGAAGCCGGACCGGCAGCCATGTTATCGGGGTGAAGCGTGCGTCCCGTACCGCCGCCGGAGGCAACGGAGAAATAGTTTTTACCCTTTTCTAAACGTTCTTTTTTATAGGTGCCGGCAACCGGATGCTGGAAACGGGTCGGATTAGTAGAGTTACCTGTGATTGACACATCCACCTCTTCTTTCCACATGACGGCAACACCTTCGCGTACATCGTCAACGCCATAGCAGTTCACCTTCGAGCGCAGCCCTTCGGAATATTTTTTTACGTCAACCACTTTCAGTTCGCCGGTGAAATAATCAAATTCGGTCTGTACATACGTGAATCCATTGATACGGGAGATAATTTTTGCAGCGTCCTTACCCAGTCCGTTCAGGATGACGCGTAACGGTGCATTACGTACTTTGTTTGCTTTTTCTGCAATTTTGATTGCACCTTCGGCGGCGGCAAACGATTCGTGTCCGGCGAGGAAGGCAAAGCATTTCGTTTCTTCGCGCAGCAATCGTGCGGCGAGATTCCCATGACCGAGACCTACTTTCCGGTCATCGGCAACCGATCCGTTTATGCAGAACGCCTGCAGTCCTTCGCCGATGGCTTCGGCGGCATCTGCCGCAACGGTACATCCTTTCTTAAGAGCGATGGCAGCGCCAACCACATAAGCCCATTTCGCATTTTCAAAACAGATAGGTTGTGTTTCTTCACATAGCTGGTAGGGGTCGATTCCCTTTGCATCACAAATAGATTCTGCTTCTTCAATACTGTTTATCCCGTAGCTTTTCAAAACGCGGAGGATATTGTCGATACGACGATCTTGACTTTCAAATTTTACTTCATGTTTTGCCATTTTTCAATTCCTCCCTATTATTCGTGACGTGGGTCAATATATTTCACTGCCTCGTTAAAACGTCCGTAGCTACTCTTCGATTTTTCGAGCGCTTCTTTCGGGTCTGTTCCTTTCTTGATCATCTCCATCATTTTTCCAAGATGTACAAATTCGTACCCGATCACTTCTCCTTCTGCGTCAAGTCCCATCCGTGTACAATAACCTTCCGCCATCTCAAGGTAGCGAGGTCCTTTTGCCAACGTACCGAACATCGTTCCTACCTGCGAACGTAATCCTTTTCCAAGGTCTTCGAGGCTTCCTCCAATTACAAGTCCGCCTTCCGAGAAGGCCGATTGTGTTCGTCCGTAAATGATTTGCAGGAATAATTCGCGCATAGCCGTGTTGATCGCATCACAAACAAGGTCGGTGTTCAATGCTTCCAATAATGTTTTGCCCGGTAATATCTCGGAAGCCATCGCCGCAGAGTGGGTCATGCCGGAACAGCCGAGCGTTTCGATCAGCGCTTCCTGAATTATACCGTCCTTAACATTTAAGGTCAGCTTGCAGGCGCCTTGCTGCGGTGCGCACCAACCGATGCCGTGCGTAAAACCGGACACATCTTTCACATCTTTCACTCTCACCCATTTACCTTCGGCAGGAACGGGTGCGGAAGCATGTGTCGCTCCTTTTTTTACGACGCACATATGCTCTACTTCGTGTGAATACATCATGCTTAATTCTTTTATTTTTCGGCTGCAAATATAAAACATTTACTTTGATAATGCAAAAAAATCAGTAATTTTTTTTGTAATTTTTTCAATCAGCGAATGTACATCTTCTTCGCGGGTAGCCCAACTGGTGCAGAAACGTACTGCTGCATGGCTGTCGTCTATTTTTGTCCACCATTCAAAAGCATAGTTTAGAGCAAACAGATTGATTTGTTCATTTGAAAGGATCGGGAATTGCTGGTTCGTTGACGACTCGCATAAAAATTGAAATCCTTTCGAGCGGAAAGCGTCGCGTATCAGCATCGCCATTCGCACTGCATGGCGCGAGATTTCGAAATATAGTCCGTTTTCAAACAGCGTTTCGAATTGAATGCCGAGTAAACGCCCTTTTGCCAACATGCCGCCGCGCTGTTTTATAAAATACCGGAAATCTTTTTTAATCGCATCGTTTGTGATGACCAGCGCTTCGCCGAACAGGGCGCCCACTTTCGTGCCGCCAATATAAAACACGTCGCACAATTGTGCGATATCGGGCAATGTCAGGTCGTTATTTTCAGCTGCCAGCCCATATCCCAGGCGGGCGCCGTCCAGAAAGAGCGGCAGGTTATATTTACGGCATACGTTGCTGATCGCCTGTAATTCACTTTTCGTATAAATTACGCCTCCTTCGGTGGGGTTTGAAATATACACCATGCCCGGTTGAACGATATGTTCATGGTTGACGTCGTTCCAATGATCCAGATAAACCTGTTCAATTTGTGAAGCCGTCAGTTTGCTGTTTCCGGTCGTCAGCGCCAATACTTTGTGACCTGTTGCTTCGATAGCGCCTGTCTCATGTACATTAATGTGTCCTGTTGTCGCGGAAATGACTCCCTGATGCGGACGAAGAACAGAAGCGATCACCGTCGTATTGGTCTGTGTTCCTCCCACTAAGAAATGAACATCAGCCGTTTCTGTCTGGCAGATATGGCGGATGATACGGCGTGCGTTTTCGCAATGTCCGTCTTCTCCGTATCCTGTTGTCTGTTCAAAGTTTGTCTGAGCCAACCGCTCTAAGATTAGCGGATGCGCACCCTCCGCATAGTCACATTCAAATCGTATCATATGCTTTAATCTTTATAGAGTTCGTTCCACCATGACGGTTCGTTTTTAAGCCAGCGGTCGAACCAGGCAAAAATAGTATTGTTCCATTTCAGTCGTTTGTCGTAGGTCAGGATATGGTGGTCTTCACCTTTGACTTGCACTAACTCGACGGGTTTGCCTAAAATTTTCAGCGCGGTAAACATCTGAATGCTTTCGCCTACGGGAACATTCGTATCCGACATGCCATGCAGTAACAGGATAGGGGTGTTAATCTTGTCGGCGCTGAACAGCGGACTTTGTTTGACATACAAATCCAGGTTGTTCCAGGGATAACTGTCGGCACTGGCGGCGCCGCTGTACGCATAACCCCAGTATCCTTCGCCCCAGTAACTGCTGATGGAACTGATGCCTGCATGTGATACAGCGGCAGCAAACAGGTCGGTGCGCGTTTGAAGGTACAGTGTCATAAAGCCGCCGTAGGATGCGCCTATACAGCCAATTTTTGCCGGATCTACAAACGGATGTTCGGCGATAAACTTTTCAGTTCCTTCGATTATGTCGTCGGAAGAGCGGATGCCCCAGGTATTGACGTGCATAGCCGAAAATTCCTGCCCGTAACCGATGGCTCCGCTCGGCTGTACGACATATACGACATATCCCAGCGCAGCATATACATGTTTCGGATAGCGACTTTCAAAAACGCGTTCGGTGGGTGTGGTACCACCGTAATAATTAACAATCAGGGGATATTTTTTGTTTGGGTCGAAATCCGGAGGAAGGTAATAATATCCCTGAATCTCAACACCGTCCGAGTTGATGAAATGATAATCCCTGACTTCGCCGAGTTTAAGTTCATTGAGCGTTTTTGCGTAGGGATCGGCAATCAGTGTCGTTTTTTTAGTGTTCGTCTCATAAATATAAGCCCGTGCCGAGTTGGAAACACTTACGCCGGCATACGCCATGACAGGTGTGTTGTCGGCAACCTGAAAACTGTTGATGACGTCCTCTTGCGAGGGAAGACAGAAAAAATGTCCGGTCTTGGGATTGAAGGTATACACAGGCGAACGGTCTGTATCAGTTGTAAGGATGTAAATAAGGTTGTCCGCCCGATTCCACCGGATGTGTTTGATGGCCGGATTGAAGTTTTTTGTAAACGCTTCTATTTCTTTTGTCTGGATATCAATCAGGAATGCCTGTGTATCATAACTGTTGGCTATTTGCCCTTTGCCGGTATTTATACCAATGCTTTCAAACGATTCCGGAGCGCCTGTGATAAGTATCTTTTTCGCATCAGGCGAAAACTGTGCACGCGAGGCATATTTTTCATTTATCCAAACGGTGTCCAACTGCATTGTTTCAAGATGAAGGATGAACATTGAACTTTTACTGAAAGGGCGTTCGGTAACTGTTTCATCTGAGATTGAGAAAAGAATTTTTTTACCGTCATCGCTGATATCATTGAGAAAAGTGGCATGCGATCCGTAGGTAAGTTGCTGTGTCAGTCCTGTCCGAAGGTGATAACGGTAGATAAAAGAATGGGAAGGAACGCCGCCGGTACGGATTGTCAGCGTTTGAAGTCGAAACACATCGCCGGTTTGCGCTGTTTCCTTGTCGGCTTTTGAATAAAACAAATATTGTTCATCCGGCGAAAACGTGTAACGTTCGTCAGGCAAGTCGGTTGCCAACGCAGTTTCTTCAAGTGTTTCAGGATGAATCGTCATCAGGTTTGTCCGTTCGCCTTCTTTTGCAAGATAAAACAATTTGTCCGATTTCGGCAGCCAGTTTAATTGGCGCTTCCGGTTATCCGTATCAATGATGATGCGTTTGCCCGTTTTTATTGTATACAGTTCGGTTGAAGATGTCGAGCGACTGCCATATGTGCTTGTGTACATTATTAATATATATTTCCCCGATGGCGAAAGTGTAATGTTGGATAGTCGCGTCCCGTTCAGGATATCTTCCATCATTATTTTTCGTTGCGGTTTTTCGTCAACGGTCAGTCGTTCAATTAACGAAGACTGTCCCCCCCCGTCGGTTGAATCATCCGATAAATTCCCGATCAGTACGTCTTCCACTTCAATTTTTACCGATGAAATCGTGTTTTTTTCCGTATGCAACAGTTTGACGACGATGCGGCATGTTTGCGGGTAAGGGTTGAAATCAGCCGATACGTTTTTTGCCAGGTCCATCGAACTTTCGGCGGTTGTTTTCGATGATGTCAATTTATCATTGACATAGACTTCGAGCATGTCGGGAGAAGTAATTTTTACTCTTGCCTTCCCGTATGCGTCGGCACCGACGAAGAACGACAACAACTGCACATATCCGTATTCCCGCGCAGGCAAGTTGAATACATCGGCAGTATCAGCCGTCAATTTTTTATTGAATTGATCCTGATCGGGGATAGTTACCTTTAGACGCAATAAATTGACGTCGGTAAACTTTTTATCGTTCCGGTTGGTTGAATCAATTTCTACCGGTTTTAAGACGGTAAAGGGTTCAGTAGCGAGAAGTTCCTTTACCGGAATGGTTTTGGCTTTTCCCGAAAAGGATAAGACCGTAAAAAAAAATAATAGAAAATATTTCATATTGATTGTGATTTAATGCGCTTTATTTGTGCAAAAGTACGAAAAATTTGTCTTGATATGAAAATTTGCACTTACTAAACATTTTTTTTAAGTGCAACAAATAATGATTTTTTGTATTTTTGCAAAACGAAAATAGTATTATTATAAAACAAGTCTTTGAATATTAAATAAATATAGTTTTTAAAACAGAATGATATGAAACGAACAGGTATTTTTTTTGTTATTATTGCGATGATTGGAACAGGATCATGCACGAAATTTTCGCATAGAGCGGAATTGAAGACGGATATTGACACATTGTCGTATTTTTGGGGGCTGGCGCGCTCGGAAGGCGTCAAGAATTATCTTATGGCACAGGCTGGGGTAGACACCATGTTCATGGATGCTTTCTACAAGGGTTTCAGGGAAGGCGCCAAGCATTACAGCGCCAAAGATGTTGCCTATTATGAAGGTATAAGGCTTGCTCATCTGATTAACAACCAATGGGTTGGAAACATTAATGCTGACGTTTTTATGGGTGATTCCGGTCAGTCGGTAAACCGTAATGCAATTTTAACGGGCTTTTATCAGGGCGTCAAATTCCCTGACGACATAAAACTTATGCGTGCTCAAACGTATAGTCAGATAAAACTGGAAGCGATAAAGGATGAATACAAGCGGACAAAGTATGCCGGTATCATAGCCGCAGGCGAGAAATTCCTGGAAGACAATAAAAACAAGGCAGACATTATAACAACCGAAAGCGGATTGCAATATAAAGTCATTACCAAAGGCGCAGGTGCTATTCCCGGTGACAGGTCTAAAGTTAAGGTAAACTATCGGGGCGTTTTGGTTGACGGAACTGAATTTGACAGTTCCTACATGAACGATTCCCCTTCAACGTTTTATATTGCGCAGGTGATAAAAGGTTGGACTGAAGCGTTGAAGCTGATGCCTGCGGGTTCGAAATGGGAATTATATATACCCCAGGACCTGGCATACGGTTCGGCTGGTTCATTGCCTAAAATCCCACCATATGCGACCTTGATTTTTGAAATCGAACTGGTAGATTTCGAGACTTACTAAGACAAGTTGAGGGCTTTTTTAAAAATGGCTTCGACTTCATTTTCGAAGATGCCTCCTTCATGTACCTTTTCATCCCCGATATAGAATGTGGGAACATAGTAATAATCGTATTGATTCGCTAATTCAGCCTGTTCGCTTTCTTCGATCAATTCGATTTCAACAGGTTTGTAAATATCCTGCTGCTTCAGTTTGTCAATATAAGCAAAAGCTTTTTTGCAGAATGGACAATTTTTCAAATAAAATAATGTTATTTTCATAATGCCGGAATAAAATCAAGTTGTTTTCGTTGCAGGTTGGCTTGGGCAATTTTAACGGTGATTGTGTCGCCAAGCCGGTAGATGTGTTTGTGCCGTTTGCCTTTGAGGCAATAGTTTTTTTCGTCGAACTCGTAAAAATCATCGTTCAGATCGCGTAAGGGAACAAGTCCCTCGCATTTGTTAGTGTTCAGTTCGACATAGAAGCCCCATTCGGTTACGCCTGAAATGACACCGTCGAAAACCTGCCCAATCTTGTCGCTCATAAATTCCACCTGCTTGTATTTGATGGAAGCGCGTTCGGCGTTGGCAGCCAGTTGTTCCATAGCCGAACAGTGGTCGCACATGTCTTCGTAGGTTTCGCTATTCACGCTTCTTCCGCCATTCAGATATCTTGCCAGTAGGCGATGAACCATTATATCGGGATAACGGCGGATGGGGGATGTAAAATGGGTATAATAAGAGAATGAAAGTCCATAATGACCTGTGTTGTGAACCGAATATTTGGCCTTTTGCATGGAGCGTATGGCCAGCGTTTCGATTAAATTCTGTTCCGGTTTGCCTTTTGCCTTGTCCAACAGGCTATTGATATTTTTTGTAATATCACTTTTGTTGCCCGATGTTTTCAGTTTATACCCAAAACGCATGATGAATTCCGCAAAACTTTGTATTTTATCCGGATCCGGTTGCTCGTGGATGCGATACACAAATGTCTTTTTTGTCTTTCCTTTGGGTTTTATCCCGATGGCTTCTGCGACATGGCGGTTTGCCAATAGCATAAATTCCTCAACAAGGTGATTGGCTTCTTTGGATTCCTTGAAAGATACGCTTAACGGTTTGCCTTTTTCATCAATTTCAAATTTCACTTCATATCGATCAAAATCGATCGCACCGTCCGCGAAACGTTTATCCCGCAATATTTTAGCGAGTTCGTTCAGTTTCAAAATCTCGTCTTTGAAGTCGCCTTCGCCAGTCTCGATGATATTTTGTACTTCTTCGTAGGAAAAACGGCGGTTACTGCGTATGACGGTACGAACAATCTTCGAAGCCAGTATCTCCGCTTTATCGTTGATTATAAAAACGACGGAAAAGCAGAGTTTCTCTTCATCCTGACGAAGTGAGCACAGTTTGTTGCATAGTTGTTCAGGAAGCATGGGGATGGTACGGTCGACGAGATAGACCGATGTGGCGCGGTTGAACGCTTCCAGGTCGATGATGTCGTCAGGTTTTACATAATGTGTAACGTCCGCGATATGCACACCTGCTTCCCAAAGACCTTTTGACGCGGGGCGCAACGATAGGGCGTCGTCGAAATCCTTTGCGTCGTGCGGGTCGATTGTGAAAGTGGTTACTTCACGGAAGTCTTCACGTTCTGCAATCGTTGTGCCTTCAATATCTTCCGAAATTTGAGCGGCAGCCTGTTCGACGTTGACAGGGTATTTGTAAGGCAACCCAAATTCTGCGAGTATCGCGTGCATTTCCGTGTTGTTATCGCCGGCAGCGCCTAAGACATCTATCACTTCGCCAATTGGATTCCTCGCATTTTCCGGCCATTCCGTGATTTTCACAATGGCTTTTTCACCGTTCTGGCCGCCGTTAAGACTGTTTTTAGGAATAAAAATGTCATTTGCAAGACTTTTATCTTCTGTAATCAGAAAAGCATAGTCATTACTAACCTGCAAACATCCTACATAAGTCCGGTCTCTATTTTTTGAAACGTCATTGATCGTACGGAACATCCGGTCTTTTTTCATCCGCTTGCTCCTTGTTTGCTTGCTTTTGGTTGCCGCAAGTTTGTCTTTTTTATGATTTTTTACTTTCATTTGTCTAATCATCAATGCAATATTATATATTTCAAGCGACAAAATTAAGAAATAATTTTGAAAGTAAAACAAGTTTTTTTGCATTACTCCCTACTTGTATTATATTTGTACGCTAATTTCATTATGATTACTAAAAAAACAACATGAACTATGAAAAAGATTTTAGTGACTTATAACATGTTTCGGGAAGGGTTTATCGAACTCGAAGCGAAGTATGATGTGACATTCCCTGCCGGGGAGAGTGACTTAACGCTTGAAGAAGTGAAAGAAATGCTTCCGAAGTACGATGCTTTGTGTCCGATGTTTAATCTCCCCGTCAGGAAAGAACTGATTGATTGCGGCGTGCGACTTCAATTGATTGCCAATTATGCGGTGGGATTCGACAATATTGATGTGGTATATGCACATGAGAAAGGAATTACCGTTGCGAATACGCCTGCCCCGACAACCGATCCGACAGCCAACCTTGCACTGGCGCTTCTTCTGGATACTGCCCGTCGTGTAAGTGAATGTGACCGCAAGCTACGTATCATGGGTCCTCAACTGAAAATCGGCATACTCGAAAATCTTGGTGTGCGCGTGACCGGAGCAACACTGGGAATCATCGGTATGGGGCGTATAGGGAAAGCGCTTTGTAAACGGGCGCGTGCATGTGGTATGGAGGTTATATATTATGACCGTCGCCGTCTTGACTGGAATGATGAAACACAAACAGGCGCCTTTTATGTCACATTAGACGAATTGCTTGAACAGTCGGATTTTGTCTCGCTCCATGCACCACATACACCGGAAACACGCCATATCATTGACGGAGAGGCGTTGAAAAAGATGAAACCGACGGGTATTCTTATCAATACCGCACGAGGTGCGTTAGTCGACGAAAAAGCGCTGGTGAACGCATTACAAAACGGAGAAATTCTTGGCGCAGGATTGGATGTGTTCGAGTTTGGCGACCATCCTTCGCCCGAATTGTCTGGAATGGATAATGTAGTATTGACACCGCATATCGGGACACAAACCACTTATTCGCGTATCGCCATGGCGCGGGCAGTCAGTAATAATGTGATCGGGTTCTTTGAAGGCGACAGGCCTGTGAGCATCGTTAACTGAACTCATCGTCGTATTTCAACTGTGCATCAGCCATAAACAGTTTGATACGATGTTCGTCTTCTTTCTTGCAAATCAGCAGTACATTCCCGCTTTCAGCGACAATATAGTCTTCTAATCCCTGCACGATGGCGAGGCGTTTATTGTCGCCCAATGCAATGATATTGCTTTTACATTCATAAAGTAAGGCACGCGTCTTCAGAACTGCGTTATTTTCTTTATCTTTGTTTGCAATATCAAACAAAGAACCCCATGTACCCAGGTCAGCCCAGCCGATATCAACGCATAGCATATACACATTATTGGCTTTTTCCATGATTCCGTAGTCAATGGAGATATTGGGACAGTAAGGATAATGCGTGTTGATAAACTCCTGTTCTTCAGGCGTATTAAATTTATTGTCGCCTAAATTGAAGCGGGATGAAATTTCAGGGAGAAAGTTATGGATGGCTTGGGTAATCGTTTTTACATTCCACATGAAAATACCCGAGTTCCAAAAAAACTCGCCGCTTTCCAAAAAAACTTTTGCCAGTTCGATGTTTGGTTTCTCGGTAAAGGTTTTCACTTTAGCAAATTCGTCTATCAGTTTATCACTGCTTTGGATATATCCATAACCTGTTTCCGGTCTATCGGGTTTAATGCCGAGTGTCATCAGTGCATCTTGTTCACGGACAAAGTCGAGTCCTTTCCTGATAGCCGTCAAAAATTCTTCTTCTTTCTTGATCAGATGGTCGGAAGGTGGAAGGGGGGGGGTTGGGTTGGGGTTGGGGGGTTTTTTGTGGTAAGGGGGATAGGGAGTAGAAGGCGGGGGGTTGGGGGGGGGGGGGGGGGGGGGG
>Ga0082212_10004141_pt1 | contig 20235 bp, 18 predicted proteins | sample TergutNt197P3_FD_71548 | JGI IMG/M metagenome (GOLD analysis project Ga0082212, IMG submission 71548) | Neocapritermes taracua P3 segment gut microbial communities from Petit-Saut dam, French Guiana - Nt197 P3 | ecosystem: Host-associated > Arthropoda: Insects > Digestive system > Gut ... | reverse complement strand
ACATATACATAACCTTCTGCCCTGATTGTTTCAAAAGTCTGAATGCCAATCGGCAATTTTAATCTCTTATTTTCCATCACTTTGACGATTTAATAAAAATACTTTGCAAACTTACAAAAAAAAATCCATCTTTTTCTTACTATCTTACGGTCTTACCATTTTACGGTCTTCTTTCACTCGCTCTTGATCGCTTTCACCGGATTATCATTCGCCACACGCCAATTTTGAAAGGTCACAGTAGCGGCGGTAATGATTCCCACAGCGCCAAACGCAAGCAAATAAACCCACCAATGCAACGGCGTCCTGTAAGCGAAATTTTCTAACCAACGGGTAATGGCATACCACGCAAGCGGTGCCGCAACAACAAAGCAAATCACCAATATCCTAAAATACACCTTATTGAACATAAAAATAATACCAGCGACAGACGCCCCCAGCACCTTACGGATGGCTATCTCTTTGCGCCGACATTCACTGTCGAAAATTACCAACCCGAACACGCCGACAATAGATATAAATATGGCTATCAGACTAAAGAATGAAATCAGAGCACTCAACGCAGTTTCTTTTTCATACAATCGCTGCAATACTTCATCAAAAAAACGAACTTCAAACGGATATTTCGTATCAAATTCGCCAAGCGTAGTATGAATATGTGTCATGGCGGCACGTAAGTTTGTACTTGGTTTGAGTTTGATACAGGCATAATTCAGTTGTGCACCCCATCCGGTTCCCGGCACATAAAACGCCATCGGTTCAACCTCTTTGCGGAAAGAAGCGAATTTGATATCGGGCATAAATCCTACATTCATTTCGCTCAATTCCAAATCGAATTTTTTACGCGCTGCTTCGTTAAAAATAAATGCGCCCCGTTCCGAATTGGCGTCTTCCTGCCTGAAATCGCGTCCTTCGGTAACCTCAATCCCCATCACTTTCAGAAAGTTGTGGTGTACGGGAATAGTCTGATACCATGAACTTTCTCCTTTGTGTTGCTTTTCTAACTGCATATACGTGTCGGAACTCGACAAAAGATATTCGCTATATGTAATATCCTCAATCCCGGCATATTCCTTGATCCGGTTGGTAAACACATCTCGTTTATGCCGTATTTGCCCGATATCAACCGTGATCAACGCATCTTTATCATATCCCAAATCCGAATGTTGCATAAAATGATTTTGCAGATACATGAAAGACGTTCCGATAATCAGTGCAAAAGAGGCAATAAACTGCACACCTATCAACGTATTTCGCAATTGTTTACCTTTGGGAGAAAGCCCGAAATTCCCTTTCAAGACCAAAGCCGGAGCAAACGATGTAATGTAAAACGACGGATATATGCCGGCAAGAAAGCCGGTAATAATCGCAACCAAAGATGTTCCGCCAATAATCAACGGCTGAGCCGAAAACGACAAATCGGCATCCACTAATTTTGAAAGCGGACTGCTATGAAACAGCAAAACAAGCAATAACGCAACAAAATACGACAATAAACAGATGACAACCGTTTCGAAAACAAGCGCGAAACGCAAGGTTTTTTTCCGGGCGCCTAATATGCGCCTGGTATTGATCGTTTTGATTCGCATGGGCGCAAGCGCCGTATTGAAATTGGTGAAATTGATAGCTGCAATGATAACAATCAATATTGAAATGACCAACAAAACCCACAGTGTCTGTCTATTTGCCTTTGGCGTCGGATCATATTGCATATCCGTTGTATAGTGAATATCGGGCAAAGCCGTGAAACGCAAACGGGCGCCTAATCTTTCCCAGTCAAAATTTTCGCCGAAGATCGATCGGGAATAATAGTTTTGTATAATATTCTCAACCAACTCATGCGTTTGAGATGCCTGATTGACGCGAAAATAAGCTAAATAACTAAAACCAAAATCATCATCTTTCGGCAGAGCGGAATAGATACAATTATTGACAATCGTATTGGCGGGAAAATCACGATATACCGCTCCTATCGTCTGATATTCATCATTACTCCCGACAAGTTGTTGGCCGACTGCCGATTCTTTGCCAAACAACTTACGCGCCATGCTTAACGGAATGATTACTTGCCCCGGCTTTTTGAGTGCATCTTTATCGCCTTCTACAAAATCAACAGTAAATACTTCGGTAAATCCCGGCGTAACCTGTAATGCCTGTTCCTTATAAAAACCCCGTCTGCTGATATTTTCCACATTAGCAAAAACGGCATCGGGCGTAAACTTAATCGTTGTACCGGCAACAATGGATGGCGACGATTCAAAAAAATGCTCAGCCAAAGAATGGCTCATAGTAGCCATATTTTCAGAGAATTGGGTAAATTCAAGTCGGAAAATCTTGTCATAATCCTTGTGGAACTTGTCAAAACCAAGGTCATAATCCAATTGCATCATGATAATCATAAACGCTGCAAAAGCGACCGAAAGTCCCAGTATATTCAGGGCTACCGCCATTTTATAACGGCCGACAGTCCTTAAAAAATTTCTGAAAATTGTTTTCATCGAATGGTTATTTTAACAATCTTTGCAAACTTACAAAATGCTTCTCACTTATATCAGCTATCCAATATCTTTACATCAGTAATCTGCCGGACTGTATCATCAATCGCCATCCCGACACAAACAGCATCAGGATAGGGCGTTGCGTAATTCTTCTCAATGATTTGCTGCAAGGCTTCTTCGGCTTTTTGGGCAGGGCTTTCGCCTTCGTAAGCGACTTTGATTTCGATCACCCATGTTTTGCCCTTGTGGGAAACCACCAAATCGGCGCGTCCCAAATTGGTATGCATCTCGGCGGTTACTACCACGCCGCAACCGCGTAAAAAAGCAAGTATCGTAGAGCGGTAAAGCCATTCCTGCGCCGGAAATTTGTATCTGTTTATTAAAATATTTTGATTGGCAGCTTTGGCAAAATCATCGTATGGAATGCTTGCCAATAAAGAATTGATAGCATCTTTAAACAATTCATGATCGTTTGTCGGCAGTGCAAGTAAAATTCTTTGCCTGCATCCCGAAAAATTTTCGTCCCTGTCCTGTAGTATATTTTGCGCAACGATTGCCGACATCGCATTGAGTACTTCGGTATTGGGGTAGTCTAAAGCGAATGCATCGGATGTACCGGGGCGTAAAGTCAGATAACCGGATTGATACAAAAATCCTTCGGGTGGTGCGGTATCCACATCGCCCGGACTTTTGGCAAAATCTCTTGAAACCGGAAAATTACGGAATTGTTCGACGTTTAGGTTTTTGTTTTTCAAATAATCTGCAATGACTTTGGATTTGCCTGAATCCATCCAGTAGTTGTAAAAATTCTTTTCTGCAAAAAACGATAAGGTAGAATACGGATTGTAAAGCCTTGCCTTTGCCTCGTCATCGAATGAAAAGCCGTTGTAATAGTTGCGCATTTGCCTGATTAATTCATCTGTCGTTATTGCCATACATTTTGCGGTTTCTTCAATATAATCAGGAAAATACCGAATGATTTCGTCTTCCGTATAACCGCATATTTCTGCATATTTGGGCATCAGCGAAATGTCAAGCGGCGAATTTAAAGTGGAAAACACACCGAATTTGGCGAATTTCGATATGCCGGTAATGAACGTAAAACGTATGTATTCATCGTTAGCTTTGATTTGCACATAAAAATTTCGTAATATATCGCGTACCTTTTCTGCCATATCGGGATTGTTCACGAAATCGGTATATGGATTGTCGTATTCGTCAACCAGGATTACTACTTTCTGATTGTGTTTTCTGGCAGTATTCACAATCAAATTTCTAAAAATATCGCCGGAAGGTATATCTTTGGGAGCTTCAACGTTCAACCGGTCTGCAATTTCAACGGTTAATCGCCTCAGTGACAGTTCCAGCATTTCTATTCCTTGATTAGTAGTAATGCTACTCATATTTAACGAAATTACAGGACTTGGCTTAAATTCGGGTCTATTCAAAAACTCTTCGGCATACAACTCTTTGAAAAGTTCTTTTTTGCCCGAAAACAGCGCATCAAAAGTTGAAACGGTAAGCGATTTCCCAAACCTTCGGGGACGGGCAAGAAAATAGATTTTACCGGAGTCGATTAAATCAACAAGTTGTTTTGTTTTATCAACATAAACATAACCTTCTGCCCTGATCGTTTCAAAAGTTTGTATGCCAATCGGCAATTTTAATCTCTTATTTTCCATTGCTTAACGGTTTAATAAATTCCTCTGCAAACTTAACTGAATATTTGAGCTTTTCCAAGCATATGAGAATAAAAACAATCGCTACAATCAAAAAAAATGTCGGTTACTTATGCCGAGTTATCCTTACAATATTTTTTCTAACAAACAATGTTTACTTCCGGTTCCAATTCAATTCCAAATTTATCGTTGACTGAATCTACAATCTTCCGTGCAAAATTGAGTACTTCCTGTCCGGTAGCGCCGCCATAGTTCACAATTACTAAGGGTTGCCGTTCGTGAACGCCTACATTTCCGTCACGCACTCCTCTCCAACCGCATTGCTGGATGAGCCATGCCGCTGAAATTTTCCACAATCCATGTGATACCGGGTATAAAAGCGCTTGTGCCTGTGTATCAAACCGACATATTTCTTCCGATTTTATAGTGTTGATGGTCGGGTTCTTGAAAAAACTTCCGGCATTCCCCAATTTTGCAGGGTCGGGCAACTTACGACTGCGAATTGCGATAATTGCCTGCCGTACATTTTCCATAGTTATATTCACAGTGCGCAACAATTCCATTTTAAGGTCGGCATATTTCACGTTGGGTTCAAATTGTTTGGATAATTTGAATTGTACGGCTGTAATGAGATATTTTCCGATATTATTTTTGAAAAGACTGTCGCGATAAGCGAACCGGCATTGATGGTTGTTGAATGTAACGATTTGACCCGTATCTATCTCTATAGCCTCAACCGTTTCGATCGTTTCACTCGCCTCAACGCTGTACGCCCCAATGTTTTGCACCGGACTGGCGCCTACTGTTCCCGGAATGTGCGATAGATTTTCCACTCCTGCATATTGACGCTCCACGCACCAACTCACGAAATCATCCCAAACCTCGCCGGCGCCCACACGTATCCAGATACAGTCGTCTGTTTCATGAATCAGCTCAATCCCTTTCATAGCAGGACGGATAACGAGATCGTAACGATCGGACGCAAACAAAACATTGCTGCCTCCGCCCAACAAAAAAGCCGCAAAAGGATCAGACAGCGACCGGACATAATCGGCTAACTCAGAAACCTGGTCTGACTCCACTAAAACAGTAGCAGTGGCAGGTATGCCAAAGGTATTGTACGAAAGCAATGGTATGTCATGCCGGATATAAAACATGTCTCATATTATATCATAAGACGCGGCACACCGCGTCTCTACTCGTAGCCTCACCCAGACTCGAACTGGAATTTAAAGTTTAGGAAACTTCCGTTCTATCCCTTGAACTATGAGGCCGTTCTATTCTTGATAATTCGCGATATTGGTGATTGATTTCGTCGTCAATCATCCGTTTCTCATGCCGCAAAAATACAGAAATAATTTAGATTAACTTTAAGATTTCGACATTTCATTCAAATATTTTTCTTCTGCGGAACGCATTTCCTGCTGCTCAACCAGGCTTTTATCGTTGTGCCCGCACAAATGAAGCACCCCGTGTACGATAACACGAAGAAGCTCGTTACGGAAATCCGTCTGATATTCTATAGCGTTCGATTTTACGGTATCAATGCTGATATACATTTCACCGGAAATGGTACTTACCGACGAGTCGTCGAAAGTGATAATATCGGTATAATCATCGTGTTGCAGGTATTTTTTATTCATATCAAGGATGATTTCATCCGATACAAAAATGTACGACAGACTACCAGTTTTTTTCCCTTCTTTAGCAGCTACCTGCTTGAGCCATTGTGATATTTTTCGTTTGTCTTTAAGATGAAATGAAACCCCGTCGGAAAAGAATCGGATAGCCAATGCTTATTTCTTTAAAAGGAAGAATGTCATTTTCACAAAACTTCCATTATCTTCAAATTCAATTTTATCAGAAAGTTTTGACATGAGAAATACGCCACGACCGCTCATGTTTTCCAAATTTTCGGGAGATGTAGGGTCCGGGATGTTGTTATAATCGAATCCGGAACCTTCGTCTTTCACGGTCAGAAAAATTTGACTTTCGTCCATTGCGAAAACAACCTCTACCTGCTTATTCTCGTTGAGCTTATTTCCATGCGTAATCGCATTATTGGCTGCTTCAAGTGCGGCTATCAAAAGGTTGCCATATACATCGTGAGATATACTGCAGCTCGCCGAAAAATCGTCAACAAACTTTTCTACTAAATGTAAACTGTCTGTTCTTGATGCTATTTTCAATTTTTGTTCCATTGGAAAAACTATTACTACATATATCTTATACTGATTTTTCAGAATAAAGTTTCATTTTTTTCAAAAAAAATACACATTTTAGTGTTTATCTGTTACTAAACCAGTAATTATTTTCATTTTATGAAAGCAAATCATTCATCATCATACAACTGAATCCATCAAACCATTCCTCGGGATGCCATTGTACCGCCATGACGGGCTTTTGCCGGTGACAAAAAGCTTCTACCAGCATATTGTCCGAATCTGGGCTGTATTTTGCTAACGCCAACGGCTCCAGTTCGGCGGATAATCCATGAAGATAAATCCCCTGATGATGATGTGAATTAACTTCAAACGGCTGTTCCGCATAACGTGCCGCTACGGGAAGCGGTTCTACCGTATGCGCGGCCATACTTCGTTCGTGGCTTTGCGGATGCCGCCAGAGATGTTGTTCCAGCGCCGACCCGAAATATACGGCCAGCATCTGAAACCCCAGGCAAATTCCGAATATGGGAATACCGGCGTTAATGTATGCAGGAAGACGTTTTTCGTAAAAAAATTGTTTGAAAACATCCTGATTACCTGTTTTGAAAGTAGGTAAAACGCCGAATGACTGCGGGGCAATATCCGGCCCGCCCGGAAGTACCAAGAGGTCAACTTCCGTCAGTTCCTCGTCGGGAAAAATAATATGCGGTCTCCCAAAACGGGAAATCAATTCCAGATAATTACTGCCCGCCCCAAATACCGAACCGTCTTCCGACCTGTACCCTACTATTCCTATTCTTTTCATTGTCGAATAATTTCGATTCTAAAAAAACGCAAAAATAGTCTAAAAAGTTTTTTTATCATAAGTTTGTGCCATTTTTTAATTAGTGGTTATTTAGTGGTCAAATTCAAATATTCATTGATTTTTGGGTTGTTTTGCATCATTTCCATTTCAGTTGACGGGCAGGATGCTGTAACACAAATCCCGTGGATGGCAGGTGGCAGTACGCATACCGGTTTTTTAGTCAACCACCATAACAATATGAGAATATTGAACGAGCAAACGCCGTATGCCCTCGAATTTTTCATTGCCAAACCTACCGGTGGGGAAAAACCATGGCAATCATTCTACCGCAATCCCCTGTATGGCATTTCCTGCATGATGCTCAATACGGGTAGTCCGTCGTATCTCGGAAAGACTTATGCTGTTTATCCGTTCCTACATTTTTCACTGACCGATGTCGACCGTACTGTGAATTTGAATCTGCGGTTCGGAACCGGCGTCGCATACGTGGAAAAAATATTTGACCGTTTTAGTAATTATAAAAACATGACTATCAGCAGTCATTTGAATGTGCTTCTTGCATTCCGAATGGAAGGAAGGATACGGGTGGCTGCACCGTTGTACGTTTCGGGTGGATGGGCATTAACGCATATATCCAACGGGGCTTTCAAGAAACCTAATTCGGGTTTGAATTATATTACGGTATTTGCCGGAGCAGGTTACGCTTTTGGCAAGGAACAAACAGTAAAACAGGGTGACAGGGATGATTTTATTATCGACAGGGAATGGCATTATGCGGTTTACCTTTCGGGTGGAGTGAAAACATCGCACCATAGGAAATCCTTTTTATCTGTCTTATCCGCTTTCAATGATCTTCAAGACTTTGCCTGATATATTCTCCTATCTGCTCTTGTCCGTATGCGTCTGCAATATCCATGATTCGCCGGAGCAATCCTACATTTAGTTCCGATTGTTGTTGCACCGATTCGAAGAAATCCTGCGGTAAGGAATAGAAATAATCTAATTCGCTGAGCAATTGATCAGCATAAGCGATAAGTTCGTTATTCGCATAGTCGGTCATTTCCGCCTGATACAATGCTTCGGCCTGCAACAGCGAAAAGTAATCATAAGGAACCCGTGGTGCGGGGAACAGTTCAAGCGCACGGTTGAGTACTTCTGCGGCGCGTTTATTCTTATCCTCAGCCATCAGTTGCATGGCCAGCCGCGTGTATATATACCGCGCCCGCACTACCGAAAGGGTACGCAAATGATAATTATCTAACCACACTTTAGGATTGTTGATACCTTCCCACCGGAAAGTATTCATCAGACGTTCGTACAGGATATCCGAATCAATTCGGCCTGCGTTGAGAATGCTTTCAGCCGGTGTTCTAATGGGTACCAACCGGTAGGCTGTTCCTTCCAATTGCAGATAATCATCAAGCCCTACCGTGCCGCTGTGTTTGCAGGAAGTCCAATAGATAGGACGTTCCCAGTTGTTGGCCGCAATGATTTCGATCGCCATCCACTCACCTTTTGTAAGTATTGACGAGGAAATACGAAAAGGCAATGAATCGAGAATCAACCCGGCATTCTCCGGTTTCACGGTACCATTGGCCAACACTTTTTGTTGGTCAACCGGCAGGGAAAAATTACGGCTCATGATGTAATCCAGTTCTATGTCCGGTTCTATCATCAGTTTGGTTTTCGGGTCTTCGCTGCCGATAAAGTCAAGCGCCTGACGCAAGGGAATGGTATCCTGATAACGGTTGAGGAGGTACACCAGATTACGCTTTTCGCCTATGTATTTCTCTTCGGGGAGCGTTACCGGAAGAGGCGGCGAGTCGTAAGCCGCAAGTTTCATCTGGTTGATGTACCAGTCGGCGTTGAGATAACTCTGTACCACCACACGAACGTCGGTGCGTACGCCTTCCACATCCTGCAGGTACCACAGCGGAAAAGTGTCGTTGTCGCCCACGGTGAACAGAATGGCGTTGGGGGCGCACGAGTTCAGGTAATTGAAGGCTATGTCGCGGGCGGTATATCGTCCCGAACGGTCGTGGTCGTGGTAGTTCTGCTGCGCCATGATGACGGGTACAGGAAGCGAGATCATGCAGGCAATCACGGCGGCTGCCTTGGTAGGAATTTTCCGGCTCAACAAATCGTAAACAGCCGCTACGCCCATCCCTATCCATATCGCGAATGCGTAGAACGAGCCTGCATACGCATAATCGCGTTCACGGGGCTGCAACGGCGTTTGGTTCAGGTAAATCACAATGGCGATACCGGTCATGAAAAACAACGTCATCACCACCCAGAAATATTTCACATCGCGCTGCAATTGCCACAGCAAACCGATGAACCCCAGTATCAGCGGAAGCATGAAGTAACGGTTTCGCCCTGCATCGTTTCTGAAATGTTCAGGCAGGTTATCCTGTGGGCCGATTCGAGGCGTATCCATGAACGGTATCCCGCTGATCCAGTTCCCGTTAAGGATGCCGCCATCAGCCTGAATGTCGTTTTGCCTTCCGGCGAAATTCCACATGAAATACCGTCCGTACATGTGGCCAAGTTGATATGTGAAGAAAAAACGAAGATTCTCAAGGAATGTTGGCCGGTACAGATTGACTGCCGTGCCGTCATCCTGCATGACCTTCACCGGTCGCCCCTTAATTTTGCCCCACTCTTTATACATTTCAACATGAGAAGGATCATGACTGAACATTCTCGGAAAAAACGTACAAAAACGCGGATCGTATTCGACTTTCACATGTCGCTGAACAATTTCATAACGTCCGTTCAGTCTGGCATAAGCGGGCGTGGTTTCTACTCTTTGCTCTTCGGGCGCATTGTAGTACTGTCCGTAGATGAGGGGACGGTCGCCGTATTGTTCGCGATTGAGGTACTCCATCAATGCAAAAACATTGTCGGGACTGCCCTCGTCCATCGGCGGATTGGCTAACGACCGTATCACAATCATACCATAAGACGAATAGCCGATGATGATCACTGCAACAGAGAGCAGGATGGTATTCAGCAACCGTTTTTGATGCGTATAGGTATACCGGATACCCCACACCATGACCGTCACCAATAGCAGGATATATACTAAAACGCCTGTATTATACGGCATCCCGAATGTATTGACGAATAACAGTTCGAAATAACCTGCAATTTTCACCACTCCGGGAATAATCCCGTAAAGGATGCCTCCTAATATCAACACCGAACACAGAATGGTGAGAATGATGCCTTTGCGTGCAGGTTCATATTTGCGGAAATAATAGATCAGAACCATGGCAGGTATGGCCAGCAGGTTGAGCAGGTGCACTCCGATAGACAAGCCCATGAGGTAGGCGATGAGTATTAACCAGCGGTTGGCGTAGGGTTGATCGGCTGTTTCTTCCCATTTGAGCATCGCCCAAAACACAATGGCCGTGAAAAACGACGAAGCGCCGTACACTTCGCCCTCCACCGCCGAAAACCAGAACGTGTCGGAGAACGTGTAGGCCAATGCACCGATAAGCCCCCCCACAATCCCCCCCCATGGGGGGGAAGAGGGGCTTATCCTTTTCGTAATATGCGTAATGCTCCAACATAGAAACAATATGGTAAATGCGCTGACTAAGGCAGAAAACGCATTCACCATCCAAGCGATTTTATCTGCACTTGGGGCAAGTACGGCAAACAGGCGCGCCATGATCAAAAACAAAGGCGCTCCAGGCGGATGTCCTATTTGGAGTTTATCGGCGGCAGCAATAAATTCACCGCAATCCCAAAAACTCGCGGTGGGCTCAGCAGTCAGCAAATAAGTACAGAAAGCGACTGCAAAGCAGAACCATCCGGTGATATTGTTTAAAATACGGTATTGAGGCATGGATTAGGGATTAAACTCGCTTGGCTCCATCATCAATTCATTCAACGCCCTATTCACTTTATCGAAGGTAAAACCTTTGAGAAGAACCTCCATCTTCGCCTGTATTTTGTCGTTACACAGATTACCGATACTGCCTTCGTGGGTATGTTCTGCCTTCTTTACGGGTTTAAATCTGCCCTCGTTTATAGCCACGCCCACTTCCTTATAGGCGTCGCGGAAGGGCGTTCCGTCAAGCACTTTTTCATTAAGCGTATCCACGCTGAACAGGTAACGATAGCGGTCGTCGTCGAGGATATTCCGGTTAACGGTGATTTGCCCCGCCATGTAAGTCAGCATATCAGTACAATTCTTTATTTCCGAAAAGGCAGGGAAAAGCGCCTCCTTCAAAATCTGCATATCGCGGAAATAACCCGACGGGAGGTTGTTCACCAGCAGCGTAATATCGTTGGGCAGGGCTTGTATCCGGTTGCATTTGGCGCGGATGAGCTCAAACACATCGGGGTTTTTCTTGTGCGGCATGATGCTCGAACCGGTGGTCAGTTCGTCGGGCAGGCCGATAAACCCAAAGTTTTGGCTCATGTACAGGCAGGCGTCCATGCTGAAACGCGCCAGTGTAGCGGCAATCGAAGCCATGGCAAAGGCAACGGTTTTTTCGGTTTTACCGCGTCCCATCTGTGCGTACACCACGTTGTAGTTCAGGTCGTCGAATCCGAGCAGTTGGGTAGTCATCGTGCGGTTGAGCGGGAACGATGAACCGTAACCAGCCGCCGATCCGAGCGGGTTTTGATTGGCCACCTGCCAGGCGGCCTGCATCAGCCGAAGATCGTCGGTGAGGCTTTCGGCATAAGCGCCAAACCACAAGCCAAACGACGAGGGCATGGCTATTTGCAAATGGGTGTAGCCGGGCATCAGCACATCCCTGTAGCGTTCGCTTTGCGCGATGAATACATCGAACAACCGGACAACGCCTTTTACAATTTCTTCAATTTCGTGGCGGATATACATTTTAATGTCCACCAACACCTGATCGTTGCGCGAACGTCCGCTGTGCACTTTCTTACCTGCATCGCCCAGCTTGCGGGTAAGCATCAGTTCCACCTGCGAATGTACATCTTCGACGCCGACCTCAATGCAAAAATCGTTGTCCAATATGCGCCGGTAAATCATGCGCAACTCTTGTTCGAGCACGGGCAGTTCCTCGCTTATCAACAGCCCGATGCTTTGCAACATACGGATATGCGCCATGGTTCCCATCACATCGAACCGTGCCAGATACATGTCCATTTCCCTGTCGAGCCCCACGGTAAACCGCTCCACAGCCTCATTAACGTTTGTCCCTTTATACCAAACCGGTTGATTTTCGGATTTCATATACTATTCATGAAAATGCAAAGGTATGTATTTATTGGAATAATACCTACATTGTTATTAAAATGGAGTAATTATGAATTGAAAATTGACGACATTTTCTCAATCACCATCTGCACAGTGATTTCAGCCATACATTCTGTGTTATTACGGTAGCAGGGTTTGTTACCATACACAGAACACGGACGACAGACCATTTCGACCTGAACGGCATAGTCCGGCAATTGTTGATAACCGTAGAACCCTGCAAACGGGTGTGTGGCGCCCCACACCGAAACAACAGGCGTGGCGGTCAGCGAGGCAAGGTGCATATTGGCCGAGTCCATCGAAAGCATCGCATCCAGATGGCTCATCAATACCAGTTCTGCGGACAAATCTAATTTTCCGGCAACTGATACGGTTCGCGGGTATTTCGCTGACCATTCATTCAAAACCGCCATTTCATCTGCTCCGCCTCCGAAAAGAAATACTGTTACATCCTCTCTGCCTGCAAAATGCGCTACTACCTGTTCCATACGCTCCAGCGGGAATATCTTGCCCTCATGCTTGGCAAACGGAGCAACGCCTATCCATATTCCCGATTTTTCGCCAGTTAGTTGCGCAATTCGGCTAAAATCGCCGCATGATGACCCAAAAACCGAACGAAAATCAAATGGCGCGAGAGATTGTCCCAAGGCGTTGAAAACATCCGCATAGCGTTCGGTAGTCGATTTCAGTTGCCTGAGTATTTTATCTTTTTTTCTTGTCAGTTGCCGCTTGTCTTTTCTGCCCTTGTCGATATGCCTTACTTTCAGCCCGCTGCAACGGAAAAAGATCCGCAACAGTTTGGTTCGCAACACATCATGCAGGTCGGCCACCGCATCGAATTTTTGTTGTAACAACTCCCTGTAAAGCCGGTACATGCCGTGTATCCCTCTGTAATCGTTGTAAAGATCGACGCCCACAAATCGTACATTGTCAGGACAATGTGCAAACAACGGGGACAAAAAAGTCTGTGAAACAACCGTATAATGATTGGCAGGATATTGTCGTGCAAGTGAATCAATCACGGGAACGGTCATGGCAACATCCCCGATGGCCGAAAAACGTATGACGAGGATACGAGCCATCACTTTTTACCGTATAACACGGGATTTAGCGACGGGTCGTTGTACATTTTCATCTGCTTGTATACTTTCATGAATTTTCGCCCGTTGGCAATATCGTCTAATAATATATCAATGGCAACGGACAGGTCTTGCTGCTGTTCGAGGAGCACCTCTAATTTTTGGCGGCATTGCTCGGCATGTTCCGACGTAGCGTCTGTGCGGTCTGCTTCCTGCTGCATGTGGTATATCTTGAGCGCCAGTATTGATAAGCGATCGATAGCCCACGCCGGACTTTCTGTATTGATAGCGGCGGCTGACTGTATTTCCACATCTCGGTAAACATCCAGAAAATAACCGTCTATCAGTTCCACCAAATCGGTACGTTCCTGATTGGACTTGTCAATGCGGCGTTTGATCTTCAACGCTTCCACCGGGTCGATATCCGGATTGCGGATGATATCCTCAAGATGCCATTGCACCGTATCAATCCAATTCTTCAAAAACAGGTAATATTCAATGTGTTTAACCGGATATGGGTTGTGAATTTCCGCATCCACATTATCGTGGACATGGTACCTGCTGATACTTTCGTTAAAAACGGTATTACAAAGTTGACTGAACATGATAATCAATTACAAATCTGAAAACTAAAAATCTGAAACTTGAAACTTGAAACTTGAAACTATACTTCCGTATCCTTCACTCCGAACGCCAAATCGCCTGCATCGCCCATGCCCGGTACGATAAACGACTTGGCCGTGAGTTCATCGTCAAGCGCGCCTAACCACAGCGAAACACCCTTTGAAGGCAGTTTTTTACGCAGGTTGGCAAGCCCTTCCTTGCTTGCAATCAACGCGATGAGGTGGATATGCTTGGGAGCGCCTTTTGACAACAGCGACTTGTATGCCAGCGTCATGGAACCTCCTGACGCTATCACGGCGTCGCAAAGTATGACTTCCTTATCGTGGATGGACGGACACGAAATATACTCAAGATGCTTTTGCAAATTGCCTTTCTTATCGTAATCGAGGCTCATGGAGATAAATCCTCCCGATGCGCCGTCGAAAAAATTAAGTACGCCCTGGTGCAACGGAAGCCCCGCCCTCAGCACCGATATAACGACAGGCGACTGCGTGATAATATTCTCTGCAGCAATGCCAAAGGGAGTAGATACCTCGCATGCGCTAAACTCCATTTGTTTACTGATTTCGTAAGCAATAATGGAACCCATACGTTCCATATTCCGCCGGAACCGGAAACTATCCTTCTGGATATGCTCATCCCGGACTTCGGATAAATACGTATTAAACAGCGAATTACTCTTATTCAGTACGGTTATCATACAACATTCATTTAAAATACAAAAATAGTTTTTTCAAACACATAAATCGAAGCAATATTAAATATTTTTGCTGAAACATAAAAATATTTTTGCAGATATGGTGAAAAATATATAGGTTTGCAGCGTAAAAACCGATAAAAATGAAGTTTGGTGTAGTTAATTTTCCGGGAAGTTCCGGTTTTTCAGATACCGTGTATGCTTTGCATTACATTCTGGAGCAAGATGTAGTTGAGTTGTGGCATGAAGATACCGATCTTCAAGGAGTTGACGTGGTGGTATTGCCATCGGGGGCGTCGTTCGGCGATTTACCGAAACCCGGAGTTGTGGCTGCCAAATCTCCCATCATGGCTTCCATCAAAATATTTGCCGGAAACAAACGTAAAGGTCTTGTACTTGGTATTGGCAACGGATTTCAGATTTTATGCCAGGCCGGTTTGTTGAAAGGTTCCTTAAACCCAAACCAATCGGGAACTTTCATCGGGAAAAATATCTTTGTAAGGCCGGATAATACCGATACTCCGATTACCAAACTTATCAAAAAAGGGCAAGCATTGCAGTTACCCATCGCACATGCCTGTGGCCGGTTTGAAGCAGATAAGGAAACCATGCGCGAATTTCATCAGAACGGGCAAATACTGCTGCGTTATTGCAGCGAGGACGGAAAAACAACTTCGGAATCGAACCCCGATGGTTCCATGGATAATATTGCCGCTATCTGCAATGCTGCGGAAAATGTTTTCGGAATAATGGCCTGTCCGGAGCGGGCTGTAGATATGGATTTGGGCAATGTGAACGGAATGTTGATATTTCAGGGGTTATTCGGGTTTTAAAATCAGATTCGCGCTAGCGTTATTTTTTCCCTTCTTACGTGTTTTTACACATTCATTTTTTTATTTTACCAAAATAATTATTTTCTTTGCGGCACGAATTTTTCATAAAGTGACACGATGGCAGTAACACGTTTTGGCGTTTCTTTGGAAGGCGAATTGCTTGAGGCTCTTGATAATTATGTAGTAGAAAATAATTTTCCGAATCGATCACAAGCTATTCGTCAATTGATTGAGCGGAATATAGTGGAAAGGAAATGGCAGTGCAACCATATGGTAGCAGGCGCTATTACTCTGATATTCGACCATCATCGGCGAGAACTGCTCAATCGTATCACCGATATACAGCACGATTATCATAAAGAAATTCTTGCCGTGCAGCATTTCCATCTCACGCACGAAAACTGCATGGAAATTGTCGCCGTGCAGGGGCAGGCTTACCGACTGACGGAATTGGCTGATAAACTGATTGCCCTTAAAGGTATCAGACACGGAAAATTGGTCATGACGCAATCTAATTGAATATTTATATTGTATATTGAATATTGGCAATTTGGAATGATTTTTTTACACAAATAGTAACACGATTATAAAAATTAATAATACGAATAAATGAAACCAATCATCAAAAATCAATCATCAAAAATCAAAACTTGTTTGATTTTTTATCTCCTTTTATGTGCATCCCGATGTCTTTGGGCTCAGGAGGATACCATCAGCAGGAGTATTGACGAGGTGGTGATTTCCGCCACGCGCGCGTCGGTCAATCGCAGTAACGTTCCGATGACCATCTCAGTAGTGGATCGCCGGGAAATAGAGCAAAGCAGCGAGTCGTCGTTGTTGAAAGCGCTGACTGAGCATGTGCCGAGTATGTTTGTGACGCAACGCGGCGTAACGGGTTTTGGCGTATCGTCGGGCGGAACGGGCGGCATCACCATGCGCGGCGTGGGCGGAAGCCCGACTACCGAACTGCTGGTGCTGATCGACGGTCACCCGCAATACATGGGCATCATGGGGCATCACTTGCCCGACGCATACGTGGCGTCGGACGTGGAGAAAGTAGAGGTAATACGCGGTCCGGCGTCCATTCTGTATGGGTCGAATGCGATGGGCGGCGTCATCAACATCATCACGCGAAAACAGAATGAGGAGGGATGGAGCGCAGGAGGACGTATCATGTACGGTTCGCACAACACGCAAAAATATATGGCGAACGGCGGATGGAAAAAGGGGAAATTCAGCGGTTTTACGTCCATCAACCACGACCATACCGACGGACACCGCGACAACTCCAAATTTTCCATCACCAACGGTTACGCAAAATTGGGATACCAAATCAGAGAAGGCGTCAAACTGTGGGGCGATGTGAGCCTTGCCTCCTTTGAAGCTCAAAATCCGGGAAGCGAATTGCAACCGCCAATCATCGACAACATTGCAAATATCATTCGTGGAGTGGCTTCACTGACTGTCGAAAACAATTTCGGTAATACAAGCGGCGCATTCAAATTTTTCTATAATTTCGGCGACCATAAAATCAATGACGGTTATTATCCGACTGCCCCTGAAACAAGCGCTTTGCGAAAAATTCCGCGTGATTATTATTTCCGCTCGAACGACCACAATTACGGCGTCGCATTCTATCAGTCATTCCGTCCTTTTGCGGGAAATCTGATGACTGCCGGCATTGATTACAAGAATTTCGGAGGTCAGGCGTGGAATGATTTCATGGACGATAGACCCAATCAGTATTCATTGGAAAAGAAGTCGCTGAATGAAATAGCAGGTTATTTTATAGCGCAGCAAACTCTATTTGAGAAATTGACGCTGAATGTGGGATTACGGTTAGAGAACAACGAAAATTTCGGCTCCGAATGGGCGCCGCAGGCGGGATTATCGTATCGTCCTTTTCAACATACTGTGTTGAAAGCGATGATTTCCAAAGGATACAGAAGTCCGACCATGCGCGAGATGTACATGTATGTCGGCGTACAAAATCCAGATTTGAAACCGGAACGGATGATGAATTACGAATTATCTGTGAGACAGGGATTTTTCGGTGGACAACTGACAGCGGAACTTACAGGGTACATTGCCGACGGCGACAACCTGATTGCCACCCAAATGGTAGAAATAGAGCAGGGCGACACAAGAAGTAAAAACCTGAATGTGGGCAATTTCAACAACAAAGGTATAGAGTTGGAGATAAGATGGAACGTAGTGAAAGATTTTGACGTCAAGGGAAGTTATTCCTATCTGAAGATGAAAAAAACAATACTGTATGCACCCGGGCAACAGGCCTATATCGCAGCAAATTACAGATGGAAACAATGGTCGCTGAATGTCAATTATCAATATATTCATGGATTGTATATAGTTGCGGGAGAAAAACCTGCTTCCACCAACTACGGGTTGCTGAACGCGAAAGTTTCGTGTCGTCCGTCGAGATGGTTGGATGTATTCGTAAAGGGCGAAAACATCGCCAACAAAGAATATTCAATAGTGAACGGATACCCGATGCCGGGCGTTACGGTGTTCGGAGGAGTAAATTTGACGTTTGGGAGCTGAGTTTTTTCATAACAAAAGAATACGTCTAAATAGATTTAACTGTTTTTTTTGCAAAAATTTGTTTTTGAAACAAAAAAAATTATACCTTTGAATCAAAATTCAATATGCAAAACCGGAGTTTAGTTTCAATAACTGATTACAATCAAGAGGATTATTTAGAGATTCTTGGCCGTGCCGCCGAATTTGAGAAAAATCCAAACCAAAACCTGCTATCGGGTATTTTAGCAGCTACGCTTTTTTTTGAGCCGTCAACCCGCACGCGGCTTAGTTTCGAAACTGCCGTACAGCGTCTCGGCGGGAAGGTCATCGGGTTTGCCGATGCCAGTTATTCAAGTGTCTCAAAAGGAGAGACACTGAAGGATACCATTAAGATGGTGAACAACTATGTTGATCTGATCATCATGCGCCATCCGCTGGAAGGCAGCGCCCGCTATGCAAGCGAGATGGCTTCAGTACCCGTGATCAATGCCGGCGACGGAGCTAACCAGCATCCTTCGCAAACATTGCTCGACCTGTATTCCATCAGGAAAACGCAGGGAACGCTCGAAAATCTGAATATTTTCATGATTGGGGACCTGAAATACGGGCGTACCGTGCATTCGCTGCTCATGGCCATGTCGTATTTCAATCCAACTTTCTATTTCATTGCGCCCGAAGCATTGAAGATGCCCGTTGAATACAAGATTTACCTTCGCTCACGGGGCATCCGCTTTTATGAATATCCTGATTTTTCGGATATCATCAACGAGGCCGACATTATTTATATGACGCGTGTGCAAAAGGAACGTTTTTCCGATCCTATTGAATACGAGAAAAATAAAAACGTCTACGTGCTGAATAATGCCATGCTCGAAAAAACCAGGCCGAACGTGCGCGTGTTACATCCGCTTCCCCGCGTGAACGAGATTGATATAGATGTGGATAATAGCCCTAAAGCCTATTATTTTTCGCAGGCGCTCAATGGCGTTTTTGTACGTCAGGCTATTATTGCCAAGGTACTTGGGTTATGAAATATTCTCGATATTCCATACTCCTCATACCCATATTGTTTGCCGTTTTTGCGGTGATGGGTCGGGGCTTTTTGTTTCGTGCTGGCGTTTCGGCGTCCTGTGCCGTTATTTTGTGGTTCATGACCGGGCAGTATGCAGGCCGTAGCATCCGTTGGGTGATGGCCGCCCTGCTGGTATCTGTTGCCGGCGATTGGTTCATGTCGCACAGTGGCGGCGTGTCGGTCAGGTTTATCTACGGAGTTTGTTTGTTTTTTATCGCACATGTGGGCTTTATCATTTTCTGCCTGAAAAACGGGCGAATCAACTGGTATGTGTTGTTGTCCGTGCTGACAGGTTATTTGGTGTTCTTCTTTGTGGCGCTGCGTCCCGTATTATCGCCGCCGGTACTGCTGGTTTCCGTCCTGGCCTACCTGCTGGTATCCTGTTTTTCATTAGCCGTTGCAACAGGGTTGAGCCTGCCGCGCACTACACGCTGGTGCTTTTCCTCAGGAATTGCATTGCTGGTATTTTCCGACACGATTATCGCCCTGAAAGATTTTGTGGGGTATACAAATCTGGGGATTTTGATACTGCCCACCTATTTTGCGTCGCATATCGTTGTCACTCTGGCATTGATTACGAAGGTAAGTACCTGACGTGATGCGGGAGAAGATGTACCATCATTCCATTCTACCGAGCGACACATCCTTGACGGGATGTCAAAAACTATTATATGGGGACTGCGTACATGATTCCAACGCCACGGATGATTTATTGGATGATAATGACAAAGGTGAAGAGTTTTATGCCGATTCGGCTTACAGTGGCGAGCCACAGGAAAAGATCATTGCCGGTACTGTTCCTGTTTTTTAAAACCAATCGTTTCATGACTTTTATCATTATAAATTTGGCGAAAAGTTAAGAATTGTTTTTTATGCGCAATTTTGAGTCATGTATCATATCGTTTGATCAGTTGTTTCCATATGTACCCGTTTTGTAATAGAAAGTTTCAATATACATTCCAATGACATTGTCATGTATCTGTTCGTTTTTCGA
>Ga0082212_10004140_pt1 | contig 20235 bp, 10 predicted proteins | sample TergutNt197P3_FD_71548 | JGI IMG/M metagenome (GOLD analysis project Ga0082212, IMG submission 71548) | Neocapritermes taracua P3 segment gut microbial communities from Petit-Saut dam, French Guiana - Nt197 P3 | ecosystem: Host-associated > Arthropoda: Insects > Digestive system > Gut ... | reverse complement strand
GAGGAATACTGCGAGACCTGCGACGAGTGGTGGCAACCCCTGTGGCACGACCAGCCCCACCCCCCCTGCCACACCAACGGCGCCCCCGGGCCCTTCGCCTCCTACGCCGAGCGCGGCACCGTCCGCATTTATAATATCATGGGGCACCCCGTCGAGAAACACCTCGTGCGCTTCTACCCGCACGGCGGTCCCGGCGGCGGGGGCTGCTGCCCCTGCCCCGCCCACGCCGGGCACCACACCGGCCCCGCGAAGCTCGTGTCCGTCACCAGCCACATCGCCCTCACCCGCGCAGACGGCACCCCCCTCGCCGTCAACAGCACCGTCGAGCGGGGCGAGCCCGTCATCGTCGCCGGCAAGTATCCTTCCAGCGCCGCCCCGTGGGACGCGCGGGCCGTGTTCGAGTGGGACGAGGGCGGCGGCAATACCGCGACGCAGACCAACGCCTTCACCGTCATGGACGCGTACATCACTGCGGACATCGACCTCAGCGACACCTGCTACTACAGCAGCAACAACGTGTACCAGAGCCTCTCCCCCGGGCCGGGCGGGTGGGCCGTGCCCGTCACGCCCGGCGGCTCCACGCGCGGGCACTGGTTCATGCTCTGCCCCCGCGCCGGCCTCCCCGGCAACTACACCGTCTCGCTGGAGGGCCCGACCAACGCGCTCCATGTAAGCCTGGACTATTACGGCAGCTGCACGCCGCTCAGCCCCGGCGAAACGCTGGCCGTCCCCGCGGTCGGCGGGTCCTGCTACTGCGTGCTCGACGCCCTCGCCCCCTGCACGGGCACCCTCACCTACACGTTCACAGGCACGGGCATCGCCGAAGGCTTCAACCGTTCCCACTCCCTGCCCATCACGGTGTATGACATCACCGCCGAGCCGATCACGGCAGAGCGGTATTCGCTCGGCTACCTCTTCAACCCGTACGGGATCCTCCTGAACGGCGCCGTGCGGTATAAGATCGACGTGGACGCGTCCATCCCTGACAGCAAGATCACATGGGCGGCCATCTCCGGAAATGTCGGTTTCAACACCCCCGTACCCAAAGGGCGCGACGTCGTTGTGTCGGGCAGTGGCTTGGGCGATTTCAAGATAGAGGCGACCATTGAGGGGCTTGCGCTCGACCCCAAGCCCTGCTTCGAGGGTACGGTGCTGGAATACAGCACCGTGGATGTGGAGGTATGGATTGTGGGCGACGGCACGAACTACGCCACCACGCCATCCGTAGTCTCCAACTTCTTCAACACCGCAAACATGATACACCAGCAGACCCTGATGAACTTCAACATCCGCTCGATCAGCCACACCAACCGGACAGACTGGCTCAGTTTTCCAAACGAGAGTGACGCGCACTATGAAATGGGCGTTGTCCCCAACGAAAAGCCGGGACTCAAGGTCTTTTTCATCAATAGAATCACCAACGGCACCATTGGCTTCTGCGGCGCCAACTGCATCGGCATCGCCATGAACCGAGCTACCCCCGTGACGCTTGCGCACGAGCTCGGACACGCCTGTGGGCTTCTGGATATCTATGGGCGGTACAGGCGTCCCTGGGCGCTCGTCGAGACATCCATCGCTGACGCCGGCGTGACCCATGCCAGCTATATGCACCCAAAAGACTGGGCTGCGGGATATTACCCGGGAGACCTCCTGCACACGAACCTTATCACGCGGCTACTGATGCATGGTTATGCGGTTGATGACGCGCGTTGCATCCCGTACGGGGAAGTCTATGGCGTGTACTTGCCCACAAACGCTACGCAACACGTCACAGGCATGTCTCCAGTCGGTTTCAAGAACATGATTCGGAACCCCACGCACGGGACAGCACCGTCACACTAACGGAAGGAGAACGCGATGAACATCACAAAGAAAGTTGCCTGCCTCGCCGCATTGCTTGGCATTGTAACCGTTTGCTTTGCCGAGCCGTTTGGCATTGTAAAGATGACAGATGAAATGGAACAGGCAGATGACACAGCGGTGATAGGGGCAATCGTCGCAATGTTGTCTGAATATGGGAATGATAATTTGCCGAGAGACCCCGAATACCGCCCCCCCACGGCGCAGGATGTCGCAAAGAAGCATAATGTCCCCCCGGAGCAGATGACGAGGATACTGGAAGGTCTTGTCCGCAAGTGGTTGATTGCCTGGGAGAAGGCGGAAGGGTTCGACAAGATAAGTTATGGAGGAGCGATTTTGACTCTTGCCCTGCAGTTCAAGTATTTCCACGGTCCGGACACTCCCGCCTTGGTCAGGGAGTGCGCGTTATCCTTCGAGGATCGGTTTATTGTGGAAACCTACATCACCATCTCGGGGGGCGGGGGGGATTCCGTTTCCTTGGTGCGGGAGATGATCGCCAAAGGACTCCTTGAAGGTTCCGAGCGCGACCTTCTTTATCGGCACTGGGGGCGTTTCATCGGGCAGCTCAAAGGGAAGGGGCAGGTCGCTGACGCGGATAAGATTTTAGCTTTCATGAAAGAGGAGGTACAGACGGAACAGTATCTGGGTTCCCTGCAGCAACTCGACAAAATCCTTTGCGCCCACTTGGAGGGCTACGCCGACGACCCCCGGCGGCAACCCGTGGTTAAACGAATCAAGGTGATGGAGGAAGAGGCGAGAAAGCAAGCGGAAATAATGGACAGGGAATTAGCGGAATTTAACGCAGGCCTCCGCCGTCAACATGAAGAATGGAAAGCCAAGTATGCCCCGTCTAAACCAGCCCAACCGCCTGAAACAACTGAAGCCCCCCCGCCCGCCCCCCCCACCGCCGGTGAAGGGGGGGCAAGCCAAGGGCTTGACGGGGCAGTGAATTGGAAGGCGAACGTCCCCGCGAGCCGTTGGCCTTATGCCGCCGCCTTGCTCCTTGCCCTCGGCGGAGGCGTTGCGTGGCTTTACCTTGCACAAAGAAACAAATGAATCTTCTGACCGCTAATCGCTGTTCACTGGTCTCTGATATGCAGGACTGGGCGGCCGGATACTATCCGCCCGACCTCACGCAGTCGAACCTTGTGCAACGCTTGCTGATGTACGGCACTGAAACGCCGTTGCCCACGGGTTGCATACCGTATGGGAACGTTGAGGGCTTGCTTGCGATAAGCGAGGGCATGTATGTGTTGGGCGTGCCCAAGGTCGGGTTCAAGGACATGAACAGGAAACCCATGCATGTAGTTTTGAAACCGTAATCAAATGAGGACATGATGAGAAAAACTTCAATGTGGATTACGCGAACCGTTGCTATTGCCGCAACGACCATGGTAGCGCTGTCTCTAGCCGTCTCTGCTGGCAACCGTTTGCTTGACCAAGAGGCACAATCACGAGAGGCATACCTAAGCGCCTTGGCAGACGACACAGCCCTAAAAGAGATTATCCGTTTCTCTTATGATATAAACTCACATAGTTATTCGTTCGGGTCTATGATTGGGGATGCGCAGAGACTTGCAGAAGATGCCGGGAGAGAACGGATCGTAAAGGTAATAGGGGCGATGATTCGCGAAAACCTGTCCGTTATACAGGAGAATGCCAACAATCCTAATAGCCATGTATATGTGGGGGCTCGGCATGATATTAACCATTTGATTGTCATGCTGGAAGGTTTACCCGGCGATGACACCCTTGCAATACTCAAGGAATGCCTCCTATCAGAAAGTGAAGGCACTCGTGCCGACGCAAGGCGAACAGCTTGGGCACTTGGCGCAGATTTAGATGCCACGAATACAATTCAGACGGCAACACTTGAGCCAGCCCAGCCGCCTGAGACAGCGGGAACAAACACATCCCCTCCGCAAAGCCGGATAGAGGGAAATATTGCGGCATCCCCTGCGCCTGTGAAGAGGGGTCTTGCAAATAATCAAGGCGGGGCGGTTTGCGCCGTCATCCTCGCCGCCTCCCTTGCCTTTGCCGCCTTTTGGCTCACCCGCAGGAAACAATGAGGCACACCAAGGAGAAACCATGAACAGGATGTTGCTGAAACCCACGTTGGGTGTCATTATCTGGGCGCACGCCCGAAAAAAGGCGGGGCGGGAATGAGTGAAGCGCGCGGACGGGACGTTCATCACGGTTCAATCGGCAAACGATTTGAATCTGGACAACACAACCGAGCCGCTTCACTTCTACGACCCCGGGCTGTTCCCCGTGGTCTTCGGGGAACAACCGCCGAACACGTTTAACGTGGAGGAACATTGAGATGAAAAGGTTGATTATTGCAGGAATGGGTGTCATGGGAATGCTCATTGCAGGGCATCAGGGGGAAGCTCAACCCCCCACACGAGAGTATCTAGAACTAACGACAATGAGGGAGTCCATGGGACCGCTCGGAAACGCGGAAATCTTGCATCGCCTTTATCGGCTGAAGCATGCAATGAGAGACATTGACACTTCCACGCAAGAGTACCAAGAAAAGAAGCAGGCGGCCAAACGGTTTGTCGAATCGTTCGGGGAGACTATTATCCCATACACGATCAAAAAGCAGAAATATAAAAAACTTACTGGCGGAGGGTGGTTTGGCGGGAGTTTGGAGGAGTTTGACGAATACGTCGTCACACTCCCGAAAGAAATCCAAGAACAACTTGATACCTTGGACAAACACGCCCTGCTGGAGACGTATCTGGATTGTTTTAACGACGAGAAACATTCATTTACTGTGGCGCTCCTGATGATGGCGGAGGCTTCCCCCTACCGTCCGACCACATTAGACATTGGGTCGCCGAAGCCTCCCTATGCCTTTTTAAAGAAAGACAAGAAGGCATGGAATAAAAATATAAAAGAACGTGAAGTGTTCATACGGTCATGTGATTTATCCCGTCTTAGGGGACTAAAAATTGATAAAGAAACAAAGGAGTGACAAAGTATTGCGACCCCGGGCTGTTCCCGGGGGTGTTCGGGGAGCAACCCAAAAACGTGTTCAATGCAGAGACTGGGAATTAAGGAGGTTACTGACATGAGAATGACAACGGCATTAACAGCGACTGCCCTGTTCGCGTGGGCGTTTAATGTTCAAGCGACAGCGCGGGAAACGGACATACTTAAACCCAGATTCCAGAAACAGGAACAAGACTTCCGGCGGCTCATGGACAAATGGATAGCAGACGGGATGGAGTATGAGATCAAAATGGAAGAAAGCACGCGCGACCATTGGCGATGGGGTCAAACATTAACAAACTTTAATCACTCCGTCAGCCTTCCTCTGGAAATTGAGCAGGAGCTTCGGAGATATGACCGTAGCGCAATGGCTGGATTTGTCCGCAAACACATTGATACTCCGCAATATTCTTTTCCCGTGGCAGTCTTGAATGTCGCATTTAAGACAAGTGGTTTTTTGACAATGGATAGCCCGTTTGAAGCCATTGTGAACAAAAACAGAGGCGAATGGAGTGAAAAGGAGACAGAAAAAATGTTTGCGCAGGAGTATGTTCAAGGGCGCAAGGGATATGAGCAAGACATTTTCTCTTGCTCAATTCCCATCGTGCATGCGAACGACATTCCTGCCCCCGACAGCTTGTTGCTGGCCAATCGTAATACAATAGACAAAGACACTAGGCTGGCTAAAGATATTGCCAGCGAAATTTCCAAGGGGCAAAGCTCAATGGCATTCACGAAATTTCCGATGACAGGCGAGAACTTGTCAAAGTGGTTACATCTTTGCCTGCATGACGAACGGAGTAAACTGCCCAATAACCGTTTCGGGTTCATCAAGTGGTGCCGGGAAAATAAGCCCGCCACGAAGCCTTATCTCCTCGCAGTGGCAATGGCACTGTTCACCGTGGACGGTTATGACTTCAATGATGAGAACGGCACCTACACCATGAACGAGCGCGGGAAGATGCTGATGGACTTCATCGCCGAGTTCCCCATCCCCGAGAACGCCACACGGGTGCAGGCCGTGATGGGCGGCGGCAACAAGGACGAGATCGAGGGCATGATGAAAAAACACGGCACGGAGGAAAAATGGAAAGAGCTCCTCAAAAACCCCGCCCACCCCGCGTTCGCCAAGTACCCGCAGGACTGACCGCGGGCAAAGGCAACCGCAAAGCACGCAGGGGCATCCGGGAGATCGAGGCTTCCGGGAGCGCAGGGCTTCCGCCCTGCCTATCATTCGGCAAGGCGGAAGCCTTGCGCTCCCGGCACAATGCCGCCACGGATTATGTGCGGAGCAACCAGACGGTGATGACGTACAGTGACCTGCAGGGCATCAACGGGAAGCTTTTCCTTGAAGCCATCAACCCGAGCCAAAACTGGAGCGACATCCGTATTGTCGTGTCGCTGTCCGTTGACGGCGGCAGCACATGGGTCTGCAGCAACGCAGTCCGTGTCACGTCCATGCGGTGCAATTTCACGGTGGGCGTGGTGAGGCAGTTTTATATTGACAGTGGCAACGGGAACCGTCACCTCTTTGCACCCGACCACTCGACGCCATTAAGCTTGATGACTAGTACCGAACGCTATCTCGAATCGCTGAAAGCCATCGGGAAAAATGAGGAATTAGGCAAGGGATGGGACATCGGAAACAAGTGGTGGCATGACGGCGATGCCACGCTGGGGCATGGCTTCGCCTTTTTCCAGTATGAAGGCCCCGGCCTTGGCGCCGGCCTCTCTTCCGCCTGTGACACTTCTGCACTTGACCACAAGGTTTACGTCGGGAAGACTGGAGGCGGGAATCTCTGGTGGTATGGCGGTGGCACGTCAAACACGCAAGAAGAGTTAGCGTGGTGGGACATCTGCCCGCATAAGATTGAAAACAAGTTTTTAGTCTTGAAGCAGAGCTATACGCTCCACCCTGAGCGGATGAGTGCGCTCTACTCGACGTTTGTGAGCCCGGACCGTTTTGCCCTCTTTGGGCTTCATATTGACGAAAATGTCAATGGTTGGGGGTGCCTGTCACATGTGGGGCTTTCCATGGTGGCTCACAATCTAGACGTTGACAAGATAAATGGTTGCCTTTTCGACAAAGGCGTTCCGTCAACAGCAAACAAATCTGCGTGGGCAGTCATACGTGGTGTTTATTCCTCAATCCCAGACCCGGCAGATCAGGAGGGGAAAGTGGGTTATCGCATAGTGAAAGACGGGATTGATGTCCTAAAGAGTTTTAATTCATCGAGGGGGTGGGAGGAATATGTTGATGAGTCGAGCACAACATTCCGGCAGCTTAGGCGTGCATTATACAGGAAATATCGGGGAAAAACTATGCTCACCGATTCAGGTGAAATCCTCATTGATTCTCCGGCATCCCTCCCGTTGAACGATTCAGTGGACAACTTGCGTTTTTATGACCCGGGGCGTTTCCCAAGGATATTCGGGGAATTGCCGGAAAATGTGTTTGATGTTAAAGCGAACTGAAAAAAAGGAGTAACCATGAAAAAGCGATTAACGGTAATCATCACGGCGGCAGTCACTATCCTGGGGTTAAATGCGGAAGTGGCGGATGTGCTGAAACCCGAATGGCAGCGGCAAGAACAAGATTTGCTGAGGCTTATGGACAAATGGGTGGCAGAAGGGATGAGATACGACATCAAAGTGGAGGAATACACGGTTGCCAAAACGGTTAGGTATTCCCAGAAAGTGGCGGTCGGGACAATAATATGTTTCCGCCATTTTGTCACGCTTCCGCCTGAAATTAAAGAGGAGCTTCAAAAGGTGAAAATGATGGACGGGTTTGCCCGTGAATACCTCGGCTCTCCAAAGTATTCTTTTGCCGTTGCGGTCTTAAACATAGCATTTCATAAGGACGGTTTTTCAACAAAAGACAAACCCCTAAGCGCCATTATTAACAAAAATAAAAACGAGTGGGACAAAACGGGGATTAACATTATGTTAGGGCAAAAGTATATCAATGGTTTTCAGTGGCATGAGCAAGAATATGTCCAATGGGAAAAAAGAAGCGAACAAGATGTGTTCTTGCGCTCAATCCCTGCCGTATATGCAAATAAGGTCCCGCCGCCCAACGTCCTGTTAAAAAAGAATAGCCAGCGGATAGGGGCAAAAGTCAAATTATTAGAACAAGACATCACCAAAGAAATCGCCAGAGGGCGGAATGCCATGTCCTTTAAAAAATTCCCCGAGACACAGGAAACTCTAGAGAAGTGGTTGCATCTTTGTGTGCATGATGAAAAAGAGAGACTGGCGGATAACCGTTTCGGATTCATCAAATGGTGCCGCGAGAACAAACCAGCAACGAAGCCTTATCTCCCCGCAGTGGCGATGGCGCTGTTCACCGTGGACGGCTATTCGTTCAACGACGAGAGCGGCGTTTACACCATGAACGGGCGCGGGCGGATGCTGATGGACTTCATCGCCGAGTTCCCCATCCCCGAGAACGCCACGCGGTTGCAGGCCGTGATGGACGGCGGCAACAAGGACGAGATCGAGGGCATGATGAAAAAACACGGCACAGAGGCAAAATGGAAAGATCTCCTCAAAAACCCCGCCCACCCCGAGTTCGCCAAGTACCCGCAGGACTGACCGCGGGCAAAGGCGACCGCAAAGCACGCAGGGGCATCAGGGAGATCGAGGCTTCCGGGAGCGCAGGGCTTCCGCCCTGCCTATCATTCGGCAAGGCGGAAGCCTTGCGCTCCCGGCACCATGGCCGCGTGCCGTTTGAGCCTGACTATTCAAGATGACTGGTGGCATGACGGGGACGCGCTTCTCGGGCACGGTTTCGCTTATTTCCAGTATGAGGGGCCGGACCTCGGCAATGCGCTTTCCACCGCCTGCTCCGCAGTGGCTGCAACAGGGACGAGATCGAGGGCATGATGAAAAAACACGGCACGGAGGGCAGATGGAAAGAGCGCCTCAAAAACCCCGCCCACCCCGAGTTCGCCAAGTACCCGCAGGACTGACCGCGTGGACAAGGGCGACCGCAAGGGCCGCAAAGGTGAAACCCCGATCAGGCCGCACCCTTCCGGGGGTGGTTCATTTAATATTGTAATTAGCGGTTGGAATTTTCGCTTGACAGCATCGCGTCTGTGAGAATAACATAATGTTAATGTAGAAATTGTGGGTCAGCCTATTCGGGCTGGTTCAAACAGGAGGCTGGTCAGTATGAAACGTTTAATAAGCGGTGTAACCCAATCGGTTGTCAAGGCGGCAGCAATTGCCGTGTGTTCGGTTCTCTTTGCGTCCGTGTTCACCCCCCGTGCGTTTGCGGCGGATGTCTATTGGACGGGCGACGGCGGAAACAACGTCTGGTCCACAGGCGCGAACTGGTCGAACGGCGCTGGCCCGGGGACGGGGGACATCGCCCTCTTCACCAATGATGTCGCACTCGCGGTCGCCATCAGCAACGCGCCGACGATACAGCGCCTGCGCGTCATCGGCACTGCGGGCGTGACGCTGAACATCGCCAGCGGCATGACGCTTTACGTCTCCAACACGGGCGCCGAGGGGCTGCAGGCGATCGGCGCGGACCTCACCGTCAACGGGCCGGGGACAATCGCCCTGTCCATGAACGGCACCACGGGGTTTAATTACCTCGACAACGGCGCGACCTCCGGGAACACGCTCACCGTCAACGCCAAAATCACCGACCTCAACGGCGGGACGACCACGGGTTTCGAGACATGGATTGATGCCGCCAACTACCCGGCCGGCACCGTCACGCTGGGTTATGCGCTCAACGACTTTACGCTGGACATCTATCTCGGCACGGGCCACACCTTCCTCTTGCCCAAGATCGCGGACGCCGGACTGCCTTCCTACATCGGAGCCGGATCCTCCGTCTATATTGGCTACGGGAGCGTCCTGCGCTACACCGGCACGGGCGACAGCACGGACCGTACCCTCCGCCACCAGAGCGGCAACGCGGCCCTCGGCTACAACGCCGTCCTCGAACAGTCCGGCACGGGCCCGTTCACCTGGGCGGGCCCTGTCCTCAACAACGCCAGCGCCGCGAACACGCTCATGCTCGCAGGCGACTCCGCCTCCCCCGCGTTCATCACGGGCAACATCTATAACAGCACCGGGACGCTCGGCGTCACCAAGCGCGGCACGGGCGCATGGACGCTCTCGGGCGACAACTCCTTCACGGGCCCTATCGTTGTTGAGGGCGGCGCCCTCGGCCTCGACTCGCCCTCCGCGGCCGGTGCGACAACAGGGATCGCCCTCGCCGACGGCACGGCCCTCTCCATCAACCCCTCGGCCGCAGACGGCTTCACCGCGTTCCTGCCGCCGGTCGCCATCTCAGGAAACGGCGCGTCCGTCACCGTCGCCGCCTCGCCGAGCGCATCGACCGTGACCTTCGGCGGCGTCAGCGGCAACCTCGCCATCACCGCGCCCAATGCCGGCACGGCGCGGAACCGCATCTTCATCGCGGGCCTCCCCGCGGGCGCGGTCGGCTCGTGGCTCACGCTCAACGGCGGCGCGGCCTGGCACGATCCCGCGAACGGCCTGACCCCGACGACGCTCTCCACGCAGGGCATCGCGGTCAAAGGCAGCACCCTGCCCAACGGCCCGACCGTCGAGGCCCTCATCAACCTGCCCGGCTCGGGCGGGCACATCGCGCTGCCGTCCCCGCTCACGGAGCTCTACGGCCTTACGATGGCTTTCGCGGGCGACGACGCGACGGTTGACACCGCCAGCAAAACGCTGGTCGCCAATGCGGTGGCCATCAACGCCAGCGCGGGCGCGCTCACCGTCGGCGCGGCCGCGAAGGACGGTGCGCTCCTGCCGCCGATTGCCGTGACCTCCCCGCCCACCAGCGCGGATATCGCCGCGCTCGCGCCGCTCATCTGGTACGACCCTTCCGACCCGTCGGCCGTGACGGTCAACGCGGGCCGGGTCGAGGGCCTCGCGAACAAAGGCGCGGGCGGCGCGACGTTCGACGCCGCCGTGGTGCGCTCCGGCTGGGAGGCCCCGCTCTACGCCACCGGCCTTGATTCCCACAGCGCCCTGCCCATGGTCAAGATCAACGCGAACGCGCCCGCGCAGGGCCTGCAGAGCCTCGCGAACACGGGCATCATGGGCAACGCGCCGCGCACGCTCGTCGCCGTGATGAGCCGTAACGTGGATTCAGGGCAGATGCTCGTCTCCTTCGGGGCCGGATCGGCCCGGGCCGTCTTTGAAACCTTTTCCTACGATGCCATCCGATTCCGTTTCGGGGCGTATTCAGACGACATCGACATGCCATACGACAACGTGCCCGAAACGCCCTTCGTGCTGTGCTTCCTTAACGGCGTGGGCGGCAACCGGAACGTTGTCCAAGGCTTCACGGACGGCAACCCGTCCGTCCCCCGCGTGCTGGGCGGGGACCTCAACACCAGCAACACCCCGCTCCACCTCGGGCACCGCAACGGCTCGCACAGCGCCACCTACCGCGGCCAGATCGGCGAGGTGATGCTTTTCAACCGCATCCTTACCGACGCGGAGCGCGCCACCGCCGAGACCTACCTGCTCGCGAAATGGAAGCAGGTTTCGCGCCCCCCCGTGGCGAAGGCGGCAATCACCCTGCGCAATGACAGCACATCCGCGCTCACCGTCAACGCCGCCCTCACCGAGCCGCCCAACAGCTTCATCTCGCTGGCGAAGATGGGCACGGGCGACGTCACCCTCGCGGGCGGCACCGCGCTCTCCGGCCCGGCGCGGATTGACGCGGGCACGCTCTTTGTGGACACGCCCGCGGGCCTGACCGACACCCTCATGGGCGCGCTCTCCGGCGCGGGCAAGCTGGCCAAGGACGGCGACGGCGAGCTGACGCTGTCGTATGCCGCTTTGAACACCTACGCGGGCGGCACGGACGTGCTCGGCGGCAAGCTCCGCATCGGCGCGCCGATGGGACCGGGCGACATCACCATCGCCGACGGCGCGACGCTCGACGTAGGCGGGAACCCCACCGCCAATGCGTTTTCGATCACGAACCGCGTCGCCGTCTCTGGCGCGGGCGTGAACGGCGCGGGCGCGATCGTCAACACCGGGGCGGCGTTCCAATACTACGCCTTCAACAACACGAGTGTCACGCTGGCGGGCCCCACGACGTTCGGCGGCACCATAGGCTGGTCTTTCGCTGGCGCGGGCACCCTCGACCTCAACGGCTACCCCCTCACCAAGGTCGGCACAGGGGACATCCGCCTCTCCTCCTTTGCGGGCGCCACCACCGTCGCCGACCCCCCGCCCGGCACGGCCGTCAACATTCAGGAAGGGGCGTTCGTCCTCGAGAGCAACACCGTCCTTTCGGAGAACGACACCTCGCGCAGCTTCGCCATCGGTGGCGGCGGCATCCTTGGCGTGAGCGCCCTCGTTGCCCCCGTCCACTGGGCGCTCTCCCCCGCCGACGGCGCGGGCATCAGGTCTTTCGGCGGCAACGCGACCAACCTCAACGTGCTGACCGCCCCCGCCGTCCTGAACGGCACGCTCAACCTCACCGCGAGCGGCGTGTTCAGCAAGACCCTCTCGGGGCAGCTTTCCGGCGCGGGCGGCCTGTCCGTCTATGACGGCGGCGGCGGCACGTCCGGCACGGGCGCGCTAAGCCTGCTCACGCATCCGGGCAACACCTTCACGGGGCCGGTCGCGGTGTCCAACGCCGTCCTGGGCCTGCGCTACGCCGGGAGCTTGCCGAACGTCGCGAACCTCTCGCTCTCGGACATCGGCAGCAGCGTGTATGTCTTCGCGGGCGGCGGCGGCTGGACAGGCGCGCAGGTGGCGCAGCTGGCGAACAGCGGCGCGTTCTACAGCGAGCCCGGCAACCACAGGCTCGGGGTTGTCGTTGACGAGGGCGAGGCCGTCGGCCTCCCCGCCCTCACCCCCGCCTTCGGCGGCACCTTGGACAAGTACGGCACCGGCACGCTCGCCATCGACGGGGACGTGAGGATGATCTCCTACTTCCGCGCATTCGCGGGGGAGGTCGTCTTCACCAACGACGCGACGTTCCATCTGGCGAGCATATCGCGGTGGCTGATACTGAAGGACGGCAACGACTGGGACACCACTTCGGCGAACAGGGACGTCAACGCCCTCGTCGGCGGTAACGCGCGGATCACCGGCGACGACTGCGGCTATAACACGCCCGGGCCGGGCGTCAGCATCGGCCACAACGCCGGGAAGGGCGTGCTGGATCTGACGGGCAACGCCGCCGTCACCAACAAGCTCTATGTCGGCTACAACAACGCGGGCGCCAACGGCGCGGTCTATCAGTCCGGCAACAGCGAGTGGTACAACACAGGCGGCGCCAACAACGACGGCCGCATCGGCCACAACGGCTACGGCTACTACCAGCTGGACAGCGGCAGCCTGCACATGAAGGGCTACACGCAGCTCGGCTCGGTGAACAACGCCACCAGCGTCGGCATCCTCCGCCAGACGGGCGGGACCATCCTCTTCAACGGCCAGCGCTACACCATCACGAACACGGCGGGGCTCTTCCAAGAATCCTATGGCGGCGTGTTCGGCATCAGCCGTGGCGGCAAGGCCGTCCTGCATCTCGAGGGCGGCACCTTCACGCATTACGGCGACTTGGCGATCATCGAGTCGAGCGGCGCCAACGCCATGGGGACCATGACCGTGGCCGGCACGGCGGAGGCGTGGATTGACCGCAACATCCGCATGTGCGTCGGCAACGCGGGCCATGCGTCCCTGAACCTGAACGGAGGCCGGCTCACCGCCCCCGCCATCAGGCGCATGAATGTGAGCGGCTCCACCGCCGCCGTCAACTTCAACGGCGGCACGCTCGCGGTGGATCCGGGCAAAGGCGCCGGGAGCCTCTTCATACGCGACGGCGCCAACGCGTTCCCGTTCGACGTCAACGTCTATGCGGACGGCGCGACGATCGCGGTCGGCGAAGGCACGCTGCGGACCGTGGATGAGCCGCTGAAGCGCCCCCTCGGCGCGGGCATCGGGTCCATCATCGCCAGTGGCGGCACGGGCTACATCGCCCCGCCCTACGTCGTCATCAGCGGCGGCGGCGGCACGGGCGCCACCGCCCTCGCGCACATCGACCGCAACAACGGCAACGGCTTCGTCACGCACGTCGAAATCACCAGCCCCGGCTGGGGCTACACCACGAGCCCGACCGTCAGCTTCCTGGGCGGCGGCGGCTCGGGCGCGTCCGTCAGCATCATCACGCTGGCGGATGCCGGGGAGGGCGGCCTGACCAAGACGGGCGCGGGCGGCCTCCTCCTGAACGCACCGAACACCTACCGCGGCCCCACGCGCGTCGAGCAGGGCAGCCTGACGCTCGGCTGCGCCGACGCCATCCATCCCGAGTCCCCGATCATCATCGGCGACGGCACGCTCAACCTCGGCGGCCACACCATCACCAACGTCAGCGTCACCCTCGCCGGATCGGGCGCGATCATCAACGGCAAGGTCGTCACCGCCTCCGCCGTCAAGACCGGCCCCGGCACCGCCACGTGGGACGCGCAGGTCGAGTTCGCCCCCGTCGAGACGGGCGAGGTCATCCCCGGTCTGTGGGAGGGCCACCGCAAAGGCGCCGCCGGCAACTACTGGCTCATCGACTTCCCCAACCCCAGGCAGTCCGTCCAGCTCACCACCCGCGCGGGCAACCTCCCCTCCGGGGCGAACAACACGGCCCCCCGCGCCGAGTTCTGGAACGGCAACTACAATATGTGGATCTACACGGGCTACATCTGGAACCGCGAGACCACCAACATCACCTGGTCGTGGCGCTCGCGGTTCGACGACGACGTGTCCCTCAAGATTGATGACGTGATGATCCTCAACCGCCCCCTCAACGTCGCCGTCACCTCCGCCTACCACACGCTCTCGCCCGGGCCGCACCCGATCGAGATCCGCTTCGGCGACGCCACGGGCAACGTCGGCGACAACAACGGCGGGCCGGGCGGCATCTCCTACGACCCGCTCGCGCGCGGCACCACGGCCTCGGAGAACCACCAGCTGCTGGAGGACGACGGCACGGGCTGGCTCCTCACCGCCAACCTCAACGTCGTCGAGCCGGAGCACGATTCCATCCAAGTGCTGGAAGGCACGCTCCTGCTGCCCTCCGAGGGCATCCGCCCCGGCCTGTGGGAAGGGCACGAAAAAGGATCGTCATCCATCTGGAACACCACGACGGCCAACAACAAGCTCTCCGTCCAGTTGACCACCCGCGCCGGGAACGTCGTGTACGGCAACAACACCACGGGCGACGCGGAACGCAACTTCTTCTGGAAAGACAACTACAATATGTGGATCTACACGGGCTACATCTGGAACAACACCGGCCAGAACCTGACGTGGACGTGGCGCGGCAAGTGGGACGACAACGCCTACCTCAAAATCGACGACACCGAAATCCTTAATTGCGGCTACGCCAATCCCCCGCCCTGTGTGAATTATACCCTCACCCCAGGCCGCCACCCCATCGAGATCCGCTACGGCGACAACACGGGCAACGTCGGCGACTCCGACAACCGAGGCGGCGTGACCTACGACCCCCTCGGGCGCGGCGAGACCGACCCCGCCAACTACATCGTCCTGATGGACCCTGGCGACGGCTCGCTCCTCACCGCCGACCTGCCCGCGTCCAACGCCGACAAGCTGGACGGTATCACCACGACCGTCGCCGACGGCGCGGCGGTTGACACGGGCAGCGGCCCGCACAACGGCCTGATCATCTCGCCCGCGGGCGACTACCACACCGGCACCAACACCGTCAGCGGCCCGCTCAACGGCATGACCTACCGCGTCACCATCCGCGACCCGCTCGCGTTCGCAGGCATCTTCAACGCCCCCGGCCTGTACGAGGGCCTGCTCGCCAACGGCATCGCCCCCGGACTGGACTTCACGTCCCCCAACCCGATGAATCGCGGCATCACGCTCACGGCCGCCGCGGGCAACTGTGCCGTGGGCGGCTACAACACCGCGCCCCGCGACGAGCACTGGAGCGCCCAGTACGCCACCTACGTCTATACGGGCTACATCTGGAACCGCGACCCCACCAACGTCACCTGGACCTGGCGCTTCTCTTTCGACGACCACGTCAGCCTGAAAATCGACGGCTGGCACGTCCACGTCCCTCTGGTGAGCGGCATCCAGTACGCGGACCACACGCTCACCCCCGGCCCGCACCCCATCGAGATACGCGTCTGCAACACGGGCGGCAACGTCGGCGCAGTCGCGACCCTCGGCGGCGCGGTCGCCGCCCTCACCTACGACCCGACCGGCGGCGGCCCGGGCTCAGACCCCTCCAACTTCATCTTCCTGGAGGACCTCAACGACGGCAGGTTGCTCACCCTGACCGCGAACCCCGAGATAGACGGCTCCCCGATCTGCGACGTGATCACCTCCGCCGGCACGCTCGACCTCACCGGCCTGACGATTGTGCCGTCCGACCTGCTCTCCGCCGCGCCCCCCGGCGCGAAGTACGTCATCGCCACCGCCGAAGGCTTCATCGGGATGCCCGTGCTTGACGGCTTCGACGCCAAGTGGAAAACCATCAAGAAAGGCAACGAGCTCTGGCTCACCACCGCCGGCGGCACGATGATTCTCCTGCGATAAGAATGTGGATTTTTGTCCGCATCGTTTTCTCAAGGTGGCACGTGCCCTAAGGAATGCATAATGCATAATTCATAATGCATAATTAACAATTCCTGCATGGTGGATGGAGGGCGAGCGTCCCCGCGAGCCGTTAGACACATTGCGATGGCTTCCTGCCCCATTGGCCGCACGCCGCGCCAATGGGGTCCCCTGTCTCGCCCTCCATATCACGCCCTCCCTATCACGCCATCAAAACAGGGTAATCCTCCATACCCGTCATCAAGCCGAAGCCTAGCGTTCTCTCATGCGTGATCCAGACTTAATGTTGAAATTTGCGAATGCGGAAAATCGGTGTTCCATCTGTGGTTAATCTGTTATATACTAGACGGGAAAAGGAGGCAGTATGAACATGATGAGGGTTTCGGTTTGGATGGCGGCGGTTCTGGCGGGCGGTTCGGCAATGGCCGGGGTGCTGCACGATTTTTCGTTTTCGGCGAAGGAGGGCGGTGCGCTGAAATACGGCGGCGCGGGCCTCGAGACTATCGAGGGGCTGAACGGTAAGGCGGCGGCGGTGGTGGACGAGCATGCGTTCGCCGCGCCGAAGATGGGTTTTGTGAAAGAGCCGTTCTCGCTCGTGATATGGGTCAAGCCGCTGGCGCTCGGCTCGCAGAAAGGGAACGCGGGGACGACGGGCGGGATGCTGGTCGCGAACGGCAACGGCTACACGGAGGGCTTCCGCGTGTTCGCCACGGACTGGGCGAGCCGTCTGCCGCGCTTCGAGATCGGGCGCGCGAACGGCGCGTTCGGCATCAACGCGAAGGACAGCCTGAGCGAGGGGTACTGGAACTGCGTGGTGGCGACGTGGGATCGCGAAGTCATGCGGCTGTACGTGAACGGGTCGCTCTCCGCAGAAGGCGCGTTCGCGGGCGAGGTCTTGCCGGCGCGGGAGGGCTTCCGCATCGGGTTCGCGGGGGCGGGGGTCGGGTCGTTCAAACAGGCGTTCGACAAGGTGCAGGTGTACGACCACGCGCTCTCGCCCGAGGAGGTGGAGGCGTTGCTCGTGAAGACGAAGACAGCCGAGTACACGGCGTGGCGGAAGTTGAGGGCGGCGTACGGTGACCGCAAAAGCGAGATTGCGGCGTGTGTGGAGGTGATGGGCAAAGCGTCGCACCCCGACTGGCTGCGGGGCGAGGCGACGGAGCGGCTGATGCAGATGTGCCGCAACGATGCGGGCGGCGCGTTGCCGAGCGGTGCGCTGGAGAAAATCACCGCGCCTCACCGCGACACCGCGGATGCGGATCTGCGCAAGAAGCTCGCGCTCGCGCTGGGCGAGAGCTACGCACGCGAGAAGAAGACGAAACAGGCGATTGCCGTTTATGAAAAGTTGTTGGGCGAATCGGACACGCTGGACACCCGCGAGACGTATGCGCGGCTACTGTGGTCGGCAGGGCAGCTGGCGGCGGCGCGCGAGCAGTACGCGATGATTTTCAAGGATGAGGCGAACGGCGTTTCGGCGCGGGCGTTGGCGGGCTTGGCGGTGGGCAAGATTTTCATGCAGGAGAAGCGGGAGCGTGATGCTGATGCGGTGTTCGGTGCGGTCGCGGATATGGAGGGCGTTGCGCCGCACATCAAGGCGGAGGCTGCGAATCTCGCGGAAAAAAAAGACCATGCCCCGAACAGCAAGCAACCGTGGCGCGATTTCCCGAAAACCGCGATTGAGTTTTATGTCGCGCCGGACGGCTCGGATGCGGACGACGGGAGCAAGGCGAAGCCGTTCGCGACGCTGGCCCGTGCGCGCGATGCGGTTCGCGCCGCGCCGAAGGATAGCGGCGTAACGGTCTTCATCCGTGGGGGACGGTACAGCGTAACCGACACGCTTGAATTGACCGCCGAGGACTCGGGCGCAGGCGGAAACGCGCGGGTCGTCTGGCGCGCGTACCCGTCAGAGACGCCGGTTTTCGACGGCGGCTTCGAGGTGAAGGGGTTCGAGCGCGTGACGGACCCGAACATCTTGCGCCGCTTGCCGGAGGAGGCGCGGGGCAAGGTCTATGTGGCGGACGCGCGGGCGCAGGGGTACCCCTCCGCAGAGCCGCAGAAAATTTACGGCCGTGCGGACCGGTATGCGAACAACGGCGGCGTGCGCGAGGTGTTCGCGGACGGCGTGCCGCTGCCCATCGCGCGTTGGCCGAACGAGGGGTGGCTGAAGACGGGGGCGCAGGTCGGGAGCGTCACGAACCGCGCGTTCGCGTTTTCGCATGAGCGCATGAAGCGTTGGGGCGAGGCGAAGGAGTCGATGGCGGCGGGCTATTGGTTCCACCTGTGGGCGGACGGCGTGGTGCCGGTCGCGTTCGGGGAGGACAGCATCTCGTTCCGTGTGCGCTTGCCCGAGGAGGGCTTGAAAGCCGACCACCCGTTCTATGTGCTGAACCTGCTGGAGGAGATCGACCGGCCGGGCGAGTGGTACTACGACTGCGCGAGCGGCAAGCTGTACGCATGGTTGCCCAGCCGCTCCGCCAAGGTCGTGATGTCGCGCTGGGACAAGCCGTTCATCCGCGCAAAGGGGGTGAAGAACATCTCCATTTCGGGGCTGGTGTACGAGTACGGCCAGCACGACGCGCTCGTGATGGAGCAGGGCGAGGGCGTCGCGGTGGTGGGGTGCATGTTCCGCCGCCTTGGCGGCTCCGCGTTCACCGCATGGGGCATGAAAGACCTCTTCGTGTTCGGCAACAGTTTCAACACGCTGGGGCACACCGGGATGCGGGTCAAGGGCGGCGACCGCAAGGCGCTGACCAGCGGCGGCATCGTGATCGAGAACAACGAGGTGTTCGACTTCGCGCGCTTCGGTCGGACGTACAACCCCGCGCTCCACCTCGAGGGCTGCGGTGCGCGCGTGGCGTATAACCACTTCCATCACGGCCCCTCCAGCGCCGTGCGCATCGAGGGCAACGACCACGTCTTCGAATACAACCGCGTCAACAATGTCGTCACCGAGTCCGACGACCAAGGCGGCATCGACATGTGGTGCGACCCCTCCTATCGCGGCAACGTCATACGCTACAACTACTGGAAGGACATCAACAGCGGCAACAACGACCCCTGCGGGCAGGCCGCCATCCGCTTCGACGACGCCATCAGCGGCTCGCTCGTCTATGGCAACTATTTCGAGAACACGTCCAACGGGATTTTCGGCGGCGTGCAGATACACGGCGGCCAGTTCAACATCCTCGACAACAACGTGTTCATCAACTGCAAGATCGGCGTGAGCTGGTCCGCGTGGGGCGAGCGGCGCTTCCGCCAATTCCTAGAGGAGCCGCGCATCAAGGGGCTGATGGCCGCGGCGGACATCGACGGCGAGCTTTACCGCGAGCGTTACCCCGAGCTGCCCGTCGCGCCCGAACAGGCCGACCGCAACAGCGTGTGGCGCAACCTCTTCGTGACCTGCGGGCAAGTCTATTTCCGCACACCGCGCAACACGGATGCCCACGCCAACCAAGTCCACGCCGCCCCCCCCGACTACGCAGACATCGCCAAGCACTCCACCTTCCGCCCCCTCCCGCCGCCCGGCGCGATGGGACCCTACGAGAACCCCTTCCGCATCACGAACGGGAAGGTGAAATAGTGCCCCGCCAAATACAGATTTCACGATGGAGGGCGAGCGTCCTCGCGAGCCGTTAGACACGTGGAGGGCGAGCGTCCTCGCGAGCCGTTAGACACGTGGAGGGCGAGCGTCCTCGCGAGCCGTTAAACACATTGCGGCTCCCGGGGGGGCCCGCCCCCCCCATTCCCCCCCCCCCATCCCCCCCCTCCCGAACAGGGAAC
>Ga0082212_10004139_pt1 | contig 20239 bp, 14 predicted proteins | sample TergutNt197P3_FD_71548 | JGI IMG/M metagenome (GOLD analysis project Ga0082212, IMG submission 71548) | Neocapritermes taracua P3 segment gut microbial communities from Petit-Saut dam, French Guiana - Nt197 P3 | ecosystem: Host-associated > Arthropoda: Insects > Digestive system > Gut ... | reverse complement strand
GTGGAGACCGCGCAAAATATGCTCACTCTGAAAGCAAAAGCCGAAAGTTCTCTTTGGCACAGAGATGTTGAAACGTATGTACTTGATTTGCTTGGCGGTAAACGATGAGATTCATCGTAACGTCACCTACTATTTTTATCTACACCCTTAAAAAGTGTTGCTGTTTACTTCGGTAATCCCTTATCATCAATATGGATTTACCGGACGCTTAGGAGTTGTTCATAAATAACATTTACAATATATAGATTTCGTGTATAATATTTCGCAAGTCTCTGAAACAGATAAGGAGGGCTTGCGATGTAGCTTCAGAGGTAGTGGATCAATATTTCGAGCTTCTCAAAGGCAGGTTGGCTGAACGGGAGATACGACTTGTTGCAGGAGCATTAGCAAAAGTATTGCCGCGCGGCGGCATAACTATCGTATCAAAAGCGTCAACGCTATCGCGTCCAACGATTTACGATGGGATTAGTGAAGTTGAAACTATTTCTGAACCATGCGCGACGTCTCGCCAAAGAAAGGTTGGAGCTGGCCGCAAAAGCATAATTAATAAAGACATTGGTTTGGTTGAAACGCTACGGTCTCTGGTTTTGCCACACGAGCGTGGCAATCCGGAATCACCGTTGTTATGGGTAAGCAAGAGCTTGCGCAAGCTCTCGGCAGAATTGAAAGCTGGCGGTCACAATATCGGGCATGTTACTGTTGGCAAGGTGCTGGAATCTATGGGGTTCACCTTGCAATCGAACAAAAAATCGCACGAAGGCGGCAATTGCCCGGATCGCGACGAGCAATTCAGTTTTATTTCCCATGCGGTGGAATTGTTTTTTGCCGATGAACAACCAGTTATTTCCGTTGACGCAAAACGCAAAAAAGAAAGAATTGATAGGCAACTTCAAGAACAATGGGCGGGAATATCACGAGAAAGGCAAACCAGATTTAGTAGAAGTCTATGATTTTATCAATGAAAACGGGCGTGCTACACCATACGGCGTTTTCGACATCGGAGCTAACGAAGGCTTTGTCAACGTAGGAATTAGTCGCGATACTGCCTCTTTCGCGGTAGACACAATATTGCTTTGGTGGCTTGTGGCGTATTGAAGAATCATTCAGGATAACTAAGAACGACTTCGAGGCGCGGCCTGTATACCTGTCGCGGCATGAGCGCATAAATGCCCATTTCCTGATTTGTTTTGTCGCTCTGGTTGTTGCGCGGATTCTACAGAAACGGCTCGGCGGCAAGTTCAGCATAGCATCAATCGCCAATAGCCTTTCAAAGGCTTCCTGCACCAAACTTGAGGAGAACTGGTATGTTCAGGATTACTCCGACGATATCATCGCCGCGCTGAAAGATGAATTTGGAATTGACCTATCACGAAAATACCTGCAGTTGGGCGATATCAGAAAAATATTGGGCGATACGAAGAAAGAAGCTAATTAGCAACAACTTTTTGTAAGACACAAATCAGCGTAACTGGTGATTCATATATACTTGTCGCTGTTTTTTGCGGCCGCAACTGTCAAAGTCAGGTTTAGTAGAAGTCTATGATTTTATCAATGAAAACGGGCGTGCTACACCATACGGCGTTTTCGACATCGGAGCTAACGAAGGCTTTGTCAACGTAGGAATTAGTCGCGATACTGCCTCTTTCGCGGTAGACACAATATTGCTTTGGTGGAAGGAAATGGGTTCCATGCGTTATCCAGACGCTCACTCGCTTATGATTACCGCTGACGGTGGCGGAAGCAACGGATCGAGAAGCCGCCTTTGGAAAACATCGCTTCAAGAATTCGCCAACAAAACCGGGTTGACGGTGTGCGTGTGCCATTTCTCGCCGGGGACAAGCAAATGGAACAAGATAGAACACAGGATGTTTTCGGCGATTTCTATGAACTGGCGCGGCAAACCGCTCACTACGATCGAAATTATTGTTAACCTGATTGCAAACACAACAAACAAATCGGGGCTTAAAATAAAGGCATCAAAAAGTGACAAGGAATACCAGCGCGGGCAAAAGGTTTCTGACGAAGAAATGTTAGCCTTGCGAATCCTAAAAGCGGATTTCCACACAGAGGGGAATTACGCAATTAAACCAGTTATGTAAATATTATTAATGAACAACTCCTTACTTTACTTCAGACAAATCTGATGAAAATGGGTTTTTTTACATTTCCACATACAGGACACCTACATCCTGCCACCGCATTGGGGCGAAGGCTTGCTCGTCGAGGTCACGAAATCATATTTTTCAATTTCGTCACGACAAAAGCCATTATTCGCGCGGCGGAGTTGTCATTTATGCCTATTCCAACTCCTTGCAGCCAGGGAATGACGTATCCGAAAGAGTTTGGATCAAAAGCTCATGCAAGTTTGTATGGATTGCAGTCTACGACAAAACTAATGCTCGCTGAAGTGCCTAAAACGATAAAGTCCGCCAATCTTGACGCACTGGTTGTCGATCAAATGGATTTAGCTACTGGAACGGTTGCAGAGATGCTTGGATTGCCGTTTATTCATTTCAGCACTTCAGCGCCGATTTATCAAAGTTCCGAAGTACCGCCAATCTGGTTTCCATGGCGGTATTCCCAAAGTCCGGTTGCACAGAGAAGAAACTTTGTAGGCAATATCTTCATGCGTAGATTCCTTGAACCGGTTTTTTCCTTATTGAACCAGCAGCGACAATCCTGGGGATTACGTCCGTTCAGTAGTATCAACGATACGATTTCACCACGTGCGCTTATTACTCAAGTACCGGAGTTTCTGGATTTTCCGGCATCATCGAAACCGAAACAGCTATTTTATACCGGGCCGTTTTTTGATGGCCATGGTCGCCGCGCTATTAAATTTCCTTGGGAGCGGCTAACGGATAAACCTACTATATACGCATCAATGGGAACAAGACAGAACGACGAATCTCATATCTTTCATATGATTGCAGAAGCCTGTAAAGACATTGACGCGCAACTTGTAATTTCGACCGGCGGGAATCTTACTGAATTTGGGTCACTTGCCGGTAATCCTATCGTCGTTCCTTACGCGCCGCAACCTGAACTTTTGTCAAAGGCAAGTCTGACCATTACCCACGCTGGAGCTAATACAACGCTGGAATCACTTTCAAATGGAGTTCCGCTTGTGGCAATTCCTGTAGCGGATGACCAACCGGGTATCGCAGCCAGAATTGAATGGGCTGGAGCAGGAACAGTAGTTCCATTTAAGAACGTTTCTACGGAGAACTTACGAAAGGCGGTACGAGATGTATTAGAGAATCCGGTATACCGAACCGTTGCGAGGAAAATACAAACAATAATTCAGAAAAAAAACGGACTGGAACTAGCGGCAGATATTGCAGAGTCGGCTTTAAAATAAGAATATTACTTTTTCAGTACCATTATAAAATGCTGTATCTTGGATACATAATGCATAAAAGGTTTTTATGGACATACCGCGAAAATCACAAAAGAGCCGCAAGATTATTCAAAGAATCATATATGGCATAGTTCTACTTGCCATAATCGGCGCTGTCAGTTTCTATGTATCAAAGATGGAACCGGCCGCACCGACGGTTGACCGCGCGACAATCTGGATAGACACGGTAAAACATGGTTCCATGTCACGTGCCGTGCGCGGGATGGGGAGGCTTGTTACCGAAGAAATCCGCTGGATACCCGCTATGGTCGATGGGATCGTTGAGCGCAAGATGCTTGAACCTGGCGCTGTGGTAACGCCCGATACGGTAATAATCGAATTAAGCAATCCGCAACTGGAGCGTGATACCGTAACCGCCGAATGGGATTTGAAAGCCGTCGAGAGCGGTTTCGCGGATTTTCAGTTAAGGCTCAGGAGTGATGAACTGACGCAGTTGGCGGATCTTGCACGCATGGAGTCCGATTATGAACAGGCAAAGATCAGATACGAAGCCAGCCTGACATTGAGCAAAGACGGACTGATTCCGCCGCTTGATTTGCGGAGGGATCAGGTCGCAGCCGAACAGTTGGCCAACCGTATTGAGCTTGAGAAACAGCGCGTTGTGATTCGGAAGGAATCCATTGAGGCACAGTTGTCAGAACGCCGGACGCAGGTGGAAAAGAGCCGTGCGATATATGAGTTACGAAATAGTCAACTGGAGCAGTTGAATGTAAGGGCCGGAGTTGATGGCATTTTGCAGCAAATAGAGGTTGATGTCGGGCAGCGGGTTAGCATGGGCGGCAATCTGGCGCGCGTAACAAATCCGAACCGGTTAAAAGCGGAACTGAGTATATCCGAGACACAGGCGAAGGATATTTATATCGGGCAAGCCGTTTCGATTGATACGCGCAACGGCGTTGTTGAAGGAGTGGTTTCGCGCATTGACCCGGCGATTAGAAACGGATCGGTGACGGTGGACGTAAGGCTTGCGGAAGAACTCCCGGCGGGGGCGCGACCTGATTTGAGCGTGGACGGAACGATATTATTGGAAAGGCTCGAAGAAGTGGTTTATGTTGGATTGCCTGTGCATGGACAGGCAAACAGTCAGATCGGTTTGTTTAAGATTTCCGCCGACGGCAAAACGGCGGAACGTGTGAAAGTGTGGTTAGGCCGTACCTCCGTAAACACGGTGGAAATACAGGAAGGATTAAACCCCGGCGACCAGGTGATTTTGTCAGATATGTCCACGCAGGACGGCGTTGACAGCATAAGATTGAATTAATTATGAAAGGTTGGTGATTATGGACGCACAGCAGCCATTGATACATTTGGAAAATGTGAGCAAGATTTTCTACACGGAAGAAATAGAGACACACGCGTTATCGAAGATTTCTATGGATGTTTTCCCGAAAGAGTATGTTTCGATAGAGGGGCCCTCCGGCTGTGGCAAATCGACGCTTCTTTCTATACTTGGCCTTTTGGATACGCCTACAGGCGGAGCGTATGCGCTGAACGGCCGATCTGTTGATAAGCTGAAAAACGCTGAACGAGCGCGGATAAGAAACAAAGAGGTGGGATTTATCTTTCAGAGTTTCAATCTGATAGGCGACCTGACGGTGTTTGAGAATGTGGAATTGCCGCTGACTTACAGAAAAATGCCTGTGAAAGAACGCAGGGAACGTGTTAATGACGCCCTTGAAAGGGTCAGCATGACAGAGCGGGCGAAGCATCTGCCAAGTCAGCTTTCAGGGGGACAACAACAGCGCGTGGCAGTCGCACGTGCTCTGAGCGGGAAGCCCCTGATACTGCTAGCGGACGAACCGACAGGCAATCTTGATTCTAAGAACGGCAACTCGGTAATGGATTTGATGGCGGAACTACACAAGCATGGTTCGACGATCTGCATGGTGACGCACGATCCGCGCTTTGCCAGATGCGCGGAGAGGACGATTAATCTATTTGACGGATGTATCGTTGACCATAATCAGTCGACCACATGATCTTCAGGCAATCCGATAAGAATAAAAATTTCATGGCTTTGCAAATTTGTATTATACGGAGCTGTCTAATTGAACTGCATACCACTTTCACATGAACAACTTGATATCTGGAAATGTCAGCGAGATGAACGACGCCGGTGTGCGTTCAATATTCCTGTGTTGGTGCGGTTTTTCGGACGTGTAGATAAAGATGCCATTACTGACGCAGTACGCGATGTAATCGACCGGCACGAGATTTTACGCACTATTTATCCAGAAAGTGATGGCCTTCTCCGGCAAGAGATTCTGGAATCTGCCGCCGCGCCAGTATTATCATTACAACAAGTTGATACATGGAGCATGGCGAAGATTGTCAACGCGGCGACGGACTACACATTCGACCTGGGTCGGGAAGTACCGGTACGAATACATTTGTTTTCTACCGGCCAAAGTGAGCACACGCTGTTTTTTGTGTTCCACCGCATAGCATTCGACAGCCATTCGGTCGATCCGTTGATGCGTGATCTTTCCGCTTTCTACTCCGCGCGAGTGGAAAACCGGAAGCCTGATCTGCCGCCGTTACCCATGCAATATGCGGATTACGCGCGTATACAGTACATTGATGCAAACAATATGGCAGTTATGGACGTGGCTACAGACGGAGAAGATGAAGATTTTGTAAGCAAAGGAATCGTCTCGTTGCGAATCAATCCAGGAATGCACGGCAGGCTGATTGCTTTTGCAAAAGAAGCCGGTGTTACTGTTGATTCTATTTTACACACCGGATTGGCTATCCTGTTCTCGCGTCTTGATCTGGGGGACAGGGCGGCGATCAGTGTCATTAAATACGCAGATTTACGATCCGCAAATACAGAGAGACGGCGCTTCGTAACCGAAAATGATCTAAAGTGTCGCATATCTACGCTGATAGGCAATTTTGAGACAATTCTATCGTTTGAAATAGACATACAGGGTAATCAGACTTTCCGTGAAGCTGTGAATTGTTCAGCGAAGACAGTGAGGGTGGACTCGGCGCACCAATCATGCAATTTCCGCACGTTGTTCCGGCTAAAACCGGTCGGCATAGAGACATTCGATTTTCCTATGCTCAAGGTATTTGTCAATACCGTTCAGACAACGGAGCTTGGGTTCGACTTGATATTTGACTTATCGGAACGGCTATCCCCTGACGGCAAGCCCCAGGGGATAGAAGGGAGCGTGATCTTCAACAATGTATTTGTATTCCCCGCACGGCACATGCCGATACGGCTTGACTGGATGATGACCCTGCTGAAGCACGGTGTAATAAGTCCCGACACCCGCATCGACGAGCTTCCCATTGAGGAAAAGCCGACAACGTGGACATGCGCCGCGCTCGCCCCCGAATGTCCGGCAACTGAACCTGAATATATCACTATAACAAGGGTCGCAACGGTTTATGACAACGGGCGAAATGAGAGAGTTTCTTTGAGTTCCGCCTCGGTTTCTTCTGCCGTAACAACCGCTCCCGGATGGCAGCAAAGCTACGTTGCCTTTCAAGACGTGTTGCAATGCCGCTTAGCCGGAATATGGGAGGAAACGCTTGACGTATCCCGCGTTGGCGTGCGTGACAGGTTTGCTGATCTGGGCGGCGATGAGGTTAAAGCCCGCCGCATAGTTTCAGCAATAAATAAAGTGTTCATGAAAAACTTTCCAGTTTCGTTGATGTGCGGCGGCGTGACGGTTGAGTCATTGGCGAACGCAATTTTCCACGAAATGCCGCTGGAACCGGTTTCCGTCATTCAACCTATATTGCCCGTTTCAAAACTGCCGCTGTTTTTCGTTCATGGCGTCGTGTTTGGCGGCGGACTTTACACGATAGAATTGTCGAAATATCTGGGCATGGACAGGCCGTTTTTTTCTTTCAATCCACATGGCATGAACGGTCTGGACATTCCAGAAACCATAGAAAAGATGGCCGAAGACAATCTAAAAATACTTAGGCAAATGTACCCGGACGGGCGTTTCTGGCTTGGCGGATTCTGCAACGGCGCTCTTGTCGCCCACGAGATGGCGCGAATTATGGAGCGCGAAGGGCAGCGCATTGAATCTCCCCTGTTGCTTGTGGAAGCGCCGCATGGCGACATTTCTGAAGAGGTATCAAAGTCTACTACAGAGCAGAAATCGCGAACGGCAAAACCGTCCAAAGCGCCGAACGGTTTACAGATGCGCAAGACATGGGTACTAAACGAATTGTTCAAGTTGTCTGACAGTTATAGACCGGGTAAATACGCGGGGCCGGTTGCCGTAATCCAGCCGAAAAAAAGCCTCTCTAATGAAGCCCTTGTACAGTCGGTCTGGAAGAAGGCCGCAGATAATATTCAGTTTCTCAACACGCCGGGAGATCATATCACCTGCATAGGACGCTATGCGCCGGAACTGGCCGGTATATTGTGCGAGGTGATGGATGGCGCCGTTCATTTTAACCAAATAGGATAATAGAAAATGAAAACATCTTCGCGCGGCTCAACGGTTGAGCTGACGGCGGATGCTGTATCCGAAATCACCGTTTTGATGCAAAAGCAAGTGACGATACCATGCGCGTTGCTTCTGGCTGTGTCTTCGACATTGCTCCATCGTTACACCGGACAGGACTACTGCCGTAACGGTTTGCGTAGCGGGAATAGGCGGATATTCCAACACATTGAAATCGACTTTTCCAACAATCCTTCACTTAATGAAATACTTGAGCAGATACGCATTAAAATTGAGCGTCTCGCACCTGCTGATCAAACAGCCTGGGACAAGTTTGCGGCACGGGATACTCTTGAGTTCGCATTACCGTCGTACTTCATACGAGAGTCCGTAATGGCACATTCAGATCCGCTATCCGTCGAGTATTATCGGAAAGGGTTGCGGCTGAAATGGGAAATGCGTTCTGATGCCGGACATAAAATTACGATAAGCGGCTATGTCAGATTTTACTCGCGGGAAATTCTGGATCAGATTGCGGGGCATTTTAAAAATCTTCTGACTGACATGATGGCGTATCCAGACAAGCGCGTTTCAGAAACGAAGATGTTATCGTCAGAAGAATTCGATCGGCTAACCATCGGATGGAATCACCCTGCTGCTCCTTACGAGGAGCGATGCATACATCAGTTTTTCGAGGATCAGGCCGCACGGACACCGAATTCTGTAGCATTGATTTTCAATAACAGAACGTTGACTTTTCAGGAACTGAATATCCGGGCAAACACACTGGCACACTGTCTGCGTGATATGGGAGCGCGGCCTGAAGTAGTCGTCGGCATTGGCATGGAACGATCCATGCAATCGGCAATCTGCATTCTGGGTATTTTAAAATCCGGCGCAACCTATACCGTCATTGACCCTGATTCTCCACCTGCACATATCAATGACATTGTGTCGCTGTCCGGTACAAAGATTGTACTAACAGAAGCGGAATACGTACAGAGATTTCACGGTGTCGGCGCAAAGGTTTTAACGGTTGATGTTCTGTCCGATGCTCCTGAAAATCGAAATTTCCCGGAGAATATTGATTCGGGCGTGGCGGTTGACAATGCCGCTTATGTCTTATTCACATCCGGTACTACCGGGAAACCCAAAGGCGTTATAGGCATTCATCGCAGTATGGCTCATCATTACGAATTTGGCAGGTTCAGCTATATAACCGGCCCTGAGCCGGACGTTTGTTGCCTAAACGCGCCACTCGGTTTCCTTGGCGCGATAGCCGGCCTCCTTATGCCGCTATGCTGCGGGTTACCTGTGGTAATTATTCCAGAAGGGCATGAAAAGGATCCTTACGCACTGGCGGAAATCATCCACAAGACTGGCATAACAAACTTCACGATGGTTCCTTCCCTGCTCAAACAGCTTTCCACACTGGGGACTAGGGCGAGAAGCCTGTTAAAGACTGTTCGTCGCGTAGGAGTAAGCGGTTCCGTGCTCGACCTTGACATAATTAACGTCTTCCGAAAAATCATGCCAAAGGCCACATTGACGGTTGGATATGCTTCTACAGAAATCGGATCAGTTGCCTTCGGTTATTCTGTGGATTTGAAACACGACGGGAAAAAAAGCCCAGTACCGATTGGACGACCTGGGCCGAACGTTCGCGCATACATTCTGGACAGATACATGAATCCTGTACCTGTTGGTGTGCCGGGAGAACTCTATATTGCGGCGGATCACCTCGCCAGAGGTTACGTGGGACAGCCGGAACTTACCGCCGAGCGTTTTTTGCCGGATATTTTTGTCAACTTTCCCGGAAAACGGTTTTTCCGTACTGGCGACATCCTGCGCCGCCGCTTTGATGGCGAAGTGGAATATCTGGGGCGTTCCGACAATCAGGTGAAGGTGCGCGGCTTCCGGGTGGAACTTGGCGAAATTGAATCGGTTCTAACCGTCTGCCCCGGAGTTGGTGAAGCCGTCGTGGTAAAAAACGAACAGGGGAAATCACAGCGGCTGGTTGCATATGTCGTCAAAAAACCCGGCGCGAAATTGAACGCGACGGCGCTACGTGAACAACTGCAACAGCGTCTGCCACAATACATGATTCCCGCAGCTTTCTTCTTCCTGAAACAACTGCCGTTAACCGCAAACGGCAAAATCGACAGGTATTCATTGTCAATTGAAAGTCTGGTGCGTCCCGTGTTGGAAAATGCGTACACGCCGCCGAAAGATGGAATTGAAACTGAATTGATAGAAATCTGGCAGACAGTTCTCGGTATGCAAAATATTGGCATCCACGACGAGTTTCTTGAAATCGGCGGCGAGTCCCTGCTGGCCGCTATTATCGTTGAAAAAATATTCGAACATTTTTCGGTTGAAATACCGCTCCCGTTGTTTTTTTCAAATCTGACGGTTGCGTCATTGGCCACAGAAATATTACGGATCCGCGAGGAATCCTGATGCTTACCATAACTGATGATATTGAATAAAAATAGGGAAAAGCAGGACGAATGCGCCAACATAGCCGATATTTTCGCGCGGGCACGGGCGCTGTATTCGCAACGCCCGGCGCTGGTAATAACAGATCGAACATGGTCATACGGAGAACTTGGAAGCCTTGTTGACGCTGCCTCATTACGTTTGAAAAAGATTATTCCCGGAGATGAAAACCGGATCGCAATCGTTGGTGGAAATCACATTTCATATATCATCGCCTATTGGAGTGGTCAACGCCTTGGCTGCCCTACGGTTGAAATAAACAGGAACGAGTCACTGAAGACAGTGACGGGTATCTTAGCCGCAACTCATGCACAGTTTTTAGTAACAGATAGAGATGATCTGAAATCGGCGGTATATGGGAAAATCCTTGTTGAATCTTTTGACGAGTTTTTATTGAAATGCGAAACATCGAATGTCACGGGCGACGGGGTTGAAGCTTTAAAAACGGAAAGTATCGATAGTACACGGGAAGCATCCATTGTGTACACATCCGGGACAACAGCATCGGCAAAAGGAGTCATTTTAAGCCATGGAAATTTTTATTTCATCGCCCATGCGGTCGCCGATTATCTTGAACTGACCAGTGATGATCGATGCGCGCTGGCGTTGCCACTTTATCATACATATGGAAAAAGTGTGTTGCTCAGTGCGTTTATCGCTGGTGCCGCAGTTATAGTATTAAACAATTTCAACAAACAGCAGCTATTCCTTGACCGGTTATCCAAGGAAAAATGCACAGTGTTGAGTGTAACACCATACCTTCTGCATGTGCTTACAAGGTCGGGCGGTTTATTGAAACATGATTTTTCTTCTCTTCGTGCGATCACATCATCGGCCAATAAATTATCTACCGCTGATATCGACAATCTGTTGGAGACCATGCCCGGCACTCGGATATTCTCAATGTATGGGCTGACGGAATCGACCACACGAGCCTGCTATGTACCTCCTGAACTCATTCGCGTAAAAAAGGATTCTTGCGGTCGTCCGCTTTCCGGGGTTGATATACGAATCGTAACGGAAGACGGCACGTCCGCCCCTGTTGGCGTTTCTGGAGAGATACTGCTGCGCGGCCCTAATGTTATGAAAGGATATTTTGGGGACGATGATCTTACGAAAACCGCCATAGTCGATGGCTGGCTCAAAACAGGAGACATTGGACATCTAGACGAAGATGGATTTCTGTACATAGACGGGCGCAAGAGAGACATTATCAAGTGTATGGGAGAGCGCATCAATCCACAGGAAATAGAAGAGATTCTTATGGAACACCCTGGCGTTAAGGAAGCCGCGGTTATCGGAAGACATGATGCGCTAATGGGAGAAACAATCCATGCGTATGTAACGGCGAGTGACCCGTTATTGAAAATCACCGACTTGTACGAGCATTGCCGTGAAAGACTTTCGCATTTTAAAGTCCCTTATCAATATACGATTATTGAAAGTTTTCCCAGAACCTATACGGGTAAGATTCAAAAAAACATTCTTTAGAATAAATTATATGCTTTCATCAATAGAGATCATTGCAGGGAAAATCTGGGCGGAATTGCTTCATCTCGATAAAGTCAATCCCGATGACAATTTTTTTGAATTGGGCGGCGATTCGTTGCTGATCCTGACGATGCTGTTTCGAACGGAAGATGCTCTTGGGGTAAAACTCCGCCCGGAAACCCTCATGGATGCCCCTACATTTGGCGAATTCTGCCGTATCATCGACAGGAAGAAAACCGAAACCGTCGATACGAACGAAATTATACACTGTGCGCGTAAAAAGACCGCCTATCTGCCTACCGAAGGCATGCCCGTTTCGTTCATCCAGGAACAGATAGTAGGCGCGGAACTTGCGGGATTATACGATCCCGATAAGGTCAGATCGCACTGTCTCGACCTGTGCTACCGGATTAAGGGCTCGGTAGATATAGCTGCCCTGGATAAAGCATTGCGTGAAATAGTGCGCCGGCACGAGATCCTGCGAACTAATTACAGTGTGACAGACGAGACTGTATTCCAGAATGTGAACGACACGCCGCAATTCCTTCTTCGTGTAGAAGACCTACGCTCGCTACCGCAAGGCGAGAGAGAACGCGAGACTGAACGCATTCTAAAAAAAATCGCGACAGATTCGTTTTCGTTCTTCCATAACAAGTTGATGATGTCAGCCACGTTGATTACCGGCGAAACCGAACATGTGCTAACTATCGTTGTAAATCATGTAGCTATCGACGGTCTGTCGATGGATATATTAAGGAATGAGTTGTTCCTGTTGTATAAGGCTTTTTCACAAGGTGTTCCGTCGCCTCTTGCCGATCTGCCTATTCAGTATGCCGATTTCGCCGTTTGGGAACGGGAGTATTTTTCAGGAGACCGGCTGGAGGCCAAGCTTGTCTACTGGCGTCGGTTCTCCGACAAGCTTTTTACCACATTGCCCGTGGATCACATGCCAACAGCCATTTCCTATGACGGTGATATTGTGCCTGTAAATATCCCACCGGAACTGGCGGAGCATTTAAGACAATTAGGGCGCGAGTGCAAAGTCACGCTCTTTACGGTACTGTTTGCAGCTTTTATATCTTTAATCCACGCATTTAGCGGGTATCGGTTTAATTTTTTCTCCATTCCAGTAGCCAACAGAGCGCGTAAAGAAACACAATCCCTTATAGGCTGCTTTATGAATTTTCAATTCGTCTATATCAACCTTTCCGGCAATCCGACATTCACGGAAGTCATCGAAAGGCTCAACGAGACGATGCGAGACGTATATGACAACTACGTTCCTTTTCACTTCATAGCACAGCAGATTCCAAATCAGGGGCCGGTAGTGGACTTTCAGTTGCTGAATTCATTGGATGAAGCCACCGATACAAAACTCCCAGAACTTTCGCTTTTTCCTTTCAAGCTTCAGACTCAGGAATTTGCCTTGTTCCCAATAGACGTTCGTTTATCGGGTTCTTTGGAAGCCATAACCGGGCATTTCAAGTATCAAACGGCAGTTTATGACCGTAAGACAATTCAGGATATGGTGAGTGACTATATGGCCATTTTAGCGAAGACGGTACACGACCCGGACATGCGATTAAGCGATATGGGCATAACGCCGCACAATGCTTCAAAAAACTGAATCACATTTTTTCAATAGGGAGGAAGGGATTATGCCACGAAGAATCGGGACGATCGCTTTTATAGTTTTTATGTTTATCGGTTTAACTTCCACGATTTCACATGCGCAACAGCCTGTGACATTGCATGGATTGAGTCTCTATGGGCCATTGCTATACGAACCGGGCTTCAAGCATTTTGCCTATGTCAACCCCAACGCGCCAAAAGGCGGAACGATGGTGACGTATATAAACAGCTTTGACAGCATCAACCCTTATATAACGCTCGGTACTCCGCCAGCTTTTGCCGATCTGCCTATTGCTGAAACATTAATGGCTGAAAGCTCCGATGAGCCAAATTCAGCATACGGATTGATTGCTGAAACGATCATGTATCCCGCTGATCATAAATGGGTGGAATTTTCAATCCGCGAAATAGCCCAATGGAATGATGGTAAACAGCTGACCGTGGACGATGTGATTTATTCCTATGAACTAATAAGAGACAAATCGTCTCCTTCTTTTCAGGTTCTGGTCGCCGATGTTGAAAAAGTGGAAAGAGCAGGGAAAAACACTGTTAGATTTACATTCAGTAAAGCGGGCGACCGGAGCAATATATACAATCTTGCCACGCAAATGCCTATCTTCGCAAAACACTATTGGGAGAAGAGAGATTTTACTCAGCCTGTAACGGATATTCCTGTACAAAGTACACCATACACGATAGCTAAAGTCGATGTTGGTAATTCTATTATTTTGAGACGCGATCCAAACTATTGGGGTAAAAATCTGCCTGTCAATATCGGGCGGTATAATTTCGACCAGATACGAATGGATTCTTTCAGCGATGTAAACATAGCCCATGAAGCGTTTATGGCTGGCAGTATAGACATTCGCATAGAGCAGACGCCGACACGATGGAAAACGGGTTACAAGACAGATGCGGTCGAGAAAGGCTTCATCCAGTTGAGAGAAAACATTATGCGCGGCCCGTTATGGTTTGTCGGCATCGGTATGAATGGGCGGCATCCGCAGTTCAAAGACGCGAAAACAAGGGAAGCTCTGGTTTATGCTTTTGATTGGGAATGGACAAACAGAAACATTTTCCACGACATGTATGATCGGAGTAACAGTTATTTCGCCAACACTGAATTAGCGCATCAGGGGGTGCCGCAAGGCAAGGAACTTGAATTACTTGAGCCTTATCGTTCACAATTAGATCCACGGGTTTTTACTCAGCCGTTTTCACTTCCAAACACTCAGGGTACGCAACAGGGGCTTAGAAGTAATCTAAAAAGAGCAACAGAACTGTTAAACCAGGCCGGATGGAAAAACGTAAACGGAAGGCTTACGCGTGACGGAATACCTTTTACCATTGAATTTATGCTACAGGGGCCTGCGGACGAGCCTATATTCGCGCCGTTTGTTGAAAATCTTAAACTATTGGGAATCCAGGCAAGGCTGAACATAGTAGTTGGAACTACATTCTGGACAAAATTGTTCAATTACGAATGGGATATGATTTCCAATGGATTGTATCCTCATTCGCTTTCGCCCGGTCAGGAAATTCGACAGCAATGGGATTCCGAGTCTGCCGAAATTCAAATGAGCGCCAACACGCAATATATAAAGAACCCGGTGGTTGACGCTTTGATCGAAAAAGTTATCAATGCTCCCACCAGAGAGGAAAAAGTGGCAGCATGTAGAGCGCTGGACAGGGTGCTTCTTTGGAACTATTACTCGATCAACCTGTACTTTATAAATAAAGAGCTGATGGCCTATTGGGATCGTTTCGGGATACCGGCAACTCAACCCAAATGGGATCAATTCTCACCTCTGGACACATGGTGGATTGATCCTCAAAAAGACGCGGTTATTGCAAAGAACAGAAAATCCAGATAGTCCGACTTGTTGAAGTAATGAAAGCTTATATCATACGGCGGTTTTTTCTTCTTGTGGTGGCTATCTTTGGCATACTGCTGACGAACTTCATCATTATACAGTTCGTGCCTGGCGGCCCCATTGAACGGATTGCCGCCAAATACTCGTTTGGCCGTGGCGCACGGTCGTTTATTGCCACTGATGCCGATGGGGGGCATCAGGGTAGTTATCGTGGTTCAGATGCGCAGAATCCAGCTCTTGTGCGTGAGCTTGAAGTCCAGTTCGGGTTTGATAAGCCGTTTACTCATAGATTTACCAAAATGGTATGGGATTACCTGCGCTTTGACTTTGGCAGGAGCTATTTTCGAAACGAAAGCGTACTGAATATCATACTTGAAAAATTGCCGGTATCGTTGAGTCTGGCTTTTTGGAGTACGGCCATAATGCATCTTGTCGCTATTCCGCTTGGAATATGTAAAGCGATTCGTGACGGTTCGCCGTTTGATGTCTTGTCAAGCATCTTAATGAACACAATTTGCTCAATACCCGGATTCATCCTTGCGGTATTGCTGATAGTGCTGTTGGCTGGAGGGTCTTTCTTCAATATATTTCCGATCAGAGGTCTTGTTTCGACCAACTGGCAAGAATTGGGTTTCTGGGCAAAGATAATGGATTATTTATGGCATATCACGTTGCCGGTGATTTGTATGATGGTGTCGAGTCTTGCAATGTTGACCATGCTTACTAAAAATTCATTTATCGATGAACTCAATAAACTGTATGTGATTACGGCCAGATCCAAAGGATTGACTGAAAAAACTATATTACGCAAGCATGTTTTCAGAAATGCAATGTTAATTGTGATTTCCAGTTTTCCCGCGGCTTTCCTGTCTGCATTGTTTACTGGTTCCATTTTGATCGAGATGATTTTTTCATTGGATGGGATTGGATTGTTGGGCATACAGTCTGTTTCAGACAGAGATTATCCGATTGTTTTTGCTACGGTTTATATCTATGCCATTCTGGGGCTCGTATTCAAATTAATCAGCGATATTATCCTTACGATGATTGATCCAAGAATTAACTTCGATACCATTTAACGTTATTAAATGGAGAAATCGTATTGCTTAATTTTAGATTGTCTACCATCGCACACAGAAGAATACGGCAATTCCGAGCCAACAAGCGTGGTTATTTAAGCTTGTGGATTTTTCTGCTTTTGGTATTAATTTCGTTTCCGGCGGAATTGATAACGAACGACAAACCTCTGGTTGTTCGTTATCAAGGAGAGTTTTTCTATCCCCTGTTTATTGATTACCCGGAATCGGTTTTCGGTGGATTTTTAGCCGTAACGGATTATCGAGATCCGTTTATTACTGATGAGATCAATGCAAATGGATGGATTGTTTGGCCGCTGTTCAAGTACGGCTATCGGACTATTAACCGTAATCCAAATGTAGCTGTTCCCTCACCGCCTACAAGAGAAAACCCGCTTGGGACAGACAATCAGTCAAGAGACGTTTTTGCCCGGTTGATATACGGATTTCGCACAACAATTCTTTTCTCATCTTTTTTGACGCTTTTCTCATACATTTTGGGAATCATCACTGGCGCGATACAGGGATACTTCGGGGGCATTGTAGACCTTGTTTTCCAGCGCTTCATTGAAATATGGAGCGGATTGCCGCTGCTGTTTATATTGATCATTTTATTCAGCGTGTTTTCTCCCGGTTTCTGGTTATTATTAGGGGTTTTGCTGCTTTTCAGTTGGGTAAGCCTGTCCGGCGTCGTCCGCGCGGAATTTCTGCGGGCAAGGAATTTTACCTATGTCAAGGCGGCTAGAGCGCTTGGCGTGAGTGATTTCGATATAATGCGGAAACACATGCTTCCGAACGCTATGGCGGCGGCGCTTTCGTTTCTGCCATTTACATTCATCAGCGCAATTACCATGCTGATAGTGCTTGATTTCATTGGATTCGGGCTACCTCCCGGCTCCGCTTCGCTTGGAGAATTGCTGGCACAAGGTCGGGCAAACATTCACGCTCCGTGGCTTGGCATTGTTGGTTTTCTGTCCATTGCGGTAACTCTAGTCTTGATTGTCTTTGTTTCCGAGGCCGTGCGGGACGCATTCGATCCCAGAAAGGCATACGGTGTCCCATCCGCTTCTAACAATTAAAGACCTATCGGTTCGTTTTTCCACGCCAAATGGTATTGTCCATGCCGTGCGCGGAGTTAATCTGGCAATCCAGCGAAATGAAATACTGGCGTTGGTGGGCGCGTCAGGTTCCGGTAAGACAGTAACGGCAATGTCCATTCCAAGACTGCTTTCCAATAATGCGCTCCCCCCTGATGGTTTCGTGGAGTTTGACGGAAATAACCTGTTGACTATTTCAGAATATGATATACGAAAGATACGTGGTAACCGTATTTCAGTAATATTCCAGGATCCGACAAACTCACTAAATCCGCTACAAACTGTTGGAAAACAGGTCGCGGAAGTTATAACGCGCCACTGTCCATTAGACAGGAAGGAGACCATAGAAAGGGTTCTTGAGTTATTTGATATTGTGGGATTGCCGGAGGCCAAATCAAGATTGGATACTTATCCCCACACATTTTCCGGTGGACAGCGCCAGCGTATTATGATAGCGATGGCGCTTGCAGGCGATCCAGAACTGTTGATTGCCGATGAACCGACTACAGCGCTGGATGTTACGATACAGGCACAGATACTTGATCTGTTGAAAAGCATTCAGTTGCGGACGCAAATGTCCATTTTTTTCGTAACGCATGACATTAGTATCGTTGGAAGAATTGCAGGCCGTGTGGCGGTCATGAAGGATGGTAAAATCGTCGAGGCGGGAGCGTGCGCGGACATTTTAAACGGGCCGGCGCATCTTTATACAAGACGGCTTATTCAGACCGACTATTCAATGACAGCATCTGATTTTAATCAAGCCGCGCCTGTTATCATGGTCTGCGAAAACTTGACAGTAAAATTTCCGATCCAAAAAGGCTTTCTGAAAAAAACAACGGGGTATATCCACGCCGTCAAAGACGTTTCAATTACCATACGCCAGGGACAGACTGCTAGCATTGTGGGTGAATCAGGGTCGGGGAAAACGACGCTTTGCATGGCATTGTTGAGGTTGGAAAAAAGCAGCGGCAGGGTTGTCTTCATGGGAAGCGGGATACAAAATCTGAAACCAAAGGCAATCCGGCAGATGAGACAGAACATGCAGGTTGTATTCCAAGATTCTTCCGGCGCGCTGAACCCGGCTATGACCGTGAGAGAAATCATCGTTGAAGGATTACAGATACATTGTCCCGAACTGCGGCAGGATAAACAATTTAACTTAATCCGATCAGTGTTGCGCAGTGTAGGCATGGAAGCGCAACTGCTGGACCGCCTGCCTCATGAACTATCCGGCGGGCAACGCCAGAGGGTGGCTTTGGCTCGCGCACTTGTATTAAAACCTAAACTGATTATCCTAGATGAACCAACATCTTCACTTGACCGACTCGTGCAGGCGCAACTGATGGAACTCCTTCGTGGCATCCAAAAGGAATATAGTATCGCCTATCTGTTCATTAGTCATGACATGAGAGTCGTTAGAGCGCTAAGCCAATATATCTACGTCTTACGGCTAGGGCAAATTGTGGAGCACGGTCCGGCAAGAGAGATATTTGAAAAACCGAAAAATCCATACACGCAATCTCTTATCGGTACAATATGGGGTGCGCCTAAGACGGATAAATACGCCTGAAGAGATAAGTATGATTATTACATCAATGAAGAACGCCTTTTCCGTGCAGGGCAAGACTGTTGTGGTGACAGGTGGTAGCAAAGGCATCGGATTCGGAATTGCCACAGCATTCGCCGAACAAGGAACGAATGTCGCACTTATTGCCCGCGATGAGTCCAGCGGACTAATCTCCGCAGCAATGCTCACCGATAAATATGGAGGGATATGTAGATTTTATAAAGCAGATGTCTCAGACATGGCTGGATGCAAGTCTGCCGTCGGCAGAATCATAGCGGACTATGGACAGATCAATGTTCTCGTAAACAACGCGGGTACTACTCCAAACGGAGACTTGCTGGATATGGACGAAGAAATCTCGGAGTATTTTACCTGCATTAACCTTGATCTGCACGGTGTTGTCAGAATGACCTACCTTGCAGGTCGACATATGCGCGACACAGGAAAAGGCGGCAAGATAATCAATGTCAGTTCCAATCTTGGAAACAGGGCAAATCGATTGATAAATCTTGTGCCCTATTGCGTAGCAAAAGCAGGCGTTAATCAGTTTACAAGAGCTATGGCTCTGGAGCTGGCAAAATACAATATTCAGATAAACGCAATTGCGCCGGGGTACACATGGTCGGAGGTTATGGCAAAACTTGACGAAACGACGTTGAGGGGCATGGCGGGGGCAGCGCCTGACGGCAGATTGGGAACACCGTTTGAAGTAGGCGCGTTGGCGGTGTTCTTATCAAGCGCCGCCGCCAGCCATATAACGGGAGAGATTATTACGATTGACGGCGGTCACTCGTTGGGGATTTATTAGAATGACAGTATGCGGTCTGCGCAAGTGCCGCATTGAAATCATTTTTGAACCGTAAGCTCTTGAATTTCGCTCAATATTTTGGCGGGGATACGGTTCTGCACAAGCGTTGCATAGGAAACCGTTTTTGTTCTTGCTGCGGCAAAAACAGTATTTTGATTTTTTTGGTCTGTCATTTTCAATTTCGCTTTCTACAAGGCGGAGCGTCTGCGACGCCGAAAAATTTTTGAACCCGGATCCCGAAGTCATCCACGACACAAGTGTCGCCAACACGACACGAAACCGGTAGACATACAGTCGCGAGTGTGTTTTTACTATATTGGCGCAAAGGTCGATTTAACATAGTGTTTCGAGCCTGTTCC